>Ga0256842_1000502_pt1 | contig 34541 bp, 37 predicted proteins | sample 4559240metaG_FD_185973 | JGI IMG/M metagenome (GOLD analysis project Ga0256842, IMG submission 185973) | Hydrothermal vent microbial communities from Guaymas Basin, Mexico - 4559-240 | ecosystem: Environmental > Aquatic > Marine > Hydrothermal vents | place: Mexico: Guaymas Basin | collected...
GAAGGAGAGAGGAGGTCTTGGAGTAATATATGCTCTTAACGAGCCTCCAAAGGTTTATCAGCTGGTAGAGAATCCAAAAGTTTCTGAAGATGTCTTAGCCTTAGGAGAGCTTCTTAGAGGTCTTGTCAAAAAAGGGATTCCAGTTGATGCTTCCATAGTTCACCAGTTCCTCGGAAGCAAAGAAACTCTGGTGAGGGTTTAGTCTCATAAAAAGGGGAAAGGAAAAATCCTTTCCCCTTTCTCTTGTTTTTTCTTTAGTTCTGTGATAAGGTTAAGCTAAATAAGGGGGGTATTGTTTATGGATAAAATTGCTTTGATAAACGATTTAAAAAAAGAAAAACCCCATTTAGAGCAGGTTTTAAATCTTTACGAAAAACTTTGCAAGTTCAGGGAGAAAGTAAAAGGTGCCTCAGAGGTGGATCAGGTTCTTAAGCCCTTTGCCGAGGTGTTTGAAGTCCCCTATGAATTTGTGGATTTTTTAAAAGAAGGAATAAAAAACTTAAACAAAGATCCTTTTGAAGACCCTGCATGTCTAAGGGATCTCCCTATAGAAAAAGAAAAAGGGGAAGAGGTTGAGAGATCTCTTTTTATTTTGATGAAAGGGTTTTATTTAGCGACGGAAAGAAAAAATGAAGGGTATTCTTTTGAAGAGGGAAAGTGCCCGGTCTGTGGGAGCTCGCCTTCTCTTGCCATGATAGACGAAGATAATCGCAGATACATAGTTTGCACCCTTTGTGAGACCCGGGGTAAAATTTTTAGGATAGGCTGTGCAAATTGTTTAGTAAGGGATCCCACTCAGATAGACCTTCTTGTGGATGAAGATGAAATAAGGGTTGATCTCTGCAAAAATTGTAAAAGCTATATAAAAAGTTTTAAAGCAGATGTATTTGCTAAGTTTAGAGATCCCTTTTTAATTGATCTTATAAGTTTACCACTTGATGTGGTGGCCCAGGAAAGGGGCTATGAAAGAAAGTCTCCTAATGTGCTTGGTATAAAAAAGGTGTGAAAAAATGGGGAGGCATCATTTTCATGAGCTAATAAGTTTTGATGCTGCCCTTGAAATACTTCTCAAAGAGTTTGAAAAGAGATGCAAGTTTCCCCTTGAGGGAGAGCTTATAAGTGTAAGGGATTCCATAGGAAGGATAACTGCTGAGCCTGTTTTTGCAAGGCTTTCTTCTCCTTACTTTCATTCTGCTGCCATGGACGGGTATGCAGTAAACTCAAAGCTTACTTTTTCTGCAACTGAAAGAGATCCTGTAAGGCTGAAAATAGGAAAAGAGGCCATCTGGATAGAGACAGGGGATCCACTGCCAGAGGGCTTTGACGCAGTAATCCCTGTTGAAGATGTAAATTTGCAGGATGATTTTATAGAAATCTTTTCTGCTGTTTCTCCTTATTCTCATGTAAGGCCAGTGGGAGAGGATATCGTTGCTACAGAGCTTATCGTGCCAGAGAATCACCGTATAGAGCCTCCTCATGCCGGGGCAATGCTTGCAAGTGGTGTGGTAAAAATAAAGGTGAGAAGAAAGCCAGTTGTAGGAATTTTGCCATCTGGTTCAGAGCTTGTCTCACCTGAAGAGGCAGTAGAAAAAGGTCTTACTCCTCCTCATCTCATAGAATATAACTCCACTGTGATTTCAGGCCTTTTAAAGGACTGGGGATGTGAGGTGAGAGTTTATCCTGTGGTAAAGGACGAGGAGGCTTCTTTAAGAGAGGCTATAGTAAAAGGGCTTTCTGAGTGTGATGTTGTGCTCGTTAATGCAGGCTCTGGTTATGGAAAGGAGGACTTTACTTACAAAGTGTTTAGTGAACTTGGAGATGTGGTGATAAATGGTGTTGCCATAAAACCTGGCAAGCCTTTTCTTGCTGCCTTTGTAGAAGATAAGCCCCTTCTTGGGATTCCAGGCTATCCTGTGTCCACTTTTTTTACTCTCCACCTTTTTGTTAAACCCCTTGTTGAAAAACTCCTTGGCATTTCACTTTCAAAAGAGGACAAAATAACTGCCGTGCTTTCAAGAAGGCTTTCTTCAAAGTTTGGCATAGACGAGTTTGTGAGGGTGAAGGTAGGTAAGGTGGGGAAAAAGTATATTGCTTCTCCTGTGGGAAGAGGTGCCGGGCTTCTTATGTCAGTAGTAAGGGCTGATGGATACATCAAAATTCCTGCAAGCTCAGAGGGATATGATCAGGGCACCAAAGTGGAGGTTTTTCTCTGGAGGAAAAAAGAGGAAGTGGAAAACACAGTGGTTTGCATAGGAAGTCACGATAACACTCTGGATCTTCTTTACAACTTTTTGAGAAAAAGATTCCCCAGGTACTCCCTTTCTTCAGCCCATGTGGGTTCTATGGGAGGAATAATTGCGGTTAAAAAGGGAGAGGCACATCTTGCAGGCACACACCTTATTGACGAGGAAACAGGTGAATACAATGTGCCCTTTATAAAACGACTTCTTCCAGAAAAAGCGGTTATTCTTGTGAACCTGGTTTATCGGGCGCAGGGTTTTATAGTGAAAAAGGGCAATCCCAAGGGGATAAGAGGAATTGAGGATCTTGTGAGAGACGATGTGGTTTTTATTAACAGACAGCAGGGAGCCGGTACAAGAATTCTGCTTGATAAGTTTTTGAAAGAGGCAGGGCTTGATCCGTCTCAGATAAGGGGATACGAAAATGAGGAGTACACTCATATGGGAGTTGCTCAGGCAGTGGCAAGTGGAAGAGCAGATGTAGGCTTGGGGATTTACGCTGCTGCAAAGGCACTTGACCTTGACTTTATTCCTCTTGCAGAGGAGAGATACGACCTCCTTATCCCAAAGGAGTTTCTGGAATTTGAGGGGGTAAAGGCAATGCTTAAGGTGATAAGAGAAGATGAGGAATTCAGGGAAAGGGTTTTAGCACTTGGGGGATACGATATAAGAGACATGGGAAAAGTGGTGTATGAAAGCGGATAGTGAAATAATAGAAATCCCAGAGTTTGTAAACAGAGAAAAAGAGAAAAAGAGCCTTAAGGCAGTACTTAGTGGGCGGCCAAATTTGGTGTATTTTGTCTATGGACCAATAAATAGCGGTAAAACTGCTCTTATTAATGAAGTAATCAAAGAGCTTTCTGAAAATTATAGGGTGTTTTACATAAATTTCAGAGGATTTGAGGGAGGGTATCAAAAATTTACCAGAGTTATGTTTAAAGTGGGGGATGAGGGTTTATGGAAAAAACTTTGTGAGAAGCTTGATATTATTTCTGCAGGTGTAGAGTATGTAGAAAAACTTGCCAAGAAGATAAACACGGGAATAGTTCTTCCTGCAGAGTTTATCAGAAGACTTCAGGTAGGGGATACCCAAGAGGATAAAGTGGATGTCTTTAACTACTTAGAGGAAGTAATGAAAAGATTTAATGAAAAGGGATTTAAGCCTGTTCTTATATTTGATGAGCTTCAGGTGATAAGAGAGGAAATAAATGCTACGGGGATGCCTCTTCTTGCAAGGCTTTTTAACTTTTTTGTAAGGATGACAAAAGAGACTCATCTTTGTCACTGCCTTTGTGCAACAAGTGATTGTCTTTTTATAGAGGAAATTTTTTCTAATGCCCGTCTTGATGGAAGGGCAAAATATTTGCTGGTGGATGATATGGAAAAGGATGAAGCCTTTGAAGTGTATGAGGCTTTTGGCTTTGAGGATAAGGAGCTTATCTGGGATTATATAGGAGGGAAAACAGGAGATGTAATTGGGCTTTTTGAGGAGAAAAAACAGGGCTTTTCCGAAAAGGAGGCCCTTGAAAGGTTGCTTTTAAATGAAATAGCACGGCTTAGGTGGATTGAGGCAAGGCTTTTTAATGAAAGAAAAGATGCTGAAAAATTATGGGAATTTTTAAAAGAATTTAAAGAGGGAGAAAAAAGTGTTTCATTTAGAGAAAATTTTGATAAATTAGTTTATTGGATAAAAGAGAATGTGCTTTTTTATAATCCTCTTACAGGAAATGTGCGACCTCAGAGTAGGCTTTTGTGGCATGCAATAAAGAGAGTGGTAAACTAAAGGAGGCTCTATGGAGAAAAATATAATTTTTGTGGGCACTGGTGGGCAGGGGATAGTGCTTGCAAGCAGGATGCTTGCTGCTGTTGCCTTTCTCTCTGGATTTGATGTAAAGGAGAGCGAAATCCACGGTATGGCTCAGAGAGGAGGAAGCGTTATAGGGCACATCCGCTTTGGAGAAAAAGTTTATTCTCCCACCATTCCTGCGGGTATGGCAGACTTAATTTTAGCTCTTGAGGAAATGGAAGCCCTGAGATATGCTCATCTTTTAAAAAAAAGGGCTTTTGTGTTTTTAAACAAAAAGAAAATCCTGCCGGCAGGACTTTCTGAAGAGGATTACCCCTCTGATGTGGAAGAAAGATTAAAGAAGAGAGGTTTTAAAGTGTTTAGCCTTGAGGGAGAATCTCTTGCAAGGGAGCTTGGAAATCCCAGAGTAGAAAACACACTCTTTCTTGGTGTGCTTTCTGCATTTTTGCCTTTTAAGGAAAGCACATGGGAAGAAGTGATAAAAAAAAGTGTGCCTTCAAAGAGCCTTGAAGTTAATTTAAAAGCATTTTATAAAGGGAGGGAGCTCGGTGAAGGATGGAAGCTTCTGGAACAAAAAAGTTGAGTGTCTTCCTGAAAAAGAGCTTAGAAAACTTCAGCTTGAGAGACTCCAAAAGATCGTTTCTTATGTTTACGAAAGGGTGCCTCATTATCGGAAAAAGTTTGAGGAGGCAGGGGTAAAGCCAGAGGACATAAAAAGTCTTGAAGATGTAAGAAAACTTCCATTCACAACCAAGGAAGACCTTTTTGTGGATTATCCTTATGGACTTCTTGCAGTGCCTAAAGAAGAAATAGTAAGGGTGCATACCTCAAGCGGAACAACTGGCAAGCCCAAGGCAATCTTTTTTACAAAAAATGACATTGAGCTTGGAGCAGAGCTTATTGCAAGGTGCCTTGTGATGACTGGCACTACCAGAGGAGATGTGCTCCAGAATTCCATGACCTATGGGCTTTTTACCGGTGCCTTTGTGATGCACTACGGAGCAGAGAAGGTGGGAGTTTTTGTGGTACCGGCAGGCCCTGGCAATACAGAAAGACAGCTTGAGCTTATGCAGCTTTTTGGTACAACCTGCGTACACATGACTCCAAGCTATGCCCTTTATGTAGCGTCACTTATTGCAGAAAGGGGAATAAGAGACAGGCTTAACCTTAAGAGGGCTTATCTTGGAGCAGAGCCTTATTCTGAGGAAACACGCAGAAAGATTGAGGAGATGCTTGGCATAGATGTTTATAATTGCTATGGGTTATCAGAAATGGGAGGTCCTGGAGTGGGGTTTGAGTGTCCTGCAAAAGACGGGCTCCACATCTGGGAAGATGCTTATTTAATAGAAGTTGTAAATCCTCAGACAGGAGAGCCTGTGGAGGACGGAGAAGTGGGAGAGCTTGTGATCACTTCCCTTTGTAGAGAGGCTATGCCCCTCATTCGCTATAGAACAAGAGATCTTACAAGGGTGATTCCAGAGCCTTGCAGTTGTGGAAGGACTCACAAAAGAATTTCCCGCATGCTTGGAAGGGCAGACGACATGTTCATAGTAAAGGGAGTGAACATCTTCCCGCAGCAGATAGAATCAGTGCTTATGGGAATAAAGGGAGTTGCCCAGAATTATCAAATAGTACTTGAGGGATATAATGACTTTTTGGTAAGGGTGGAGATTGAGAAGGAGTTTTTTGACGGAAGGATTGAGAGACTTCTTCAGCTTAAAGAGGAGATTACAGAGAAACTCAGGGATGAAATTCAGGTAAGACCAAAAGTTGAGCTTGTTGAGCCAGGCACTTTGCCTGTGAGTGAAGGAAAGGCAAAAAGAGTGATAGACAAAAGGAAGCTTTAAAAAGGGGTTAGCGTTATGTATGAGGTAAAAGTAATTTCAGTATTTGTGCAGAATCAGCCAGGAAAGCTTGAGAGGATTACCAGGGTGCTTGCAGAAAGTGGAGCAAACATCCTGGGTTTTTCCATAACCAGTGTGAAGGACTTTGGAGTGATAAAATTTCTGGTGGATAAGACAGAGGAGGCTTATAAGGCACTTAAAGATGCAGGCTTTACTGTGGCTTTAAATGAAGCTCTTGGAATAGAAATGGAGGATAGGCCAGGTGGGCTTCATAAGGTGGTAAAGTTTATTTCAGAAAGGGGAGTGAACATAGAGAATGCCTTAGTATATGTGGAGGAAAGCAGACACAGGGCTTATTTTATTTTTGAAGTGGATGATCTTGAAGAGGCTAAAAATAAGCTTGAAAAGTAATTAAAAATTTTTCAGAAAGGGGGGCAGGCTATGTACTGGAATAAAGAGGTAGAGTGTATGCCTGAAGAGAAGCTCAGGGAGCTTCAGCTTGAAAGGTTAAAACAGGTGGTAAAGAGGGCTTATGAAAAGGTGCCTTTTTACAGGAAAAAGTTTGATGAGGCAGGGCTAAAACCTGAGGATATAAGGACTCTGGAAGACATAAAATATATTCCTTTTACCAGTAAAGCGGATATGAGGGAGGCTTATCCTTTTGGACTGTTTGCAGCACCTCTTGAGGAAATAGTGGAGGTGCATACCTCAAGTGGCACCACGGGGAAGCCAGTTGTAGCAGGTTATACCAGAAAGGACATAGAGCTCTGGGGTGAGTTGATAGCAAGGTGTCTTACCATGATAGGGGTTACCAAACACGACATCGTTCAAATAGCCTACGGGTATGGTCTTTTTACAGGTGGGCTTGGATTTCACTATGGAGCGCAGAAGATAGGGGCTACAGTTGTTCCTGCCTCAGCAGGTAATACTCGCAGGCAAATTGAGCTTATGAGGGATTTCGGGACAACGGTAATTGCCTGTACACCTTCTTATTCTTTATATCTTGCGGAGTATGCTAAGGAAGAAGTGGGAATTGATCCTGCAACCCTTAAACTCAGGGTGGGAAGCTTTGGAGCAGAGATGTGGACAGAGGAGATGAGGAAGGAAATAGAAAAAAGGCTTGGGCTTAAGGCTTTTAATGTATACGGGCTTACTGAGATAATTGGTCCTGGGGTTGCTCATGAGTGTGAGGCGCAGGCAGGGCTTCATGTATGGGAGGATCATTTTTTGATTGAAATTATTGATCCTGAGACAGGGGAAACCCTTCCTGATGGAGAAGAGGGAGAGCTTGTTATTACAAGTCTTACAAGAGATGGAATGCCCATGCTCAGGTTTCGTACAAGGGATATAACGAGGATTATAAGGAAGAAATGTGACTGTGGAAGGACTATGGCAAGGATTGAGAGGATTAAGGGAAGAACGGATGACATGATAAAGGTAAGAGGAGTAATGCTCTTTCCTTATCAGATTGAGCAGGCAATTTTGGAGGTGCAGGGAGTTGAGCCTCATTATCAGATTGTGCTTACCCGTCCCCATTATCTGGACGAGATAGAGGTGCTTGTTGAGATGAGCAAGGAGACTTTCTCTGATGAAGTAAGGGAGATAGAAGAGCTCAGGAAAAAGCTTGAGAAGAGGATTGAGGCTGCGGTGGGAATAAGGGTAAAGGTAACTCTTGTTGAGCCAAAGAGTCTGCCAAGGAGTGAGGGCAAGGCAAAGAGGATTATAGATAAAAGGAATTTGAAGTAAACATTGGTAAAGTGCTCAATAGGATGGATATTCATTTGAAAGAGCCTCCAGAGTTTGTGAATAGAGAAAAAGAAATAGAGTCTTTGAAGAGAGTTCTTTGGGGTAGACCTAATGTAATCTGGTTTGTTTATGGTCCTATAAATAGTGGTAAAACTGCGCTAATTTCTAAGGTGATAGAAGAGCTTCCAGAGGATTATTGTGTATTTTATATCAATTTTCGCTGGAGATATGTTGAGAACTTAAAAGATTTGGTGCAGGTTCTTTTTGAAGTGAGGTTTGGAGAGGAAAAAGAAAAATTTAGAGAAGTTATAAAAGAGTTTTTAAAAGAAGGAGTAAGGGCTCTTAAAAGAGGAAAAGGGATACCAATTCCAGAAAAAATTTTTGAATATTTATTTCAGAGAGGGGAAAAGATAGAGGATGTTTTTAGATACCTGGAAAGGGTATTTGAAATAATAAAAGAAGAAGGTTACAATCCGGTTTTTATTCTTGACGAGATGCAGAGTATAAAAGAAATAATTAACTCCTCGGGAAGACCTGTTCTTTCAGAACTTTTTAATTTCCTTGTTGGAATGACGAAAGAAAAGCACCTATGCCACTGTCTTTGCGTTACAAGTGATTGTCTTTTTATTGAAAGTGTATATAGTAATGCGAGGCTTGAGGGAAGAGCTGAATATTTTCTGGTGGATGATTTGGAAAGAGAAAAGGCTTTTGAGGTTTATCAAGCTTTTGGTTTTGAAGAAAAAGAGCTTATCTGGGATTATATAGGGGGGAAGATCGGAGATATAATAAGGGTTTTTGAAGAAAAAAAGCGAGGATATACTGAGAGAGAAGCTGTTGAGATTATTTTTAAAGATGAAGTGAGAAGACTTGAATGGCTTGAGGCAAAAGTTTTTAGAGAAAGAAAGGATGGTAAGGATTTATGGGAGTTTTTAAAAAAATTTGAACAATGGGAAAATAAGGTGGATCTCAGGGAAGATTTTGAGAAATTAATTTATTGGGTTGGGAAAAATGTGTTATTTTATGATCCTCTCAAGGGCATACTTCGCCCTCAAAGTCAACTTTTATGGAGGGCAATAAAAGAAGTTGTGAAGTAAAAAGTAAAAGGAGGTGGAGCTAATGAAGATAAAGCAGATATCAGTATTTCTGGAGAACAAGAAAGGTAGGCTTTATGAGGCTCTTAAGGTGCTTCAGGGAGAGAGAGTAAACATAAGGGCACTTTCCATTGCAGACACTTCAGAATTTGGCATTTTGAGGATGATTGTGGACAAGCCTGAGGAGGCAAAGAAGGCTCTTGAGGAAAATGGCTTTACTGCAAAGCTTACCAATGTGGTGGCAGTTGGGGTAAAGGACGAGCCGGGTGGTCTTGCAGCAGTTCTTGCCTATCTTTATGAGGCTGATCTAAATGTGGAGTATGTCTATGCCTTTGTAAAAAAGGCAGGAGAAGAGGCAATTGTAGTTATGAGAACGAGCAACCTGGAAAAGACGATTTCTGTGCTCCAGGAAAAAGGAGTAAAAATATTTAGCTTTGAAGAACTTCTTAATTTTTAACCCAAAATATGTGCTTTAGCCATTGCAATGCCGTAAGGCATCAGTAGGGCAGGGGGTTACATCAATTTTTCCAGGTGTGTGTATTTTAAGTGAAGAATGGTAGGGCCTTTTCTGGGAAAGAAAACTTTTATTTTTTCTGAGTCTAATACTTCTATTACTTCTCCTTCTCCAAAATGAGGGTGTTTTACAAGATCTCCAGGTTTGAATTCCGCCTGTGTTTCTTTTGCTCCCTCTTTAATGCTTGGGGACTCTTTTTTTTCTTCACTATAAACTTTCATTAAAGAAGGAGGGATTTCTTTTAAAAATCTTGAAGGCTTTGCAAGGACTTTTCCTTCTCCGGGCACATAGACGGTGGTGGGAACTATCAGATAAAGCCTTTCCCTGGCCCTGGTTATGGCTACATAAAAAAGCCTCCTCTCTTCTTCAAGCTCTTCTTCGTTATTTATGCTATAGGAAGAGGGGAATCTCCCATCAACCAGGGAAATGACAAACACGGTGTGCCACTCAAGGCCCTTTGCAGAGTGCACTGTGGAAAGGGTGAGGTACTCTTCTTTGTCAAACTTTTTCTCTACTTCGTCTGTTTCTACAGGTTCAAGGGCAAGGTCTGCCAGAAACTCTTCTGCAGATTCATACTTCTGAGAAAGTGCAATAAGTCCTTCTATGTCTTTTTCTCTGCGATGATAGTCCTCATAATAGACTCTCTGGAAAATAGGCTCGTAAAACTCCCAGATGGCTGAAAGTTTTTCAAAAAGAGTTTTTTCTCCCTGTTTTTGTAATTCTTTGAGAAGCAAGGCGAATTTTTGAAGCTCTTTCAGGGAAGAAAACTGCGAGATAATGGTTGAGGGATCAAAAAGTAGCTGAGTTGAACCTTTTAACTTGTTAATAATTTTCTCTGCTGTCCTTGGGCCTATGCCTTCAAGCAAAAGGAGCACTCTATTCCAGGAAAGAAAATCTAAAGGATTGGTAGAAATTTTTAAGATAGAGAGAAAATCCTTTACATGGGCTGATTCAAGGAGCTTCATTCCTCCAAACTTTACAAAAGGTATATCCCTTTTGGCAAGCTCAACTTCAAGATCAAAGGAGTGAAAGGCAGAACGGAAAAGCACAGCTATTTGAGAAAGCTTAATTCCCTTTTCTGTAAGCTCAAGAATTCTGTCTGCTACAAATTTGCTTGATTCTGCTTCATCCCGGGCATAAAAAACTATGGGCTTTTCTCCTTCTTTTTTCTTGGTATAAAGCACTTTAGTGTACTTAATACGAGCATTTGAGATTACTGCATTGGCAAGGTCTAAGATGGGCTGGGTACTTCTATAATTCTCTTCAAGCTTGATAATTTTCGTATTTTTAAATATTTTTGGAAATTCAAAGATGTTTCTGTAGTCTGCCCCGCGGAAACCATAAATGCTCTGTGAATCATCTCCTACAACCATTACATTTTGATGCCTTTCTGCCATGTACTTTATAATCTCTCCCTGAAGAGAGTTTGTATCCTGATATTCGTCAACCATAAGGAATTCAAACCTTTGTCCCACTTCTTCTCTTACCTGGGGGAAGTTTTTAAGCACCTCAAGCCAGTTTAAAAGGAGATCGTCATAATCCATAAGATAGTGTTCTTTTTTATAATTTCGGTACTCTATGAAAAGCCGTTCAATCTCTTCAAAGTAGTCTAAAAACTGGGGATACTCCTTGGAAAGCACCTCTTCAAGGCTTTTTTTCTGATTTATAAGCTTGCTGTGGATGGTGGCAAGGGTATTTTTTCTGGGGAAGCGTTTTTTCTTTTCAGCAAGACCTAAGCTGTTTCTGAGGAGATGAAGGAGGTCTTCTGCGTCAGATCTATCCAGAATGGTAAAGTTTGCAGGATAGCCTATGAGATGTCCATAAAACCTGAGCATGTATTGAGATACAGAGTGAAAAGTTCCTCCCATAATTCTGCTACAATCAATTTTTAAGAGGGAACCTGCCCGTTCAACCATTTCTCTTGCAGCTTTTCTGGTAAAAGTAAGAAGAAGAATTTTTTGAGGAGATACTCCCTGGGCAACGAGATATGCCATGCGGCAGGTAAGGGTACGTGTTTTTCCAGATCCTGCACCTGCTATTACAAGAAGTGGCCCTTCCACACTTTTTACCACCTCAAGCTGGGCTGAATTTAGCTCTTTTAAAAACTCAAGTTCTCTTCTCATAGCCACTTTATTATACCAGCTTGAGAAAACATTACAAACTTTTTTAAGGACCTGGCACTGGTAATTTTGAAATTTCTTAGTATATTAAGTTTCTTAAAATGGAGAAAGAAAGGCAAATCTTTATTGCTGGCACAAGAGGTAGTAAGCTTGCCCTTGCTCAGACAGACTGGGTCATAGCAGAGCTTAAAAAGAACTTCCCTGAAATCAGCTTTGAGAAAAAAATCATCAAAACTACAGGGGATAAAATTCTTAACTCACCTCTCAGCAAAATAGGTGGAAAGGGGCTTTTTGTAAAAGAAATAGAAGAGGCACTTCTTGCAGGAGAGGTGGACTTTGCTGTGCACAGCATGAAAGATGTGCCAGCAGAACTTCCAGAAGGCCTTGAGATTTTCTGTATTCCAAGGAGGGAGTCTCCCTGGGATGTACTTATAACAGAATATTTTTCTCTCAGAGATTTGCCACAGGGAGCAACCCTTGGTACAAGTAGCCTGAGAAGAAGTGCCCAGATAAAGAAAATAAGGAGGGATCTTGAGATAAAGCCTCTTAGGGGAAATGTGGATACCCGCCTCAGGAAGTGGAGGGAGGGGCAGTTTGATGCCATAATTCTTGCAGAAGCAGGGCTAAAAAGGCTTGGCATTGAGCTACCACAGGCAAAGAGGCTCACTCTTTCTGAGCTTATTCCAGCAGTGGGTCAGGGGGCTCTTGGTATAGAGGTGAGAGCTGAGGATAGCCAGATTAAAGTTCTTCTCTCTGCTATTCACTGTGAGGAGACAGCCCTTTGCGTTACTGCAGAAAGAGAATTTTTGCGGGTTATGGAAGGGGGCTGTCAGGTGCCTCTTGGAGCTTATGCCTGGATTGAGAATAATCGTCTTTTTATAGCAGGGTTTGTAAGTGACCTTGAAGGGGAGAGATTTTATAGGGCAGAGGAGGAAGGCAGGCCTGAGGAAGCTTCTTTTCTTGGAGAAAAGCTTGCCAGGAGGCTTTTAAAAATGGGAGGAGAAGAGGTGCTCAAAGAAATTTACGGAGGAACACAATGAAAGCCGGGAAGGTATTTCTCGTTGGAGCAGGGCCCGGAGATCCTGAGCTTATTACTCTTAAGGCAAAAAAGCTAATTGAAAAGGCTGAAGTCCTTGTCTATGACTATCTTGCAAATGAAGAGCTGCTTAATTTTGCCCCGGAAAAAGCAGAGAAAATATATGTAGGGAAAAAAGGAGGGGCACACACCCTTCCTCAGGAGGAAATAAACAAGCTTCTTGTGAAAAAGGCAAAGGAGGGAAAACTCGTTGTCAGGTTAAAAGGAGGAGATCCTTTTCTTTTTGGAAGGGGGGGAGAGGAGGCAGAAGTACTTGCAGAGAAAGGGATTCCTTTTGAAGTGGTGCCTGGCATTACTTCTGCCATAGCAGTGCCTGCCTACGCAGGAATTCCTGTGACCCACAGGAACTTTACTTCAACCCTTGCCATTATTACAGGGCACGAGGCAGAGGGAAAAGAAGAAAGTAGCATCAATTTTGAGGCTTTATCCAGGCTTGGTACTCTGGTGTTTCTCATGGGAATGAAAAATCTACCTTTTATTGCAAAGAGGCTTGTTGAGTGCGGCAAAAGTGAGGAAACCCCAGTTGCTGTAATAAGATGGGGAACCACAGAGAAACAGAAAACAGTAGTGGGAAATCTTAAAAACATTGTAGAAAGAGTAAAAGAAGCAAGGCTTACTGCTCCGGCTATTATTGTAATAGGCGAGGTGGTAAAACTGAGAGATAAACTTTCCTGGTTTGAAAAAAGGCCTCTTTTTGGGAAGAGAATTCTTATTACAAGAACGAGAAAACAGGCAAGCAAGCTGAGTGAAAAACTCTCAGAGCTTGGGGCAAGGTGCTATCAGGTGCCAACTATTGAAATAAAACCTCTCAAAAATCCTGAAATTGCAGAAGAAATAAGGAAGCTTGAGTCTTATAATTGGCTTATTTTCACCTCAGAAAATGGGGTGGAAGTATTCTTTGAGAGGCTTTTTGAAGAGAATCTTGACACAAGAGCTCTTTCTGGAGTAAAAATTGCTGCTATTGGCTCCGGAACAAAAAAGAAACTTCTCAATTATGGCATTAAGGCAGATGTTGTGCCAGATGGTTCCTTTACTCAGGAAGGGCTCCTTGAGGCCTTTGATTCGGTAGATCTTGCAGGAAAGAGAGTACTCATTGCAAGGGCAAAAAAGGCAAGGAATGTGCTTCCTAAAGGACTTGAAGAGAGGGGAGCTTTTGTTAAAGTGCTTCCTGTTTACGAAACGATTTGCCCGGAAGACTCAAGGGAAAAGTTAATAGGACTTTTAAAAGAAGGAGTGGATGTGATTACCTTTACAAGCTCTTCCACAGTGGAAAACTTTTTTAAGCTCCTTGGAGAAGAGAAAGAGCTCCTTTCAGGAGTAAAGTTTGCCTCCATAGGCCCTATCACTTCCCAGACTTTGAAGGAGTATGGCTTTGAGCCTCACATAGAGGCAGAGGTACACACTATAGATGGCCTTGTAGAGGCAATTTTAAGGTATTTTTATTAAGGAGGGAAAAATGAATCTTAAGCCTGGGGAGGCTCTTGAGTATCTAAAAAGGGGAGTGGTTGATCTTATAGAAGAGGAGGAACTCCTCAAAAAGCTTGAAAAATCCTACAAAGAAGGAAGGCCGCTTAAAATAAAGGCAGGCTTTGATCCCACTGCTCCTGATCTTCACTTAGGGCATACTGTGCTTCTCCGTAAGATGAAACACTTCCAGGATCTTGGACACGAGGTTTACTTTGTAATAGGAGACTTTACAGGAATGATAGGAGATCCCACAGGTAAGTCCGAGACAAGGCCAGCCCTTACAAAGGAGCAGGTGCTTAAAAATGCAGAAACATACAAGGCTCAGGTCTTTAAGGTGCTTGATCCAGAGAGGACGAAAGTGGTGTTTAACAGCACCTGGCTTGGGAAGCTTGGGGCAGAAGGTGTAATCAGGCTTTGTGCAAAATACACTGTTGCCCGTATGCTTGAAAGAGATGATTTTAAAAAACGCTGGGAGGCAGGAAGGCCCATTGCCATTCACGAGCTTCTTTATCCCCTTTTTCAGGCCTATGACTCTGTTGCACTTTCTGCAGATGTAGAGCTTGGAGGTACAGATCAGCTTTTTAATCTCCTTGTGGGAAGGCACATCCAGAGAGAATACGGTCAGGAGCCCCAGGTAATCATGACAGTGCCTATTCTGGAAGGACTTGACGGCGTGCAAAAGATGAGCAAAAGCCTTGGAAATTATGTTGGCATAACAGAGCCTCCTTTTCAGATGTTTGGTAAAATTATGTCTATACCTGATGAGCTTATGTGGCGCTATTATGAACTTTTAACTGATGTGCCTCTTAACGAACTTTCCCGTATGAAAAAGGAAGTTGAAGAAGGGAAAGCCCATCCAAAGGAGATAAAAAAGAGACTTGCAAGGATTATAGTGACAGAGTTTCACTCAGAGGAAGAGGCAATAAAGGCTGAGGAAGAATTTGAGAGGGTTTTTGCTAAAAAAGAGGCTCCAAAGGAGCTTCCTGTGTTTGAGGCAGGGGCAGGGGAGATATGGTTACCTGGATTTTTAAGAGACAATAAGATTCTCCCAAGCTCTTCTGAAGCAAGGAGATTTATAAGGCAGGGAGCCATTGACATAAACGGAGAGAAAGTAAAAGAGGAGAAGCTGAACTTAGCTCCAGGTGAATATGTTCTCAGAATAGGCAAGAAGAAGTTTATAAAGCTTATTGTAAAAGGCTAAATTTTGAGCTCCTGAAAATAGGGAAAGAGTTTTCTATAAAGGGTTAGGAGGTGCTGGGAGATTAAGTGGACATCATCAAGTACTGCGAGAAAGTTTAAGTCCCCTTCCCAGCGTGGTACAAGTTGAAGATGCAGGTGTTCAGGATATCCTGCCCCTGCTACTTTTCCGAGGTTAAAGCCTGCGTTAAAACCATGAGGCTTCAGCACTTCTTTGAGAATTTTTATTGCCTCCTGGCACATTTTCATCATTGCAAGAAGTTCGTCCTCTGGAAGCTTTTCCAGTTCTCCTATATGACTCTTAGGTGCAATAAGGAGGTGGCCTGTGGTATAGGGAAACTTGTTCATAATAACAAGCACTTTATCACTACGATAAAGAATAAGCCTTTCTTCATCAGGAAGAGGACCTTCAGGAGGACAGAAAATGCATCCCGGCTCTCTTTTACCTCCTACATACTCTCCTCTCCATGGAGCCCACATTACTTTGCGCATCAAACTTATACCTCCCACTTTTTCTCTATAAAATTACCACACAATTTTTATATTTCCATCCTGTAATTGCACAATTCAAAGAATGTTTTATACTTTGGCAAATGCAGAAGAATCTGATTTTTGGCTTTTTTATCACCCTTTTTATTGCGGGATTTTCTTTTTGGTTAATTTTTCGCCAGATTCCTTTTGTTTCACTGTGTCATGTGCTTCCAGGGCTTCATAAGGGCTACCTTTTTTTAAGCTTGCTTTCGCTTTGTCTTTTTCATACCTGTGACACTTTCAGGGTATGGATAATTTCAAGGGCTGTAGGAATTCATTATTCTCCTTTTTATGGATATGTAATTTCTCTTGTCAGCACTTTTGGTGCTACTATAACTCCTGCCCATGTGGGAGGGGACATTTTGCCCTTTTATACTATAAAAAGAAAAGGAGAATACGAATTTTATCAAATAATGAGTGTGATTACGCTAAAAAGCGCAGCTGGTTTCTTTTTTTACATAGTATGTTTACCATGGGCAGTAAAAGCACTTTTTGAAAGACCCGCACAAACAAAAGAATTGTTATTTCTTCTCTCTTTTATTCTTGCACTTTCAGGAGTAGCTTTTTTTATCTGGCAGGTATTATTTAAAAATAACAGAGCAATTTTAAAACAAATCTTTTCCAAAAAGCTTCGGAAGATTATTTTTAACTACATTTCCACTTGTGCGGAATTTTTTAGAAATAAAAAAGGGGTCTTTTTTATTTCAGTGCTTCTTAGTTTTGGCCTTTATATTTCACTTATTTTTATAGGAATATTTTTAGTAAAAGCCTTTTCTCCAAAAGCGCATATAAAAGAAATTTTCTTTTCCCAACTTCCCTTAATTTATGCCATCTTTCTCAGCCCCACTCCTGGCGGAAGCGGAGTAGGGGAGCTTGGAGCAATTCCTGTTTTTAGACCTTTTTTACCCTTTTCCTATCTTGGAACTTTTGCCCTGGTCTGGCGTATTTTCTCACAATATCTGAGTGCACTGGGAGGAGGCTTAACCCTTCTCTTCCTGATTTTTAAGGATTGGCAAAAAAAATGAGGACTTTTTACTTAAATCCGTATTTCTGGGGGATGAAGCTTAGAGAAGTGCTTTATCAAAAAAGTATATTGCCTTCTTTTAAAGTGGGTGTTCCAGTTATTTCAGCAGGTAATATTTCTATGGGAGGAACCGGGAAGACTTCTTTAGTGAGGTGGCTTGTAGAAAATTTTTCTTCCCTCTTCAAAATTGGTGTGCTCTCCAGAGGTTACGGAAGAAACACCAGGGGCACAGTGCTTGTGGCAAAAGATGGAGAACTCCTGGGAACTCCTGAGAGAGCTGGAGATGAACCTTATCTTTTAGGATTTTACTTTCAAAGAAAGGAAATTCCTGTTAGCATAGTGGTTGACGAGGATAGAGTAAGGGGAGCAAAGTTTTTGATTAAAGAGTGTAAGGTTGATTTAATAATTCTTGACGATGGCTTTCAGCACTTAAGACTCAAGCGGGATCTTGACATAGTGCTTCTTAAAAAGGGAGACTTAAAAGCCAGGGTCTTTCCTTTTGGAAGACTGAGGGAGCCTATTTCTTCTTTAAAAAGAGCAGATGCCGTTGTGCTCATGTATCAGGAGGTTGAGCCTTTTGACTTTCAATTTGAAGACAAGCCCGTTTTTAAGGCCTGGAGAAAAGATTGGAAAATATGGAGTGCAGATCTTTCCTATTCTTTTTCTCCTGGAGAGCTTAGAGGGAAAAGTTTTATAGCTTTTTGCGGCCTTGGGGATAACAAGCAATTTTTTAGAACATTAAAAAGTCTTGGAATAAATTTAGAAGCAGAGCTCGGTTTTAAAGATCACTTTGATTATAAAAATTTTAAATTGCAACCGGATAGACTATATATTACTACCTTAAAAGATGCAGTAAAGCTTCCTTTTTTTTCTAATTTGTTTATTCTTGATTTTTCTCTTGAAATTAAAGGCTTAAAGGAATTTGTTGAAAATTTTTTGAAAGGTGAGAAAATTTTTATATAAAAAAAGGAGGCAAAAATGCGAGCTCTATTTCTTTTTTTATTTATAGGATTTTTGCTTTTTACTACCCCTGCTTTTAGCAAATCCATAGACTTTTCCTTTAAGAGCTATCAAGGTAAAGTTTACAGACTCTCTGATTTCAGGGGAAATTATGTCCTTCTTAATTTTTTTGCAAGCTATTGTCCTCCCTGTCTTGGAGAGTTGCAGGTGCTTGAAAAGGTTTCTCAAAGATGCGGTTCAAAAGTTAAAGTCATTTCTCTTCTTATTGACTGGCAGGGAGCACCTCTTCTTTCTCCACTTATAGAAACAGGGAAAGTGACTTATCTTATAGGTCTTGCCAGTGAAGAGGCATTTAAAGCATTTCCAGATTTTGATATCACCCCCACGACTTATCTCTTAAATCAAAAAGGTGAAAGAGTAAAAAAAATAGTGGGATTTACTTCCTATCAGGACTGGATAAAATTGCTTCAGAAGTATACTTCCTGCAATTGATTTAAGGCAGAACTTCTATGCCTGGTTCTCCGTCAACCACCTCTCCAATAGCCTTTGTCCAGAAAAGGCCGAGTTCTAAAGCTTTCTCCTCAAATTTTTCTTTAAGTTCTCTGGGAACAGAAATGAGAAATCCTCCAGAAGTCTGGGCATCTGCAAGGAGTATTTTTTGTAACTCAGTCACCTCAGGGTTTATCTTTACAACACTTGAGCAGAAATTAAGATTGGCATAGTCTCCTTCTGGGATGATGCCCATGCTTGCAAACTTCACAGCTTCTTTTATTACAGGTACTTTACTGGCATGTATTCTGAATCTTTTTTTACTTGCAAGGGCCATTTCCAGGGCATGGCCAAGAAGCCCAAATCCCGTGATGTCAGTAGCACACCTTAAGCCAAGCTCCTGCATAAGCCTGCAGGCTTTATCATTAAGTTCCGTCATAAGTTCTACCATGAGCTTATAAGGCCTGTCTTTTTCTTTAAAGAGGCCTCCTTTATAGGCTGTAATCAAAATCCCTGTACCAAGAGGTTTGGTAAGATAAAGAATTTCACCGGGCCTTGCTTCTTTGTTGGTAATAACTCTGGCAGGGTGTACAAGTCCCACTACAGCAAGACCATACTTGGGCTCAGGATCATCTACACTGTGTCCCCCCACAAGGAGTGCTCCAGCCTCTTTTATTTTTGAAAGTCCCCCTTTCAATATCTCTCTTAGCATTTCTAAAGGCAGCCCTTTTTTAGGGAAACCTATAAGATTCAAACAGAGAAGAGGCCTCCCTCCTACCACATATACATCTGAAAGGGAGTTTGTAGCAGCTATTTGCCCAAAAGTAAAAGGATCGTCCACCACAGGGGTGAAAAAGTCTGCAGTAAAAACCAAAGCCCTTTCTTCGTCAAGCTTAAAGATACCTGCATCCGCACCTTCTTCAAAGCTTTGAATTAAATCCGGATGAGAGGGTAAATCCAGACCCTTTAAAACCTCCACAAGTACCTCTTGCGGAAGTTTTGCTGCTCAACCAGATGCCTTTACTTTTTTAGTTAATTTAATGCTTTCCTGCACACTCACTTGGATCTCCCTGTATTTTTTCTACTGCATGCTTTATTACTTTTGTAAGCTTGGGAAAAATTTCTTTGATGGCTTTGGGGCTTCCGGGAAGATTGATGATAAGTGTATTTCCTCTTATACCAGCAACTCCCCTTGTCAGGGCAGCCATGGGTGTTATGGGATAGCTTATGTACCTTATATACTCAGGGATTCCAGGAATTTCTTTTTCTATCACCTCTTTTGTAGCTTCAGGGGTAACATCTCTTGGATAAACCCCTGTGCCCCCATTTGTCAATATAAGGTCAAGGCCCTTTTTATCTGCCCACTCTTTAAGAAGGGTAGAAATCTTTTCTTTTTCATCAGGAAGAATGGTGTAAAGCGTAGGCTCCCAGCCTGTTTCTTTTACCAATTCCTGAAGTAGTTTTCCCGAGATGTCTTCTCTTTCTCCTTTACTTCCCTTATCACTCAGCGTAAGTATTCCTACTCGCAATTTTTTATCCATAGTTTTATAAATTATAAATAGCACCAAATTATTTTGCTTCAAGAAAAATGTTAAAAGAAATTTTTTCTGTTAATTTTTCTCCTGTAACCGGATGGATAATAAAACTTTTTAGAAAGCATCTTCAGAGCCAGTGCCACATGGGGAAAAATAAATTTCCTTTCCAGCTAATAAAATACCTGATTTAATGCTTTTCAAAGTACAGGAAATTTGTTTTTAGTTTTTTATCAAAAAACCCCTAAGAAGAGAGTAAATTTTCAAATATTATAGAAGGAAACCAGAGGCTTTCAAAATTTAATTGCACTTTACAGTTTATTGATTAATTGGTCCTGAAATGTAACCTTTTATCACAGGGATGGTAACATCTTTCTCCACTTCAAGCCAGACTATATCGTTTTCAATTTTTACCACTCTTCCCACTATTCCTCCAGCAGTAAATACCCTTTGTCCGGGTCTGAGTTCAGAAAGAAATTTTTGATGCTCTTTCATTTTTTTCTGTTGGGGCCTGATAAGCATAAAGTAAAAGATAGCAAAAATAATAATCAAAGGTAAAAATGTAAGAAGAAGACTCATCAGCCCTTCACCCTGAGCACCTGCTGCTCTACCCTGAGGAGGAGCCATAGCCCAGACCAAAGAAATAAGATTTAACATGCTTTAACCTCCTTTTTGTGAATTGTTATAGTAGCCCTCCAGCTCTTTTTTTAACTCAATTAAACTATCTTCTAAAATAGCCTTTCTGATTTGCTCCATAAGTTTAGCATAATAAAATAAATTGTGAAGGGTAAGAAGTGGATAAGCAAGGAGCTCTTTAGTGTGAAGCAGGTGTCTTAAATAAGCGCGGCTAAATTTCCTGCAGGTATAACAGGAGCAATTTTCGTCAAGGGGACTCTCATCTTTTTTGTACTCTGCATTTCTTATATTGAGGAGTCCTTTAGAAGTAAACACAGTTCCTCTTCTGGCATTCCTTGTAGGTAGTACGCAATCAAACATATCCACCCCTCTTATCACTGCCTCTACTATGTCAAGAGGAGTTCCCACCCCCATAAGATACCGAGGCTTATCCTCTGGAAGGAGGGCGGTATTCACTTCTATCATAGTATTTCTCAATTCAAAGGGTTCGCCAACCGAGAGGCCTCCAATGGCATAACCATCAAATCCAAGCTCAACCAGAAACTCGGTGCTCCATTTTCTTAAGTCTTCAAACATCCCACCTTGCACAATGCCAAATAATGCCTGCGTTTCTGTGGGATGCCTTTGCCAATATTTTTTTGACTCAATTGCCCATCTGTGGGTAAGCTCGGTTAAATGCCTGGTTTCTTCGTATGAGCAGGGGTAGGGTATGCAGGTATCAAGCACCATTACTATGTCAGAACCCAGCTTTTTTTGCACTTCAAGTGATTTTATAGGAGTAAAAAAGTGTTCTGAACCGTCAATATGGGACTTAAAAATTACTCCTTCTTCTGTAATTTTCCTGAACTGGGCAAGGCTATAGACCTGGAAGCCTCCGCTGTCTGTAAGGATATGTCTCTCCCATTGCATGAAGTTGTGGAGTCCCCCAAGATTACTTATTAAATCAGCACCAGGCCTGAGATAAAGGTGATAAGTATTGCTAAGAATTATTCTATAGCCCAGCTCTTTTAAAATTTCAGGGAAAAGAGATTTCACCGTGGCTTGTGTGCCAACAGGCATAAATACAGGGGTTTCAATAACTCCCCTGTGGGTTATAATTCTCCCCAGTCTGGCTCTGGTAGTCTGACTTTTATAGCTGATTTTAAATTTAAACATTTTTTGCCTTTTTGCAGGCTTTGATAAAAGCAGACCTCATTTTGAGGAGCACCTTTTCAGGCACGCAAAGGGAAAGCCTTATGTGATTTTTCAGCCCAAAGCCCCTCCCCGGTACAGCAAGAATAAGTTCATCCTTAAGTATCTTGCAAAATTCAAGGTCGTCTATAGGAGTTTTGGGAAAAACAAAAAAGCCGCCTTTAGGTTTCACAAATTCAAGACCAGCTTCTTCAAGGATATTGCAAAGCACATCCCGTCTTTTTTGATAAATTTCAACTTCCACCTTTTCAAAAGCACATCTTTCTACAAGCCTTTGAGCAAGGGCGGGACCATTTACAAATCCCAGAATTCTATTGCACATTATAAGGGCTGCAAGTAAGAGCTTTTTTTCTGCTATTTCTGGATGTACTGCAATAAAACCTATCCGTTCACCGGCTAAGGAAAGTTCTTTTGAAAAGCTGTAAACCACTATGCTGTTAGGATAATACTTAAAAATTGAAGGCACCCTGTAATTGTCAAAAACAAGATTTCTATAAGGCTCATCAGAAATCAAAAAAACAGGTCTTCCGATCTCCCGGCTTTTCTCTGTAAGAAGCCCTGCAAGAGTTTCAAGCTCTTCTTCCGTGTAAATCTGGCCTGTGGGATTGTTGGGGGAGTTTATAAGAATAGCCTTTGTTTTGTTATCAATTGCCTTTTCCAGGGCTTCAAAGTCAAGAGAAAAATCGTGCTTTGTGGGAACAGGGCAGGGTATGCCTCCATGATTTTCTACATAAAATACATATTCTACAAAAAAGGGGGAAGGGAAGACAACCTTTTCTCCAGGATTTAAAATACTTTTGAAGACCACATTTAATCCCCCAGCAGCTCCACAGGTCATTACTATCTCTTCAGGGGAAACAGTTATTCCCTGTTCTTTGCTTATTTTTTCTGCCATTTTTTCCCGGGTAAAGCTGAATCCAGCATTTGGCATGTATCTGTGGAGTTCAGGCTTATAGTCTTCAGCAAAGGTTTTTAAAGCATTTCTTACACAGGAAGGTGCAGGAAGATCAGGATTCCCAAGGGTGAGATCAAAGACTTTTTCTTCTCCGTAAAGCTCTTTAAGTTTTCTCCCTTCTTCAAACATTTTTCTAATCCAGGAGCTTCTTTCCATGTACGAGAGCACTTTCTCTGAAAGCATATACTCTACACCTCCTCTGCAATCAATTTAAGCACTTTAAGGATTTTAGGTTCTGTTATGGAAAATCTGTAGCCAATTCCACAGGAATTTATAGGTGGAATAAGCACATCTCCTGCCATCCATTCAAACTGAAAGAATATTTTATCATTGGCAAAAGCTTCCTGATATACTATAACAAGCTCCTTTTCTGTGAGTTTTTCAATAGAAAATACCTGTGTGTACATGAACAAATCCTTAAAAGAGGGAGGTTTAAAAGAAAAGTCCACAATTTTCCTCTGTTTGAGAAGATTAAGAAGCCATGGAGGAATGGTGCCAAATAGTTTGGATGTATTAACTATACAGTCCACACCATCTATTTCAAGTGCATATTCCTCAAGACCAGCTCCCCTGGTGGTGATAATTTTGAGAAAAATATCTTTGTATAGATAAATACTGAGAGGAAAAGTGCCTTTTTCTTTTGCAGCTTTATAAAGCATGGAGAAAGGTTTTAGAGGAAAAAGCACGGTCTTGTGCAGGTGATCTTCATCCGGCTCGGGATTCAGCCTTATGGCAGGAGGACTCTGCACATAAGAAACAGGATTTTTAGGAGAGAGACTTTTAAACCAGTTGTAGAGGTGATCTGTCATAGCTTTATTTTATTTTGCAAGGGGGTTTGCTATGGTTATGAGAAGTCCCAATAAGCCACAACCTAAGCCCATAAACCATTGTAAAAAGAAAAATCGCTTTTCTACAGCTTCAAATCTCTTGTCCATTTTTCTTTTTCTTCAATTGCCTTTTTCACAAGTTTGTTTACTATTAGTTCCAGAGTTTTCAGATATGGGTATAGCCATCATACTCCTTTTTAATATTCGGTTATGTGATAACATTATAAGTCCAATTTGTAGATTTGTGAAGGCATGTGAGGAGATTTTACTATAAATTCTCTATCCTCTTTGGGAATTTTAGGTATAATTTTTGAATAAAAATAAAAAAAGGAGGTGATTTAAAATGGCAGAAGAGGCAAAAGAAGGAGCTGAGCAGGAAAAAAAAGAAAAAAAAGGTGGTAAGAAGAAGCTTCTTTTATTTTTAGTTGCAGGATTGCTGATTATTGGAATTGCAGGCGGGGTGGTAATGTTTTTAGGGGGTAAGAAAAAGGGAGAAGAAGAAAAAAAAGAGAAGGTTGAAAAGCCAGCGCAGACATTTTTTATAACTCTTGACCCTATTATAGTAAATTTATTGGATCCTACAGGAAAGAGGTATCTTCAAATTCAAATAAGTCTTGAAGTGGGAGATAAAAAATTGGAAGATGAATTAAAGGAAAAGCAGCCGATAATAAAGGATACAATTATTTCTGTGCTCGGAGAAAAGACAGTTGACGATGTTTTGGCACCTAATGCCAAAGAAGAGATAAAAAAAGAACTTTTGGAAAAAATTAATCAAGCCTTAGGAGAAGATGTGGTATTACATATTTATATTCTTCAATACATAGTGGAGTAAAAAAATGGAGCAGATATTAAGTCAGGAAGAGATAGATGCTCTTTTAGCCGGACTTGAAGAAGGTGCTGTAGATACGACTCCTAAGGAAGAAGAGACTGAAGGCAAGGAAATAAAGCCGTTTGATTTCAGGAATTACAGTATTTCTACCAGACTAAAAATACCGGGCCTTGAAGTTATTAATGAGCAACTTGCAAGAAGTCTCAGGATGCAATTTTCTACTTTATTGAGGGAAATGGTAGATATTACCAATATACCCATTCAAATGGAAAGATTTAAGGACTTTTTAATTAAAATCCCTGTGCCTACTTCTATTCATATTTTTAAACTTGAACCTTTAAAAGGGCAGGCCCTTCTTATAATTGATGCCCCTCTGGTGTTTGTATTTGTTGAAAGATTTTTAGGAGGTGGAGAGAGAAAGGTTATCAAAGTAGAAGGTAGAGAGTTTACTCCCATAGAACAGAGGCTTATAAAAAAAGTAGTAAATATAATTTTTGTAGAACTGGAAAAGGCATGGAAAAACATTTATCCGGTTAAGCCTAAATATATCAGAGGTGAAGTTAATCCTCAATTTGCAAGGGTACTTCAGCCAGAAGAAACAGTGATTGTTTCAGGATATAGCGTTGATCTTGAAGCTATAAGCGGCAAGATTCAGCTTTGCTATGCCCTCAGCACCCTTCAACCTATAAAAGAAAGATTGTATTCGCCTTATCAAATAGAAGAGTATGTGGATGCTACCTGGAGAAAGACGATTGAAAACAATGTCTTAAATAGTGAAGTGGAAGTAAAGGCAATGCTGGGGCGTTCTCAAATTACGGTGAATGATCTCCTCAATTTAGAAGAGGGAGATGTAATAGTGCTTGATAAAAAAATGGAAGAGCCGGTGGAAGTTTACATAGAAGACACGCTAAAAATTCTTGGAAAGTTAGGGGTTTTTAAAAACCATATTGCCGTCCAGGTTGAAAAATTTGTCTCTTCAGAAGAAGAGCAGAGTTAAAAGGAGGAGCAGCCATGGCCGAGGAAAACAAAGAAACACAACAGGAAGAACCAACACAGGGAGAACAGCAAGAGGAACAGCACAGCGAAGTAAAAGAAGAGGGAGCGCAGGATTTAGCACAGGAGGCAGAGCAGACACAGCAGGAGGAGCAGGCTGACCAGGGTGAACAGACAGAACAGATTGATCCAGAGGACTTGATGGCGATGTGGGAAGATGCTCTGAAAGAAGCTGGTCAGTCGGAATCAAAAGAGGAGTCCGAACCTCAAGCTTCACCAGAGCCTGCTCCGGAAGCTGAACCTGCCCAGAGTCAATCCGTCCAGTCTCAACCTGCCAAACTTGAGGAGCTCTCTCCTGAAAAAAGTGCAGGTCCTCCCCCAGAACTTGATTTTATTCTGGATATCCCTCTTGAAGTTTCTGTGGAAATAGGACGCACCAAAATGCTTATCAAAGATTTGCTCAAGCTTAATCAGGGTTCTATAATAGAACTTGAAAAGTTTGCAGGAGAGCCTGTAGAGGTTTATGTGAATGGGAAACTTATGGCTAAGGGAGAGGTTATTGTGGTAAATGACAAGTTTGGTGTCAGGATTACTGAAATTGTAAGTGCTCACGAAAGAGTCAAAAAATTGGGGTCTTAGAAGATGGAATGGTTGGCTTATCTTCAATCTCTGGGTATGCTTCTTCTTATTTTAAGTATTTTGCCCATTGGTCTTCACTTTTATAGAAAATATAAAGTCAAAAATCTGTCAGGGGGGGAAATAAAAATAATAGAAATAAAACCCATTACTTATAAGGCACAAATTTTGCTAATTGAAGTACAGGGGAAAAGGTATTTGATAGGGCTTTCAGATAAAGGATTCTCAAAATTGGGGGAGTTAGAAAGTGATAGTGATTAATGCCGTAGCGTTACCTACAATTCAAATAGGGATGCAGCCACTTTCTTCTCCTCAGCAACTTTCGCCTGTTTTGCAGGTAATACTTTTGCTTACTGTGCTTTCTGTAGCTCCAGCTCTTCTTCTTATGTTAACTTCTTTTACAAGGCTTATAGTAGTTTTTTCCATTTTAAGACATGCTCTTGGTACCCAACAAACTCCTCCTAATCAAGTTTTGGTCTCCCTTGCTTTGTTTTTAACCTTTTTTATTATGGCTCCTACTTTTAAGCAAATATATAATCAGGCCTTTAAACCTTATTTAAATAAACAAATAAATGAGAAACAGCTTTTTGAGAGAGCAACCATTCCTTTAAAAAAATTTATGTTAAGGAATACGAGAGAAAAGGATCTTGCCGTGTTTTTAAAAATTGAAAAACAGCCCCGGCCTTATAAGCCTGAAGATGTTTCTTTAGTGGCTCTTATCCCTGCTTTTATGGTAAGTGAGCTGAAAACCGCCTTTCAGATTGGTTTTCTTCTTTATGTGCCTTTTTTAGTGATAGATGTGGTTATTTCAAGTGTCCTTATTTCTATGGGAGTACTTATGCTTCCTCCAATGATGATTTCTTTACCTATAAAACTTCTTCTTTTTGTAATGGTTGATGGCTGGAATTTGCTTGTGGTTTCCCTTGTGAAAAGTTTCCATTAAAGGAGGGTGAGCGGTGACTGAAGCAACTATTATTCACATTGCCCAGGAATCAGTTAAGCTCTGTCTGCTTCTCTCAGGCCCTATGCTTGTTACTGCTCTTATCGTAGGTCTTGTCATAAGTGTGTTTCAGGCTGTTACTCAGATTCAGGAGATGACACTTACTTTTGTGCCCAAAATTTTGGCCATGGTTTTTGTATTTTTTCTTACCATGCCCTGGATGCTGAAAAAACTTATTGAGTTTACTCAAAATTTGATTTTAAATATTCCATATTTTATAAAGTAAAACTATGGAAAGCTTATTAACTCTTTTTTCATTTGCTGAAAAGGAAGTTTTAAAATTTTTTTTGATATTTTTCAGGATTTTACTTCTTTTCTTCCTGTTTCCACTTTTTGGTACCACCTTTTTTCCGAATAGATTGAAAATTTTATTTGCTCTGGTGATGGCACTGATTTTGACGCCTGCAGTGAATTTTCCTGTTCCCAGAATACAGGGAGTGTATCAATTGCTCCTGATTCTCAGCTCGGATTTTGTGTTTATTTTTATTGTTTCCCTTCTTTTTCGTTTTATTCTTGCAGGTATTCAGCTTGGTGGGGAGATGGTCAGTATTCAAATGGGGTTTGGAATTTCTCAGACTATTGACCCTGTTTCAGGTTTTAGCTTACCAGTTATTTCTCAATTTGTTTACTTGATTTTCCTTCTTTTTTTCTTTAGCTTCAATTTTCATCATTATCTTATTTATTTTCTCTATGAGAGTTTTGAAAAAATACCTCCAGGGGCTTTTTTCTTAAAAAAGAATTTGGCTCAATTTTTTATCAAAAAAAGTATCATAATTTTTGAGATTAGTATCAAATTTTTGGCACCCCTTCTTGTATTTATGATGCTTATTTATGTAACCTTAGCCATTATTGGAAGATTTATTCCACAAATGAACGTGCTTTTTGTAAGTTTCCCCCTTACTCTTGGACTGGGATTGCTATTTTTTGGCTTTATGTTGGTGTTACTTCCAAGGATTATTTATCCTTACTTTGAGGAGTATTTTCGGGACATTTTTCTACTTTTAAAAGCCTTTTAGAGAAGGAGAGGAAAGGTGGCTGAAGAGGAGACCCTTGAAGAACGAACAGAAGAGCCTACTCCACGGCGACGGGAAGAGGCAAGAAAACGCGGACAAATTGTTAAAAGCAGAGAACTTTCCTCTGTAGCCATTATAGGTTCTGGCTTCCTTTGTTTTATCTTTTTTAGTTTTGTATTTTTTCAGCAATTTTACCTGATTTTTCATCAATTTTTTAATGCATTTTCTTATGAAATTACTTATGACAATTTCTTTTTTTTACTAAAAATGGCTATGGTCCCGGTGGCCAAGATGCTTTTGCCTTTCTTTTTTATAATTTCTTTGGTAGCCATTATAGTATATCTGGTGCAAACAGGAGGTGGAGTTTGGGCGACAGAGGTTATTAATTTCAAGTTTGAAAGGATAAATCCGGTAGAAGGAATAAAAAGGCTTTTTTCCCTGACTTCTCTCTTTGAGCTGGTAAAATCCCTTTTGAAACTGATTATAATTTCTGGTATCAGCTACTGGATTATAAAAAAGAATTACGAAAATATTTTTCAACTTTTTGGCGCAGATGTCAAATATGTGACTTTTAGTTTTGGTTATTTTTTAAAAGATCTTATAGCAAAGCTCCTTGCGGTTCTTGCCTGTCTGGCGGTGCTTGACTGGCTTTACAACAGGTGGGATGTAGAAAGAAAATTGAGGCTTACAAGACAGGAGCTTAAAGAAGAATTAAAACAGACTGAAGGAGATCCTCATGTAAAGGCAAAAATCAGACAGAAACAGCGTGAAATGGCAAGACAAAGGATGCTTGCTGAGGTGCCCAAGGCAGATGTGGTGATTACAAACCCCACTCACTATGCAGTGGCACTTAAATATGAAATGGGCAAAATGCCTGCGCCTCAGGTAGTTGCAAAGGGAAAAGATAAAATGGCTTTAAAAATAAAAGAAATTGCCCGAGAGCACAGGGTACCAATTTATGAAGATCCCCCATTGGCACAGGTTTTGTATAAAAAAGTAGAGGTGGGAGATTACATTCCGGAAGACCTTTATCAGGCGGTGGCAAAAGTGCTTGCCTATATTTATAAATTAAAAGGAAAAAAACTTCACTAAAAGTTTAAAAAAGTATGCAAAAAGAAGAGGCTTTAAAACAAAGCTTTGATTTGTACAATATTGGGGCTGTAGTAGGAATAATAATTCTTCTGTCTATTATGCTTTTCCCTCTTCCCAGGGCTTTTATTGATCTTGCTCTTGCTCTAAATATTTCTATGGCCCTTTTAGTGTTAATAATGGCTATGCAGGTGTCAAAGCCTCTTGAATTTAGTGCCTTTCCTTCTCTATTGCTTATTACCACACTTTTTCGTTTATCCATGAATATTGCCACTACCAGGGTGATTTTGCTGAGAGGGCATGAAGGAACGGATGCAGCCGGGCACATTATTGAAAGCTTCGGGCAGTTTGTCGTAGGTGGAAATTACATTGTGGGATTTATAGTATTTTTAATTTTGGTTCTTATAAACTTTGTAGTAATCACCAAAGGTGCGGGGAGAATTGCTGAAGTAGCAGCAAGATTTACTCTTGATGCCATGCCTGGAAAGCAGATGGCTATTGATGCTGACCTTAATGCTGGACTTATTGATGAAGAGGAAGCAAAAAGAAGAAGGGAAGAAATTGCCAGAGAGGCAGATTTTTACGGAGCTATGGACGGTGCTTCCAAATTTATAAGAGGAGAGGCAATTGCTGGACTGGTTATTACTTCCATCAATATAATTGGAGGGATATTGATAGGTACCTTACAGAGAGGCCTTGATCTTACTACCTCAGCCCATACTTATACAATCTTGACTATTGGAGATGGCCTTGTTTCTCAGATCCCAGCCCTTATCGTTTCCACTTCGGCAGGTATCATTGTCAGCAGGGCTGCCTCTGAAAGTGGCATGGGAAAAGATATTGCCACTCAGTTTAGCACCAGACCAGAAGTTATGATGCTTGCTGGAGGTATTATATTTCTTTTAGCTTTTGTGCCGGGTTTTCCTTTTGTTCCATTTACTACACTATCTGTAATACTTTTTTCCCTCGGATATTTAGCCTATAAAGCCCAGAAAGAAAAAGAAGTTAAAGAGGTGGAAGAAGAAAAAAAGGAAACCCCTCCACCAGAAGTGGAGGAAATAAAGCCAGTTGAGCTTCTCGCAGTAGAAGTAGGGTATGGTCTCATTTATCTTGCTGATGAAACAAGAGGCGGGGACCTTCTTGCCAGGATAAAAAATTTAAGAAAACAACTCGCTCAGGAACTTGGAATAATGATTCCACCTATACATGTAAGAGATAATCTTTCTTTAAAGCCAGGAGAATATTCCATTCTTATAAAAGGCGTGGAGGTGGCCAAAGGAGAACTTATGCCAGGTTATCTTATGGCACTTCCCAATACTCCGGGACTTACTCCTCCTGAAGGGGCGGTTCCTACCAGGGAGCCTACTTTTGGTATGGAAGCTTATTTTATCCCTGAGGACAAAAAAGAAGAAGCAGAAATGGCAGGTTTTACTGTTGTAACTTTATCCACAGTGATTACCACTCACCTTGCAGAGATTATAAAGAGATATGCGGATGAACTACTTACCAAGCAGGAAGTGCAAAAGCTTATAGATGTGCTTAACAAATATTATCCCAAGGTGGTAGAGGAATGCTTAAATAACACTTCTCTAACTGTGATTCAAAAAGTGTTGCAGAACCTGGTAAGAGAAGGGGTGCCTTTGAAAGACCTCGTTACCATTTTTGAAACTATAAGTGATTATGCTCCCAGTGTAAAAGATCCTGAAATTCTTACAGAGTATGTAAGACAGAAGCTGGCAAGGTTCATAGTAAAACCGCATCTGATAGAAGATAAGCTTCCGGTGCTCCTTGTAGGAGATGACATAGAAGAGGTGGTAAAGAAGTCCTTGCAAAGAACAGAACAGGGTGTATTTTTGATGATTGATCCCAGGATAGGAAGTAAAGTTGTAGCAGCTATCACACAGGCGGTAGAGAGGGCCAGCCAGAGAAATATCTTGCCGGTCATTCTTACCAGTCCCACTATAAGAAGGCACTTAAGAAAATTAATAGAGAGGAGTTTACCCTATATAAGCGTTATTTCTCAATCAGAAATTCCTCCAGAAGTAAAAGTGGAGATTTTGGAAGTTATCAAATTGGTAAGGGATTAAAAGGATGAAAATAAAGAAATTTACCGGAAAAAGTATTGTAGAGGCCTTAAATAAGGTAAAAAAGGAGTTTGGAGATAATGCTGTAATACTGAATTCGGAAAAAATAAAAACAGATAATGGTAGTTTTTACGAAATCACGGCAGCTATAGACGAAGAAGAGGTGATTTTTGAGCCAAAATCTGTAATAGGGGAGAAAAAAGAGAAAGACAAAATTGATTTGAAATTCAAGCCTGAGAGGGAGTTTGGGGAAGAAAAAGGCACAGATTTGGAGTTTTTGAAAAAAGAAATTTTAGAAATAAAGAATATTTTGAACCAGGCTTTTTCAGAGAAGATAACAGAAGTTAGATATTTGGAGTTACTGGAGAAGGGTGTTCCACCTTTTATTGCAAAGGAGCTTGTATTGAAAAAAATGAGCGTATGGGAGTTTGTGAAAAAGCGTCTTGAAGAAAAAGGAGTGGTTCCCAATTCAAGGTGCCAGTTATTTTTGGGAGAAGCCGGAGTGGGTAAAACAACCGCAGTATTTAAACTTGCAGCTTGGTATAGATATACCAGAAATTCCAGGGTAATGGTGATAAGCCTTGATAATTATAAGGTTGGAGGCAACTACCAGGCAGAAAGAATGGCAGAATTTTTAGAGATAGATTTTGAAGCAATGGATATAGATACCTTTAGAGAAATTCTGCCGGCACTTAAGGCTTATGATTATATTCTTATAGATACCCCGGGTCTGGGGAATAAGTTCTGGATTGACGATCTGGAAGTTTTAAGTAAAGAATTTACAAACTTAAGATTTTTCTGGGTAGTAAAGGCTATAGAGCATTATATAAGTGCATTACAATGCTGGAAATTTTTAGAGAGCTTGCCTGTTGAAGGGATCTTTTTGACTTTTACGGACAGAATTTTAACAGGGTATTCTTTATTATGGCTTTTGGATTCCCGATTTCCACCTATTAATTTTATTTCTACAGGAGAAAGAGTGCCTGAAGATATTGAGAGGGCAGATACAGAACATCTTAAAAGGCTATTTTTAAAAGGCATAAAAGAAGATTAAAAGGGGGAGAGATAAAAATGAGGAGTATAGCTGTTGCAAGTGGAAAAGGGGGGGTGGGGAAGACCAGTTTTGTAATTAATCTTGCGGTGAGTCTGGCAAAAAACAGGAATAAAGTCCTGATTTTTGACGCTGATTTGGGACTTGCGAATGTGGATGTGATGCTTGGTATAAATCCGAAATACGATATACGCTATGTCCTGACAGGAGAGAAAATGTTAAAGGATATTATTTATCCTACGGAATACAATTTTGATTTTATTCCTGCTGGCTCCGGGGTAGTGGAACTTACTCAGCTTGACTCTCGTCAGAAACTTTTGCTTAAATCCCAGATGGAAGAAGCTTTCAGGGATTATGATTATTTGATTTTTGACAGTGCAGCTGGAATTTCTGACAATGTTTTGTTCTTTAATGCAATCGCAGAAGAAAGGATTTTGCTATGCACTCCCGAGCCTACTTCTATTGCAGATGTATATGCCCTTATAAAGGTATGTTTTAGAAAACACCGACTGAAAGATTTTTATTTGGTGGTTAATATGATAAAAGAAAGATTGGAAGGGAAAAAAATTTACCAACAGCTTATATATGTGCTTGAAAAGTTTCTTCCAGAGATTAAATTATCCTATTTAGGAGGATTGGAAGTAGATGAATGTGTGAAAAAGGCTATAAGGTCTCAGGTGCCTTATATTGTTCTCTGTCCAGAATCAAAAGTAAGTAAAGATTTGCAGGAAATAGCCCTTAAACTTGAGAGATATCAGCCCAGAGAAGAAACCGGGCTGGAAGAATTTTTAGAAAGGCTTGTAAGTTTTTAGCTATGAAGGCGATGGCCAAAAAATTTATTCAGCATAGTAAGCCGCCTCTTGAAGAAGTAATTGAGGAGTTTTTACCGGTTATTAATTACTGGGCTAATAGATATGCTTACCAGGGAACGCCGGTTCTCAGTAAGGAAGATCTTATTTCTGCTGGAGTAATCGGGCTTATTGAAGCCTATCAGAGATATGACCCCTCTAAGGGAGTAAAATTCAGGACCTTTGCAGAATTTAGAATTAGAGGGGCTATTCTTGATGAAATTAGAAAATTAGATATAATACCAAGGAGCATAAGAGATAAAATAGCTGAATTTGAAGATAAGCTTCAGGAGTTGAGGAGAAATCTGGGACGAATGCCTACGGAAGAAGAGATTGCCCATGCCATGGGAATGAGTCTGGAAAAGTACCACAAGTTTTTAGAACAGATAAAAGGGATTACTTTTGTGGATATAAATGCCTTTAAACAGAAGATGCCGGATCTTGAGGAAGAAGATATATTTGCCTTTATTGCAGGAGATCCTAAGGAAGATCCCTTTGAGAAATATGCTTTAAAAGAACTTCAGGAAAAGCTGGAAGAAGCCCTTAATTATTTGACAGAAAAAGAAAGGCTTGTGCTTGCCCTTTACTATTATGAAGGGTTGACTATGAAAGAAATAGCAAAAGTTTTGGATTATACAGAAAGCAGGATTTCTCAGATTCATAGTCAGGCTATTTTAAAGTTAAGGAGTATTCTTAAGGGAAACAAAAAAAATTAAAAAGAGGAGGGAGGACCATGCCTTTAGATCCAAACATGAAAATTTTAGTGGTGGATGATTTTTCTACTATGAGGAAGATTATTAAAAACATCCTTACTCAATTGGGTTTCAAAAATATTATAGAAGCAGATGATGGTACAACCGCCCTTGAAATTTTAAATAAAGAAAAAGTTGACCTTATTATTTCTGATTGGAATATGCCTAAAATGAGTGGTCTTGAACTTTTGAAAGCGGTTAGATCCAATGAGGCTACCAAGGATATCCCTTTTATTATGGTCACTGCCGAAGCCCAGAAAGAGAATATTCTTGAGGCTATAAAATATAAAGTAAGTCAATATATAGTGAAGCCTTTCACTCCAGAGACTTTGAAAGAAAAATTGGAAAAAGTCTTTGGAGGCTAATAAATTGGATGAAGAGGTCAAAAAAGAGATAGAAGAATTAAAAAAAGAAGAAAATGGAAATATTAAACAAGAGGAAAGAGAAAGTGCTGAAGAATTAGTGGAAGATCTGGCTAAGGAAGAGGAGCGCTCTAAAGAAGAGATAGAAGTTGAGTCTGCCGCCAAGTTTAGAGTTTTTAAAACTAAATTTTTTTATTTAAAAATTTTAGGAATTGTTTTATCAATTCTGGGTATAATTGCAGGAATAGTTTATTTGAAATTTATGTTTACTCCAAAACAGACAAATATAAAAAAAAGCAAAGAGACCATTCAAAAAACTTTCAAAAAAGAAACACAGGAAAACAAAAAACAGAGTTCTAAAAGCCTGATTACTAAGAAAGTTATTCATAGTGTCTTTAAAGAAGAGAAAGAACTATTTGGATATAAAGCAACTCTTTCCAATTTTTTGATTCCACTTTCTGATAAAGAATTTTTGAAAGTAGAAATTACGGTATTTTTTCCAAACCATGAAAATGTTAAAATTTTTAAACACAATACATTGGTTTATAGAAAATTTTTCTATTTTTTTCTAAAAAAAGTTCCTTCTTCTGTATGGTATGATGATAAAAAACTTGAGG
>Ga0256842_1000503_pt1 | contig 34540 bp, 35 predicted proteins | sample 4559240metaG_FD_185973 | JGI IMG/M metagenome (GOLD analysis project Ga0256842, IMG submission 185973) | Hydrothermal vent microbial communities from Guaymas Basin, Mexico - 4559-240 | ecosystem: Environmental > Aquatic > Marine > Hydrothermal vents | place: Mexico: Guaymas Basin | collected...
CATCAATTGTCTCTTTATTGGATTTTCTAAAAATAGTCTTTCTTCCTTGCGCAGTTATTAACAACGCATCACTAACTGCAATACCAATTGTCTTGTCACCAACATCTAGTCCTAATATTTTCATTTAACCACCTAAATTATCTTAATACAAAATTCATAACATTCTTTAGAACAATAACCACATAAAGTACATTTATCAGGATCAACTACTGCTTGATTATTAACTATAGTTAATGCTTCTTGTTGGCAAACATCAACGCATTTACCACAACCAGTACACCAATCACCAATATGCAATTCTCTTCTTTGAAAATTTAATTTTTCAATTAATTTTTTTGAGTTTTCTATATTTTCAAATTTATTAACATTAAAATTAACTTCATTTATATTTTGCATTCCAACTGCAATTGAATCAAGAAAATCCAAACTAAATACAAAATCAAAACATTCATTTATTTCAGAAAGTAAATTACCACCACCAAGCGGTTTCATTCCAAAAACACCTTTTGATTTATTTAAACTTTTTAAGGCATGAATCATACCATTTATATCTCCATCACAAATTCCAAGTCCGTTTTTATTTACAATCGGATGAATTACATCCAACTCATCAAACTTGTTAAAAGCTTTAACACCTTCAATAAAATGCGTAGATATTCCAATAGCTTTTATAATTCCTTTTTCTTTCATTTCAATGAAATATTCAATTGCTTCATGATGTCCTTTAATAGTGTTTTCATTCATCTGCTCATGTAACATAAATATATCGACATAATCCGTATCCATTTCTTTAAGAGCCTTTTCAAGACTGATTTTTGCCATTTCTCTAGTATAAGCATACGTTTTTGTTGATATGACAACATCTTCTCTTTTTACATGTTTAAGAAAATTTTTTAAATGATCATAGTTTTCATAAGCTTCTGCAGTATCAAAAAAATTTACACCTTTATTGAAAGCTTCCATAAATACCGGAAGACTTTCAGAAGGATGCATATTTTTTTGTAACGGACTTACAGTTAAAGTACCAAAAGCCATTTTTGATACTTTAATTCCTGTATTTCCTAAATAATTATAATCCATATTACTCTTCACTACCCATATAATTAGAAATCAATTCTTCAATTAATTTATCTCTAAATACTTTTCTAATCATTCTTCTTGCATCATTGTGTGTAGTAATATATGTTGGATCACCTGAAATTAAATATCCAGTTAACTGATTAAGTGGACTATAACCTTTTTCTTTCAAAGCTTTATAAACATGTAGCAATACTTTTTTAGCATCATATTCTTCTAATTCAAAATCAAACGCTTTTGTTTTATCCATCTTCAACCTCCTTTAATCATCCATACACTATATCTACCCAAATTATAGGTTTGAAATAATTTCTTTTGCTTTTTTTATAGCATCCGGTATTTTAGAAATATCTTTTCCACCAGCTTGAGCCATATCCGGACGTCCACCACCGCCGCCACCTGTAATTTTAGCAACTTCTCTAATAATATTTCCACAGTGAATTCCTTTTGAAAGTAATGATTTATCAGTTTTTGTTAAAAGCATTACTTTTCCATCATAAGCAGAAGCTAATAAAATAAATGTATTTTTATTTTCGTTTATTAAATTATCTCCAAGTTCTCTTAAAGTATTACCATCGATTCCATCTAAATTCGCAATTATTGTATTAATTCCATTTATTACAAATCTAGAACTTGAAACTACTTCTTCTAAACTTGATTTAGCAAGTTTAGATTTTAAACTTTCATTTTCACTTTCTAAAACTTTCATTTCACTTTTCATACTTTTAATTCTATTAATAACATCATTTTCATTTGTTTTAAGTTCATTTGTTATTATATTCATTTTATTAACATATGAATTTAAAAGTTCCAAAACTCTTAAACTAGTTATAGCAATTATTCTTCTTACACCAGAAGCTACAGCAGTTTCAGTAGTTATTTTAAACATTCCTACTTCTGAAGTGTTTTCTAAATGTGTTCCACCACATAATTCCATACTATAATCTTCCATTTTTACAACTCTAACTTCATTACCATATTTTTCACCAAATAGGGCTGTAGCGCCAAATTCTTTTGCACTTTTAATATCAGTATTTATAACTTCAATTTCCAAAGCTTCAACTATTTTATCATTTACAATTTTCTCTATTTTTTTAAGATCATCATTGCTTACTTTTTCATAATGCGAAAAGTCAAATCTTAAAGCTTCAGGAGTTACTAAAGAACCTGCTTGGTTTACATGCTCACCAAGAACCATTTTAAGCGCTTTATGAAGCATATGTGTTGCAGTATGATTTTGAGAAACTGCAATACGTCTTTTTATATTTACAGTACCAGTAACTTTTGATAATAAAGTAACATTACCACTAACAACTTTCCCGATATGATAAAATCTTCCTTCTCCATCTTTAGTTACATTAGTAACTTCAAATTTAAAATCATCATTTTCAATAACACCTAAATCTGCAACTTGTCCACCACTTTCAGCATAAAATGGAGTTTTATCTAAAATAATTGCACCGGTTTCTCCTGATAGTAATTTATCAACTTTTTTATCATTTATTAAAGTTACAACAGTTGCATTAGATAAATATAAATCATAGCCAACAAACTCTGTTTTTTCTATACCAGCAAGGATATCATCACTACTTTCATCCCAACTTACAGTTTCATTTGAGTTTCTTGCTTCTCTAGCTCTTATTTTTTGTTTTTCCATTTCATCTTTAAAAGTTAACTCATCAACAGTAAAATTATTTTCTTCTAGAATCTCTTTTGTTAAATCTAAAGGAAAACCAAAAGTGTCATGTAATTTAAAAGCAACTTTTCCATCAAGTTCATTTAGACCAGATTTTTTCATATCTTCAAGATATTCATTTAGCAAATCCATTCCTTGATCAATAGTCTCTTGAAATCTTGCTTCTTCAATTGAAATAATTTTTTTAATAAAATCTTCTTTTTTAATAAGTTCTGGATAAGCTTCTCCAGAAATTTCAATAACTTGGTCAACAAGATTTGATAAAAATGCACCTTTAATTCCTAATAATTTGCCATGACGAGCAGCTCTTCTTAAAAGTCTTCTTAAAACATAATCCCTACCTGAATTTCCTGGCATTATACCATCGCCTACCATAAAAGAAACCGCTCTTATATGATCAGTTATGATCCTTATAGAAATGTCATCTTTTTCAACTGCGCCATATTTCTTATTTGAAATTCTAGAAACTTCATCTCTAATTACTCTGAATGTATCAATATCAAAAATACTGTCAACATCCTGCATTACACATGCCACACGTTCTAATCCCATACCAGTATCAATGTTAGGATGATCTAAAGGTATATATTCCCCCTCTTCAGTTTTGTTAAATTGAGTAAATACATGATTCCATATTTCAATAATTCTATCGCCTTCATCTCCAGGTTTACAATCTTCTTTTTCACAAGAATATTCAGGACCTCTATCAAAATGAATTTCAGAACAAGGACCACAAGGACCAGTTCCGATTTCCCAGAAATTTTCATCTTTTCCAAGTCTAATAATTCTATCTTCAGGTATTCCTATTGTGTTAACCCATATATCATATGCTTCATCATCATCTAAAAATACAGAAGCCCATAACTTATCTTCTGGAATTTCTAAAACTTCAGTTAAAAACTCCCACCCCCATTGAAGTGATTCGTTTTTAAAATAATCTCCAAAAGAAAAATTTCCAAGCATTTCAAAAAAAGTTGCATGTCTTGAAGTTTTTCCAACGTTATCAATATCACCGGTTCTAATACATTTTTGACATGTAACCATTCTTAAACTTGGTGGTGTTTCAACACCTGTAAAATAATTTTTCATAGGTGCCATTCCAGCATTTATTAGTAATAAACTATTGTCATTTTGTGGTACTAAAGGAAAGCTATTTCCAACATAATGTTCTTTAGATTCAAAAAAATCTAAAAATCTCTTTCTAATTTCATTAAGCCCTAATTTCTCCAAATTTATCCTCCTCATTAAATAATGACCCCTAAAAGAGATCATTAACCATTCTCATTTGATTATAACATAATTTTTTGATTAAGTGAATATGGAATTAGTTTTAAAAAAGTTTAAAAAACTAATTATTATCCAACTATATAGTACATTGAAAAGAAATGACAAACACTGCCTCCAAGAACAAATAAATGCCAAATTGCATGGTTAAACTTTAAGTTCTTCCATAAATAAAAAATAGTACCTAACGAATATGTAATACCACCAGCAACAAGAAATGCCAACGATACCGAATTCAAATTATTAACTAAAGGTTTTATTGCAAATATAACAAGCCATCCCATAATTAAATACATTATTGTTGATAAAATCTTAAATCTCTTTGAAAAAAACATTTTAAATATTACTCCAAATAAGGCAATCGACCAAACAGTTATTAATAATACAATCCCTATTTTTCCTTTTAAAACCAGAAGAGCAATTGGAGTGTATGATCCAGCTATTAAAACATAAATTGCAGAATGATCAAATATTTTTAATTTATCTTTAATTTCCCCTTTTGGAACACTATGATATAAGGTTGAAGCCATATATAATAAAACAAGACTTGAACCATAAATACTAAAACCAACTACATATGAAATTTCATTATAGCTAATTCCTTTTTTAATTAAAATAACAAGTGCAATTATTGACAAAATAAATCCAATAAAATGTGTAACAGAATTTAAAATTTCTTCATAGAAATCAAGTTTGCTTTTTAGATCCATTAAAAATACCCCCCATTATATCAATTGTATATCTTGAAATCAAATCAACATATCCATCTTCTGAAATAACTACTGCTAAACAATCCGAAAAATTCTCTTTGTTTTTTATTGTTTCAACATACCTAATCGCAGAGTTATATCTTGCTCCTCTAGCGGTATTACCGTTGTTGCTTGCCATACCATCAAGAATAACCCCAATACCATAACATTTACATTCTGTATCAATTAAAACCGCGCCATCAATACTTGTTATTTCCTTTACAATTGATGGTGTAATTTCTTTTTCATCTACTCTAAACGCCTGACTTTTCAATCTTTCCGTTTCACTTCTAGCATTTTTACTAATAATTATCATAGTTCCATGTTTTTGCTTAACAGCTTCAATTATAACAGAATATAATTTACCTATTTTCTCGCTTGAAAGATTTTTAAATAATTCACCCATTCTTCTTTTGAATTCACTATAAGTTATTTTATTTTGTGGAAGATAAACTTTTTCATAATCAACTTTAAATAATTTCTTATTTGAATACAGAAGTTGCCAAGAATATACATCTAAATATTCCACAATAAATATATCTTCTAGTTCATCATTGTAATTGCCAATTAAACGGCATATTCCATAAACATATTTACCATCTGATAATAAAGAAACATCATTATTACAAATCTCAAGAAGTTTTCTAACAAGCCTTTTGTTTTTTAACAACACCTTTTCCTTTAGCATTAATATTTTTTCGATATTAGGATGGTTATCGTATATAAAATTTTCGCTTGTAAAAACAATTTTCCCTTTTGAGGTATTACTTTCATAATAAACTGATGAAATATCATTTATCTGATTAAAGATATCATTTAACATATTCATCCCTAAACAGTCACTAATAAATAATTTTGCTGCTTTTCTTATGATTTCTTTATAATCAAGAACTACTATTTTTTTCCCGTTAGATAAAGTATCATTTGCATTATTTATTTCTTTAATCATTTCAATAATATTTATTTCCAAAAATGAAGAATATTTATTTTTTTTTAATATCACATGTCTACTAAAAATATTTTTATCAATTGAAATTCTTATAAGAAATACACTATCATCTGCAATCGAAGGATTTGAGTAAAATGAAAGTTTTTCTTTTTCAAAATCATAATTAGAAAAAATTGCATCATAATGTTTTTTATATTCATCTTCTTCTATAAATTTTCTTAGATCAAGGTTTGAATTGAATTTATAATCAATATTTGTTTCATGATATTCTGGCAAAAGTTCAAACTCATAACCTTTTACATTTTTATTAAATTTAACTACAGACACTTCTGGATTTAATTCTCTATCAATGTTATTGAAAACACCTTTGACAAAAAGCCTCAGAAATCTCATATATTTTTTTAATTTTAATTCACTATTCATAAATTCACCCGTTTGTTATAAATCTGCAAATTCTTCTTCAGAAAAAGTATCTATAACTAAATTATATTCTTTTTCAATTATATTTAATTCTTCTAAAAGCCCATCTAAGTCATTTTCGTTATCTATAGAAAAAAATAATTTCATTTTAAATATTTCTTTATTAACTGATTGTTCAGCTGAATATATATTTGCATTTTTCTTTGATATTGCAGTTGAAATTCTTGCTACTATACCAACATTATCATTACCAGTTATTTTTAGCATATATAACATAAATCATCCTCCATGTTTAATTCTAAATGTACTATCATTACACAAATAGCTACTACGTTCTTCTTTTAGTACTCTAGAGTATCCATTTCCATTTCTAATCTCTAAAAGAAAAGCGTTAATATTTTTTGAATTATCATTAATTACTAATTCAACATTTCCATTAAAAAGATTTTTTACATATCCAGATATTTGATATTTTAAAGCAGTTGATTGAACAAAAAATCTAAAGCCAACTCCTTGAACTCTACCAGAAAAAATTATTTTCATAAAATCATCCCATTCATAATAATCCTTTTCACCTTAAGTATACAACAATTTACACATTTTTGAAACAGTTCTTTTTAATCCCTACCATTTTAGTAATAATTACAAAAAAAGATTGACATTTCCCATTTTCATGTTAAATTATTAAATGGAGGTGTTTTATTATGTATATAAAAACAAATGAAGAGACATGTAACGAAATTAAAAAAATAACAAGCGCACAAGATGACAAACCAAAAAATGTAAGAATATTTATAGCAGGCATTGGTTGAGGTGGCCCATCATTAGGTCTAGGTTTAGACGAAAAGAAACCCGAAGATGTTATGGAAGAAGTCTTTGGAACTAACTTCATTATGGCAAAAGATATATATGATCAAATGGGAGAAATTACTGTTGAATACAAAATGAATGGATTCAGTGTAATACCTACAGATCAAGAGCCATCTGATTGCGGTTCATGCTCAGGTTGCTAATAATAAAAAACATCCAAATAATGGATGTTTTTTTATTACTCATTTTTTTTTAAAATAGAATTTATTTCACCACCTATAATCAAAATCATACTTGCAAAATATAGCCAAAGCATCAAAACGATTACTGTTGCAAGACTTCCATAAACTAATTTATAATTTGAAAAATTATTTAAAAATATTGTAAAGAAATACGACAGCATTGACCATCCGAATATCGAAAATAAAGTTCCCCAAATAACATCACGTGGTTTTTGTTTTATATTTGGGGCATACATATATATTAAACTCATAATTAAAATTAAAGTTAAAGGTAAAATTATAATTTTTATTCTATTATAGAGAGTAAATATTTCCCATTTAACTTCAATATATTTATTAATGAAATTATATAAATCTACTCCAATATTAGGAAGTGCAAGTAAAATTACAATTCCAAAAGCAATCAAAACTGTATAAAGCATATCAATAATTTTAATTACAAAAAAATTTCTTGTTTCATTTATTTCGTATGCCTTGTTTAGCGAAACCATAAGCCCTCTAACCCCTTTTGAAGCTGACCATAAAGTTCCGATTATTGATACTGAAATAACACTATTGTCTTTTACTAAAATGTAATTATTAATAAAATCAAATGCAAGTTTATGAACACTTTTAGGAAAAAACACTTGTAAAACTTGCATTAATAAATCTGTATTAATTGATAATCTTCCTAAAATTGTAAATAAAAATATCAAAAAAGGAAAAAATGACAACATTAGAAAAAACGCCATTTGTGTACCATACGCACTAATAGAATGTGCATTAAATCTTTCTATAAGTTTTTTTGCTATATACTGTAAATTTGAAACAATAGAAATATTTTTTTTCATTTTAATCACCATATACATTATACCAGAAATATAATAAATATTAAAAAAGTATTAATTTTTTCAATATAATTTGTATTTAAATTTAAAAAGTTTATAATACTTATAGGAGGATGAAAAATATGAAAAATAATAAAACAAAAGGAAATTTATCGTTTTTTCTTTTAATAATTGTTGTACTTGCAATTTTTGCTGGTTTTAATAGTTATTATACATTAGAAAACGCTGAGCAAGCTGTAATTGAAAGATTTGGAGAGGTTGTAAACATAGTAAACGAACCAGGGCTTAATTTTAAAGTTCCATTCATTGAAAAAGTTTATAAAGTTAATACAAATGAAATTAAAAGGATTCAATATGGTTATGTTGTGAAAACTGAAGCCGGAACATCTCAAGAAGCTACATATTCTGATGTAAAAGAAGAATCAATTGCACTTACAAAAGGTTCATATCTTGTAAATATTGGTGCAATTATCCAATATAAGATTACTAACGCTGCTGATTATATCTACAATGTAGATGATCCAGTTGGAACTATTCGATTAGCATTTGAAAGTGTTTTAAGAAGAAATTTGCAAAATATGGAGTTAAATGATGCGCTTGTAAACAAAGATACAATTTCAACTCAAATAATTCCTGATTTAGCAAAAAAAATTAATCAATACAACTTTGGTATTACAATAACTGATGTAAAATTTACTGATGTATTATTACCAGAAGAAGTTCAATTTGCATATGATGATGTAAATAATGCAAAAAATGAAAAAACTGAATATAGTTCGCAAGCTTTGGAATATGAAAATGATAAAATACCTCAAGCAAGAGCAAAAGCTTATGAAACTATAGAATCTGCAAAAGCTTATAGAGTTGAAACTATTGCACAATCAAAAGGTGATGTAGCAAAATTCACACAAGTACTTGAAAAATATAAATTATCAAAAGAAATTACTAAAACTAGGATGTACATTGAAACTATGAACGAAATTTTATCAAAAACTCCTAATAAATATATAATAGATTTAAGTGACAGTAGCAATACAATCAAGTATTTGCCACTTAATCCTGGATCACTTAATAAAGGGGGTAACGAATAATGGATTTTAATAACTTTAATAATAATAACGGACCAGATAGAGAAAATTTTCAAGACATTGGTAAAAAAGCTGCTGATATTAAGGCAAAAGCCGCAAAAAGCGCAAAAAGCTTAGTTTTCTTACTTTTAATAATCGTTTTACTATTAAGTGTAAAAAGTTTTGTTTATATAGTAGCAGAAGACGAAGTCGCAGTAGTTTCAGTTCTGGGTGATATTAAAAAAGTAATTGTTGATACAGAGAACGACTTAGCAATTGGTCAAAATGATATTGATTCAAGATTTTCAAATGTTGAAATAGTAAATAAAAAGGGTTTATTTTTTAAAATTCCTTTTATTACTACAGTAAATAAAAATACTTCAAAATTAATTACTTATAAATCAAATTCTGCAAACATTGTAACTCAAGATAAAATAAAATATAAGGTTGCATTATATGCACAATGGGAAATATCACATCCAGGTTTATTCAAAACTTCTTTAGGTACTATAAGCAAAGCTAATGCAGTTATTGATGAAGTAGTTTATGCTGTAATTATTGAAAAAATCAATACACTTTCAAGTGATACTTTCTTAACTGATAAAAATAGAGTTATGGATGAACTTGAAAAATCAAAATTACAGTTAAATACAGAATTAGCTGCAAAAGGTATAGTTCTAAGAGATATTGAAATTTATAGAACAATACTTCCTGATTCAAACATTGAGTCAACTCATCAAAAAATGATTGCTGAAAGACAAGCTGTTGCTCAAAAGACAAGATCAGAAGGTAAAGAATTATACAGAACTACTGTTGCTAGAACAGATCGTGAAGTTAAAGAAATTGAATCTGCTGCAATTGAAGAAGCCGAAATGATTAGAGGATCAGCAGATGCTGAAGCTTTGGAAATATATGCAAACGCTTATTCTGCAGATCCTGAATTTTATGAATTCTATAAATCTTTAGAATCATATAAAACTTCATTTGATGAAAATACAACAATTTATTTAGATAAAAATAATCCGTATTTAAAATATTTTAATAACGGAAATTAAAGAATAAAAAAAAGTCGAAATCTTGAATTTCGACTTTTTTTATTGTATTTTTATATACTATAATTTTTTTCAAATCGCCACGAATCTTTTACCATTTCTTTAATACCTTTTTTCGCTTCCCAATTTAATTCTTTCTTAGCCTTTTCAACATCTGCATATGAAGATGCAATATCTCCAGGTCTACGTTCTACAATTTCATATGGAATATCTATATCGTTTTCTTCTTTAAAAGCATTTACTATTTCTAATACAGAAACTCCTTTTCCAGTACCTAAATTATATATATTAACTCCGTTATCAAGTTTTTCAATTGCTTTAACATGTCCTATTGCAAGATCCACAACATGAATATAATCTCTAACACCTGTACCATCTACTGTATCATAATCATCACCAAATATACTCAATTTTTTAAGTTCACCTTTTGCAACCTTCGTAATATAAGGCATTAGATTATTTGGAATTCCATTTGGAGCTTCACCTATTAAACCACTTTCATGTGCTCCTACAGGATTAAAATACCTTAACAGAGCAACTGAAAAATCAACATTTGCTAATGAAGTATCAGTTAAAATTCTTTCACTCATTGCTTTTGTTTCTCCATATGGATTTGTTGTTTTTAATAATTTCATAGTTTCAACAAACGGTACTTTATTTTCACCGTATACAGTTGCTGAAGATGAAAAAACAAATTTATTTACATTATATTTAATACACGCTTTAGATAAAATCATTGTACTTACAAGATTATTATAATAATAATCAAGAGGTTTTGAAACAGATTCTCCAACTGCTTTTAAACCAGCAAAATGGATTACTCCATCAAATTTATGATTATTAAATATTTTATCAACAGCCTCTTCATTAGTTACATCTTTCTCATAAAAAATTATTTTTTTACCAGTAATTCTTTCTATTTTTTCTATAGATTCAACTTTACTATTAATTAAATTATCAACTATTACTACTGAATGATTACTGTTTAATAATTCGACACATGTATGGGAACCAATATATCCTGCACCACCTGTAACTAAAATATTCATATCTCACTCTCCATAAATTTTTTTATTTTTTCAACAATTTTCTTAAATTGAATTGGATATATTGATTGTAATCCATCACTAAGCGCATTATCAGGGTCATTATGAACTTCAATAATAACACCATCTGCTCCTGCTGATAATCCTGCCATAGTCATAGGCTCAATTAATTCTCTCCTACCTGTTCCATGACTTGGATCAACTATTACAGGAAGTCCAGTTTCTTTTTTCATAATTGGAATAGCAGCTAAATCTAAAGTATTTCTAGTATAAGTATCAAATGTTCTAATTCCTCTTTCACATAAAATAATATTTGTATTTCCAAATTCAGCTAAATACTCAGCAGCTAAAATCCATTCATAAATTGTTGAACTCATCCCTCTTTTAAGTAAAATAGGTTTCTTAACTTTACCAAGAGCTTTAAGCAATGTGTAATTATTCATATTTCTTGAACCAACTTGAAAAACATCAACATATTTTTCAAACATTTCAATATATTTTTGATCTGTTATTTCAGTAACCACAGGAAGTCCAGTAATTTCACTTGCTTCCTTTAAATACTTTAATCCTTCTTCTTCAAGCCCTTGAAATGCGTATGGACTTGTTCGTGGTTTAAAAGCACCACCTCTTAAAGCAGTTGCTCCAAGTTTTTTAACTTCTTTTGCAATAGTAATTATTTGTTCTCTAGATTCAACGGCACATGGACCAGCAATGATTAACGGATTTTTTTTATCAATAACAACACCATTAATTTTGACTTCTATTTTTTTACCAGTTAATATTTTTCTACAATTTGTCATCAATCAACCTCACACCATCTATATCAATATTTTTAATAATATCTTTTGCTTTTTTACCATTTATTTCAATTTCACTATTGATTTCTAAAAGAGGTACTAATACAAAAGCTCTTTTAGTCATTTCTTTATGAGGAATTATTAGAAATTCTTCATTCATTATAATATCATTAAATAGTAAAACATCAACATCAATAGTTCTAGGTCCCCAATGAATAATCCTTTTTCTTTTTAACTCTTTTTCTACCACATGGCAAATTTCAAGAAGTTCATATGGATTAAGCTCAGTTTCAATTTTTATTACCGAATTTACAAATACATCTTGATCTTCGTAACCATATGGATCAGTTTCATAAAAAGATGATTTTTTAATTATTTTAATATTATTACTTTCAATAATTTCATATGCTTTTAAAATATTTTCTTTACTATTACCAATATTGCTACCTAATGATAAATATGCACTATTCATCTCTACTTCTTTCAATTAATACAGAAAAATAATCATATATACCATTTACTGGAGCTTCAGGTTTTTTTATTTCAATTTCTATTTTTTTTACTTTTTCAAATTTTTCAAAAATAGTATCTATAATAACTTGTGCAAGTTTTTCAATTAAATCAAATTTATTATTTTCAACAATTTCTTTAACCAATTCATACACTAGACCATAATGAACAGTATCAATAACATTATCATTAATACATGCATCTTTTAAATTAGCATATAATTTTAAATCAACAATAAATTTCTGACCTATTTTTTTTTCTTCTTCTAAAACTCCGTGGTAACCATAGAATCTTAATTTTTTTAATTTTATTATATCCATATTATCTCCTATTGATTATTCCCAATAATATTTACATCCATATGAGGATATGGGAAACTAATTCCTACTTCATTAAATTTTTCATTAATATTCTCATTTGTTTTATAATAAACATCCCAATAATCACTTGTCTTTACCCAGAACTTAATACTGAAATTAAGTGAACTATCGGCAAATTCACTAAGACCAATAAAATATGATGGTTCAGAAAGAATTTTTTCGTTACTTTCAATTATTTCTTTAATAGTGTTCTTTAATAGTTTTATATCCGTATCATAATCAACACCTATTGTTAAATCAATTCTTCTTGTATCATTTGCAGAAAAATTCGTTAAACTACTATTTGAAACTATACTATTAGGAATGATCTCTACCTTATTATCAGGAGTTGCTAAATGAGTATAAAAAATGCTAATCGATTTTACAGACCCACTAATTCCACTTACAGTAATATAATCGCCAACTTTAAACGGCTTTAAAACTAATAATAAAACTCCGCCTGCAAAATTAGATAAACTTCCTTGAAAAGCTAAGCCTATTGCAAAACTAGCACCTCCAATTACAGCAACAAAAGATGTCGTTTCTACTCCTAAATAAGTAATTGCAGATATTAAAACTAATACTTTCAGTGCCATTTTACTAAATGGAATCAAGAAATTTGCTATCGTTTCATCACATTTCGATTTTTTTAATAATTTTTCTAAAATTTTTATAATATAATTAGAAATTTTAAAACCTAAAAAAACAATTAGCAATGCAACTATAAATTCTACTCCTTTAGTGATAAGAAAATTTACAATAACATCTTTATATACATCCATTTTTACCTCCTGTAAATCCTATCAGCAACTTTTAGAGCATTTACATGCTCTTTAACATCATGTACTCTAACAATATCATAACCGTTCATAACACCTATAACATTAGTCGCAATTGTTCCTTCAAGTCTTTGATCACTAGGTAAATCTAAAATGTATCCAATCATTGACTTTCTTGAAGTTCCTAAAAGCATTTTATATCCTAATTCATTTAATTCATTAAGTCTTGACATAACTTCAATACTTTGTTCTGGATCTTTTCCAAAACCAATACCAGGATCAAGAAAAATATTTTCTTTTTTTATCCCTGCTTTTTTAGCAATTTCTAACGAAACATTAAAAAAATCTTTCATTGATTCGATAATATCTTTTTGATATTCATTATTAATTTTATTATGCATAATTATTACGGGTACATCATATTTGGCAATGTGATTTGCAATTTCTGGTTCGTTTTGTAATCCCCATACATCATTAATAATATTGGCACCATTTTCAAGTGCAATTTTTGCAACATTTGCTTTTGATGTATCAACAGAAAGAACAACATCTACCTCTTTTTTTAATTCTTTTAAAACTGGTATTACCCTTTTTATCTCTTCTTCCTCATTAACTTTTTTTGAACCAGGTCTTGTTGATTCACCACCAATATCAATTATATCAGCACCTTCGTCTTGCATTTTTTTTGCTTGTTTAATTGCGGATTCAATATCATTAAATTTACCACCATCTGAAAAAGAATCTGGTGTTACATTTAATATTCCCATAATTAAAGTTTTTTTACCAATTTCTAGTTCTTTGCCGTTACAATTTAATATCACAATGCCCTCCAATTATTTACAATTAATTAAACTCATAGCTTCAGCACGAGTTTTTGACTCTTTTTTAAATATACCTCTAACAGCTGATGTAACAGTTCTACTTCCAGGTTTTCTAACACCTCTCATGCTCATACATAAATGCTCAGCTTCAATTACAACAATTACTCCTAAAGGATTAATTTCTTTATTAATAACATTTGCAACTTCTGAAGTAATTCTTTCTTGTAATTGTGGTCTTTTTGCAATATCGTCAACAAGTCTTGCTAATTTTGAAAGACCTACTACACTACCATCTCTTGGAATATACCCAACATGAGCTTTACCAATAAAAGGAATAAAATGATGTTCACACATTGAGTAGAACGGTATATCTTTAACTAATACTAATTCTTCATGTTCTTCATCTTTAAAAGTTACTTTCATATGTTCACTAGGATCTTTATTAATTCCAGCGAAAATCTCTGCATACATTCTAGCAACTCTATTAGGAGTCTCTTTTAATCCTTCTCTATCTGGGTCTTCTCCTATTGCAATAATAATTTCTCTAAATGCTTTCTCAATTCTTTCCATATCCATTTTAATCATCTCCATTTATAATATTTCTAATATAATTTGAAATTTCAAATTTTCTACAATTATAGTCAATGCCTTTAATAGTTTTAACAGGCATGACTTCCATCAATGAGTTAGTTAAAAATATTTCATCTGCATTTTCCAAAAAAAATCTATCAATGTCAGTTTCAATTACTTCTAAAGTTGACTCTTCAATGACTTTCATCCTCATTATACCACTTAATAGTCCGTTTTCAAGACTTGGTGTATATAATTTTTTATTTTTTACAATGAATATATTTGATATTGCGCCTTCGCAAAGCATATCTTTTTCATTAAAAAACAAAACTTCATCAAACCCATCAGTTTTAGCATTTTTAAATTCTAAAATATTCTCTAAATAATTAATAGTTTTTAATCCAACAATTTTTGATGTAGAATTTCTTTTTACATCACTGATTTTTAAATTAAAACCTCTTTGATAATCTTTATAGTAATAATTACTTTTTCGCATCATTAAAATAAAATCACACATATTCTTATTTTTAATGACAATAATTTTTAAAGCCCCATCAAATCTATTTATTTTAATAAGTTCATCAATAATTTCAACAATTTTCTTATCAGAATAAATAAGATTTATTTCTAATTTAGCTAGTCCCTCTCTAAGTCTTTTAAGATGTTTATCAATATAAACAGGTCTTAAACTTTTTACTTTTACAGTCTCAAATAAACCATATCCATACATTATTCCATCACTCAACGGTGATGTATTTGTCAGTTCATTTTCATTTAAAAATTTTCCATTATAAAAATATTTCATTTTACCACCTAATAATTTAATGCTTGAATTAAAGCTTTTGCTTTATCAAGAGATTCTTGATACTCATCTAATGCATTAGAATCATACACAATTCCTCCACCAACTTGAAAATAAACTTTATTATTCTTAATAACCATAGTTCTAATAACAATATTCAAATCCATATCGCCATTAAAATCAATATATCCAATTGAACCAGTATAAATATTTCTTTGAGTAGGTTCAAGTTCATCAATTATTTCCATAGCTCTTATTTTAGGCGCTCCTGTAATTGAACCGCCTGGAAAAGTGTTTGTAATACAATCTACAGTATCATATTTTTCATCTTTTAAACATGTTACTGTAGAAACCAAATGAAAAACTGTAGGATATTTTTCTACTACAAATAATTCGGGAACTTTAACGGTACTCGTTTTTGCAACTTTTGAAAAGTCATTTCTTTCAAGATCTACTATCATCAGTAATTCAGCTCTATCTTTTGAGCTTTCTTTTAATTCATTTTCTAGCTTTTTATCTTCTTCCTCATTACTCCCTCTTGACCTTGTTCCTTTAATAGGTCTTGTTTGAAGTTTATTGCCTCTTAATTCAATAAATCTTTCCGGTGATGAAGATAAAATTTGATAATCTCCATAATCCATAAAACAAGAAAACGGTGCCGGATTAATATTTCTTAATTTACTATATAATTCAATTGGTTTATCTCTTAAATCAGTTTCAAATCTTTGAGTCATATTTACTTGATAAATATCTCCTTCAACTATATAGTTTTTAATTTTTTTTATTGATTTAAGATATTCTTCTTTAGTCATATTTGATTTAATTACAGCTTTTTCATTATGATTTTTTATATTTAGTTTTTCTTTCTTTTTAGTACTGATTCTTTTTATTATTGTATTTACTCTTTCATCTCCACCAATACTAATATCTGAATCAGTTATAAAAACTTTATTAGTACTATGGTTATAAATAATCGCACCATTATAAAAACCGAAATTTAAATCTTCTATATTTACATCATCAATTGCTGTTCTTTCTATTGTTTCTAAATGGTATAGTAAATCATATGAAAAATGCCCAATTGCTCCACCAATAAATGGAAGATCAGAATTATAATTTTGATTAAATTTTTGAAAATATTCTTTTATCACATCAAAAGGATTGTTTTCAATGTTTATTTCCTCATACTCATTTTTAATATTTACTTTTCTATTTTTTGATTTAATTGTCATAAATGGGTTAAATGCAATAATTGAATATTTACCAAGTTTTTCATATTTATCAGAGCTATCAAGAAATACAGGTAAATTTTCATTTTGAAAAATTTGAAATATTTCAAACGGTTTTAACAAAGTTCTTATTTCCTTAATTATCATAATTATCACCATTTTCTAAAAAGTTTTTAAGTAATTCAAGCCCCTGTTCCGTTAAAATTGCTTCAGGATGAAACTGAACACCCTCTATATTGTATTTTTTATGTCTTATACCCATAATTTCACCCTCAACAGTTTCAGCGGTAATTTCAAGTTCTTCAGGCAAACTATCTCTTTCAATTACTAAGGAATGATATCTTGTTACATATAATGGATTATTTAAATCTTTAAAAACTCCTTTATTAATATGATTTATTTTCGAAACTTTTCCATGAACCGGTACTATTGCTTTAACAATATTTGCACCAAATACTTCTCCAATCGCTTGATGTCCAAGACATATTCCTAAAATCGGAAAAACACCTTTAAGTTCATTAATTATTTTTTCAGAAACTCCTGCTTCTCTTGGAGTACAAGGTCCTGGTGATATAACTATCATACTTGGTTTTATTTTTAATATTTCTGCTATTGTAATTTGATCATTCCTTACTACTTTTACTTCCTCATTTAACATTTTTAAATACTCTACAAGATTATATGTAAACGAGTCATAATTATCAATCATTAATATCATTAATTACCCCCTTTTATTTGCATCTGTTATCATTCTACAAGTTATTTTAATATAATTCAAGATTATTAAATATTATTTCTTTAAGTAATATTCAGTATTTAATATTGTTAATTTTTTCTTCTTGTTGTATCATATATCTATTAGAAAAGAGGCTTTTAATGAAATTAGGAATTACATTTGAAGAAAAAATACTTAAAGAAATTAAACAAAGTGAATATATGCATTTTATTAAAAAAAACAATCTATCATTTTTAGAATTTGCTCCTGATTTTAATAAATACTCATATGAATTTTATGAAAATATTTTTAATGAACTTAAAAATGAAAATATTAAAATTACTGTTCATTTACCACATTTTGTAGATGAAAGTCTAGACATTACTAATTTTTCAAATGAAAATAAATTGAAATTAATTGAATTTTATAGTTCATTAAATAATTTAATTGATTTAAATAAAAATAATATCATTTTAGTTTTTCATGGTGCAAAATATGAAACAATTTCAAAAGAAGAAGCTTTATCAAAAACAAATGCTTTTATAAAATTCAGTATCGAATATTTTAAAGAAAAAAAATATTTGATTACTTTATCGATTGAAACTTTAAATAAACATCATAAAAAAGTAATTGGCGATAATAGAAATGATTTAATTAATATTGTTAAATCTTTTAATAATGAAATCGGAATATGTTTTGATATTACTCATGATTATTTAAATATCGAAAAAGTTAAAATTCCAACAAACGAATTTTTATCATTAGTAAATCATTCTCATATCCATGGTTTTAATAAAGAAATTTGTCATTTACCTATTAATAAAAACGAAATTTTATTTAAAATGATAAAATTACTTAAAAAAAATAATTATCCCATTAACATAGAAATGTTATTATGTGATAATTATTTAAATGAACTTCAAAAAGATATTGATCTTATTAATTCATTGAACTAAATATATTTAATTGTTCATTTTCTTTTTCGTCAATATTCGAAACTGAAATTCCAATTAATCTTACGTTCTTTTTTATATCAATTTCATTAAAAATTCTATTAAGAAGCATCTGATAATCATTTAAATTAAATAAATAATGATCAAGCGTTTTGCTTCTAGTAATTACAGAAAAATCATTAAATTTTATTTTAATTGATATTGTTTTTGCAACTCTATTTTTTTTATCTAAACCATAAAATATATTTTCCATCATATTTTTTAATATTTCAAATAATTTCTCTCTATTTCTTGTATCTTTTTTTAAAGTACTTTCTGTTCCATAAGATTTATTTTTAACCTCTTCTTTCAAAGATCGATTATCAAGCCCACGAATTCTATCATAAATATCTTCGCCCACATTCCCTAAAAATGATTTTAAATTACTTTTAGAATAATTAAGCAAATCATCTACATAAAAAATTCCTACGCTATTTAATTTCTGGACTGATTTCTTACCAATTCCATGAATTTTTCCAACTTTTAATGGTTTCAAAATATCAGGAATCATATTTTCTGAAATAACTTTTATTCCATCAGGCTTATTCCAATCACTTGCAAGTTTTGCTAAAAATTTATTATATGAAATCCCAACCGATATTGTTATTCCAACTTCTTTCAGCACTCTTTTTTTTATTAATTTTGCAATATACATTTCATTTTGATATAAATCTGTAATTTCAATATACGCTTCATCAATAGAAACTCTTTGCACTTGATCTGTTATAGAATAAATAATATCAAAAACTTGATTTGATATTTCAGAATATCTCTTCATCCTAGGTTTAATGAATATACCTTCAGGGCATAGCTTTTTAGCGATAAAACCAGCCATAGCCGAATGAACACCGTATTCACGAGCAATGTAGTTGCAAGTTGAAACAACCCCTCTATCGCCAGTACCACCCACTATTACTGGTTTGCCAATTAATTCTTTATTATCAAGCTCCTCAACTGAAGCAAAAAATGCATCTAAATCTACATGTAGTATTTTTCTCATAATATCCTCTTATCTAATTAGTAATATCAACTTCACTATCTGATTTACCTTTTATCTCAACAATTAATTTATGTGGAAGACAAACTAACACTTCACCAACTTTACTTATACTTCCGTCTTTAACACAAATTTGATTATGACAATCTGCTTCTATTATTCTAACTACGTCATTATCAATTTCAATTAAATTATAACCATATTTAGTTTTAATTGGTATTATCTCTTTTTCTTCTACAGGTAAATCTCTTTTAACTAAAATTTCATTATCTACTTTAATTATTAAATATTTATTGTTATAATCAATAATATTAGAAGTAACATAAAAACTTAAAGCTATGCTACTAACAATAAAAAACACTATTAAAAATATATCAGCTTTCTTCATAATCAACTCCAAACTCATTATTACACAAGGAGGCAATAATGAAAAAAATATTTATTTACATACTAATAATAACTGTTTTATTAACAGGTTGTCAAAAACAAAATAATTTTATTGAAAGCAGTAACCTTAAATTAGGTACTATAGTAAATTTAAAAATCTTTAATTATAATGATAATTCAATATTTAATGATATTTATAATATATTAGATGATATCGAAAACAAAATGAGTAAAAACATTGAAAACAGTGAAATAGATCAAATAAATAGTTTAACAAAAAATCAACAAATCAAAATATCTAACAATACTTCTGAAGTTATTGAAAAAGGATTATATTATTCTAGACTTTCTAATGGAAATTTTGATATTTCTATTGCGCCTTTAGTTAATTTATGGGGAATAGGAACTGAAAACGAAAAAATACCTAGTAATAAGGATATAAAAAATGTTTTAAATTCTATCGATTATAGAAACATAAATCTTGATAATAATAATTTTTCATTTACTGATGATAATATGTCCTTAGATTTAGGTGGAATTGCTAAAGGATATGCTGCAGATAAAATTGCAGAGTTTTTAATAGAAAATAACATTAATAAAGCATTAATTAGTTTAGGCGGTAATATATTCGCATTAGGTTCAAATGAAATTGATGAGCCATGGAAAGTCGGAATTAAAAATCCGTTTTCAGATGAGTCTGAAATAATTGGATATGTTAAAGTTACAAATAAATCCGTTGTTACTTCTGGAATTTATGAACGTTATTTTATTGAGGATAATAAAAGATATCATCATATACTTAATCCCTTTACTGGATATCCATATGAAAATGATATCTTTGGAGTAACTATAATTTCTGATAAATCCGTTGATGGTGATGCTCTTTCAACTATTGCTTTTTCATATGGAATTAAAAAAGGTTTAGACTTCATTAATTCCATGGAGAATGTAGAAGCAATTTTTATATCTAAAAATAAAGAAATATTTATAACTGACACGCTAAATAATTTTATAATTACAAATGATAAGTTTACTATTAAATAGACATATAGAGGTGTTTTATGAAAAAAATGTTAATAATTATTATTCTAACTATAGTAGTTCTAATAACTTCTTGTAGTAAAAATAATGAAAATTCAGTTGTAATATATACTTCTGTAGATAGAAATTATTCTCAACCAATTTTCAAATCTTTTGAAGAAGAAACCAATATAAAAGTTCTTGCTGTTTACGATGTAGAAGCCACAAAAACTATTGGTTTAGCAAACAGATTAATAAATGAAAAGAACAATCCAAAAGCTGATGTTTTTTGGAACGGAGAAATATTACAAACAATTAAATTAAAAGAAAATGATATTTTGGAAAAATATATATCAAAAAATGCAAATTCAATTCCGAAAAAATATATAGATTCTGAAAATTACTACAGTTCATTCGGTGGAAGATTAAAAGTGTTTTTAGTAAATACTAATAATCTAAATAAATCAGAATTTCCAAATTCAATTTTTGATATTATTAATGGTGAGACTGAAAATAATAAAATTGCAATATCTAATCCTGTCTTTGGTACAACATCTACATATGTTGCTGCACTATATACTCTATTAGGCGAAAAAAATGGCTTTGATTTATTTTCAAACATTTCAACAAACAAAATTACTATTCTAAATGGCAACGCTCAAGTTAGAGATTTAGTATCTAGCGGAAGTTTATCCTATGGATTAACAGATTCTGATGATGCATTATCAGCTATAAATAAAGGTTATCCAGTTAAAATAATAATTCCTGATCAAAATAAAGATTCTTTTGGAACATTGCTTATTCCAAACACTGTTTCATTAATAAAAAATGGACCAAATAAAGATAACGGAAAACTTTTTATAGATTATCTTCTAAATTTATCTACAACCGAAAATTTGATTAATAGCGGCTGGATTCAAATTCCACTTAGAAAAACAAACACTAAAAATATATTTGATATCAATAAAATTAAATTGATTGATATGCCCTATGATGAAATTTATAATATATATAATAATTCATCTAATGATATGATTAATTTATTTATTAATTAATTAATTTGTAAAAGGAGCTTTTATGATAAAAAAAAATATTACTCCATTAACAATTGCATTGTTAGTTTTAATCATTATTTCACCAATATTATTATTAGTTTTTAATGTAATAAATTATAATGAAAGTGAAATAAATTCAATAATTAATATGAGACAATTTATTGTTTTAATCAAAACTGTTTCTTTTTCAATTTTAGTTGCATTTTTATCATCAATATTCGGATTTTATATTGCTTTTGTAACATTTATAAATCAGAAAAAAATGTTATATGTTTTTATTTTTTCTTTTTTATTTATTTCTATTCCACCCTATATTTTTGCTTTAAGCTTTATTGAATTCACAAAATTTTTAAATTTAAATCTTATAACAGGCTTTAAAATTAGTGTATTCGTACAAACAATTTATTACATACCTTTTACATCAATTATATTTTATTTGCATATTAATAATATCAATAAATCATATTTCGATTCATCTTTAATTGAAATATCTAATTTAAAATCAAAATTAGTAACTGTTAAAGAATTTTCTTTTCCAACAATATCATTTAGTTTGTTATTAATTACGCTTTTATCAATTTCAAATTATACCATACCATCAATTTTTGCATTTAATACATATCCAATTGAAATAATGTCTATATTTGCAAATACAAATAATTATATGTCAGTAATTATTACTACATTACCAATATTATTAATTTCAATTATTATTTCATTTGCAATTTATAAAATATTTTCTAAAAATTTTACAAGCTTTCAAATAGAATCAAATAATTTATTTGAAATTAAAAATAAATATGATAACAAAATTTTAGATTTATTTTTGTTTTTAGTAGTCGTTATTCAAACTTTTTCACCAATTGTATTTTTACTATTTGATTATGGAAGCCTAAAAGCAATATTGCCTTCAATTATCAATAATTATCAAGATATTCTTTACACTATAATAGTAATTACTTTTAGTAGCCTATTAATCATTATTATTTCAACTTTTTTCGCTTATACTGCAATAACTAATAAAAAATTAAAATCATTTTTTATAATATTGTCAATATCATTACTTAGCCTACCTTCAAGTTTTGTAGGAATTTCTGTAAATCATTTATATAATAGTTCTTTCTTTAATTTCTTATTTTATTCGCCAATTTTAATAATTCATGCATTCATAATTAGATTTTTACCAATATCATTTTTTATAATATTTTATGATTTCAATAAATATGAGAAAAGTTATTTTCATGCTGCATTATTAAATACAAATAACAAAATTCAAATTTTTAAAAATATAATTTTTCCAAATTCTTTTTACAATATTATTTATGGTTTTTTAGCGGTTTCGATTTTAAGCATTGGCGAGGTTGGTGCAAGTATTATTGTTATGCCACCAGGAAAATCTACTTTAGCAGTGATAATATATAATTATCTTCATTATGGCAGTAGCGATTCTGTAAAAGGATTATCTTTATTTATCTTTATTTTACTAATTTTAGCATCATTTTTTATTATAACTTTAATAAAAATAAAAAGAAGGAGTCGTTATGAAAAATAAAAAAACAATACTAAAAATTACTATATTAACTATTATATTAATTTATTCTGTTCATTTAATTAGGAATTACAATGAAAACGATATAAATTTAAGTTCTAATAATTATATTTTTTCTTCCCTTTTAAAAGAAATTGATATAATGTCACTCCATGTTCATAATAACATTTTATATGCTGGTACACCTGATGGCTTATTTAAAGTATCCGGATCTTATCCAGACTACTATATGGAAAAAGTTAATCTTGATTATGATCTTAATTATATAAGAGCTCTTTACACTGACAATAACAACAATTTTTGGATAGGTTCTGAAAATGGACTTTTATGTATTTTGCCAAATAATAACCAAATTATTTATTCAGAAGAAAACGGTTTAATTCCAGATAACAGGATAAATACGATCACCCAATTATCTGATGGTACAATATGGATAGGAAGTTGGAGTGGTGCAACTCAAATTAAAGAAAATAATAATATTAGAACAATTAATAAAGAAACTGGACTTATTAATAATATGGTGAATGTGATAACAGAAGATATTTATGGAGGAATTTGGTTTGGATCATATAATGTTAAAAATGGTGGTATTACATATTTAAAAGACAATGAGTTTAATTATTTTACTACTGAAAACGGATTAATAAATAATAATATTACATCATACCTATTTATTGATAAAGATACACTTTGGTTTGGTTCAGGTATATATGAAAGTGGTGGAATAACTACTTTTGATCTTTCTAATAAAACACCATATATAAAAGAAACGTTGGATATTTCAGATGGCTTTGCTGGTATCAAAGTTAGAAGCTTATATAAATATAACAAGAGTATTTTTATTGGTTCGGAATATGATGGAATTGCAATATGGAATGATTCCAAAAAAATTTATACTACAGACGACGGATTAGCAAATAATGAAGTTAAATCATATGAATTATATAATAATTTGTTATTTTTCGGAACGAGAAATGGATTATCTTATAAAAAGGCAAAAAAATAGAAGAATAGTCAAAAGACTATCCTTCTATTTTTCTAAGTTATTAATTATTTTACTATTAAATAATTCTTCATCACCAAATTTTTCTTTAAATGCAATTGGAGCAATATTTTGCATTAAATCTCCAATATCAAATGTAGTAGGATATGTTTCAAGCTTATAATTTAATTCACTCTTATTTGTAATTTTAGAACTAATAACAACGTATCCATTCGTTTTTACATTAACCGAAGCAATATTTAAAGAATCAATCGCCTTTTCAGTTATAATGATAGAATCAATTATTTTTCCAGGATCAAATATTTTTTTAGCATATTCCGTAAGGATTACTTTGTTATCATTAAATTCAATAATATTCTTTAATTTTAATGTCTCTATACTTTTTTTGAAATTAGGATTGTTTTTTACATATATTTTTAATTCTTCTTTACTAATATAGTCAGATATAAAACCTTCTAAATTATCAAAATTTTCATATTCAATTAATTCCTCTAGTTTGATTATAAGTTTATCATTCTCTAATACTTCATTACTATTACGAATTCTATCTTTAAATATATTCATAATAATATATAATAAAATTGTTTCATCAAAAGATATTTCAATCGAATATCTAAATAACTCTTCTTTTTCGAATTCATTTCCAATAAAAAGGTCTTTTCTAATCCAATTTCCAACACTTGGCAAAACATGCGGATATTCTAAACAATGCAGTAATCCGCCATTCGCTACCGTATAATGCAAAGCAAAATCCTTTTTAAAACAGAAATAATCATTAATAACGTTAAGATTAGATAGCCTTTTAAAGCTTACCATAACATCAGGTCTATGAAAAATTAAAAATGCTGATTCTAATTCTTGTGCTACATTAACATCATCACCTTTTCTTACTAAAAATCCATTATCCATAAACGAATCATATGCTTCAATATAATTTTTATCGTCAAATTTTAAAAGCTCCTCAAATGATCTAGCATAAAATGGAGAATTTTCATTAATTTCAATTTTAGAAAATGAAGAAAGTGTATATATTTCATATTTATTTAAATTTAGTAGTATCATAAAAATCTCCCTCCATTATGATTTAAACCATGATCCAAGCCAATTACTAGCATTTCTAGCACTATTTTCAATTGAAACAGAAAGCTCTCCAGCTCCTTGACCTATATAAGCCCATCCTTCTCCAACTTTCACAACTCCAGTAAAAATTGTATTTCCAGTATCACTAGCCAATCTTCTAACACTATCTAAAGGATGATCTCTAATAGTTTTTAATCCATCAGTTGTATATAAATTTTTTGTGTTTTTCATTGGTGCTTTAGGCAATTTAAATATTTCATCAACTGTATTATTCATGTTTTTCCATCCATCAGCATCTGCATCGGTAAAATCACATACTTCATTGTAAAATCCTTTTGGATCTTTAACAAAATCACTAGCCATATCTTTAGAATGAATAAGATTTTTTATATTTTCTCCATAATATCCATCATTAACTCTTTTATCAAATGTTTTTTGATCTAACCCACCGTAATCAGCTATCGCATTTATTGAACCTTTAATCATTTTAGTAGGACTAGCAATATCTGCTACTTTTGTATCAGCAAACAATAAATGATTGCCTAATTCAAATGCAGCTAGTTGTGGACCTAAAGTTTTCGTTTCACCAATCGCTACCATAACCGCTGCTGTGCTAACAGCTTTTGATGTTCCAACTGCAAGACTATCTCCAGCAGCTACATTATCAAAAAAATCAAATATTCCACCCATAGTAGCAAGTCCGCCTTTTAAAAATCCCTGATAAGTACTAACTCTAGCATCTTTTAAACTCTTTACTTTATCAAAAGTTCTTCTTAACCATCCTAGTTTTTCTTTAGGATTTCCTTCTAAAATATTCTTTACATACTCAAAATTTTTACTGCCTTTTACCATATCTTTCATAAATTCGCCAAAAGTTCTTGATTCACTTACAAGATTTTTAATAAAACCATTTAATTTATCACCAACTGGTTTTAATCCCATAATTTTATCTAAAGTATCAGAATACCACTTACTATTTTCTTTAATATCATCAATTAATCCCACTTCTTCTGACTTCTCAGGCTTTATTAAATCTTTAATCATATCTACAATTGATTTATCATCATCAACCATATTTTCAAACATATCCTTAACAGCTTCTAAATCTATTCCTAATTCTTTAACGATATCACTATTTAATAAATCATCATAACCATCTTCAAAAGTTTCAGATAATTCATCAAAAATACTATCTAATTTTTCAATACCATCTTCTACAAAATCACTTGAAACTTCAATAGCATCTTCTCCTAAATTATTTAAATCATCTGTTGTTGGAATCATTTCTATTATTTGCGATAATTCATTTAAACCTGTGCTTATTAACACTCCGATTAATGAACTAGCAGCAGGTTTTACACCCATAGAAATTGCAGTTCCAGCTCCAGGACTTTTAACCCATCCACCAATAGTAGCGCCTGATTCATTCCATCCCCCATCATCAGCAAAAGAAACTCCAAAATATTTTGTAAAAATGAAGTTTATACTTAAAAAAATGAAAAACGAACTAATAGTTTTAGCTGAAAGTTTTTTAGTTTTATATAACACTGCTAAAGCTATCAAAATCAATGCAAAAATTCTAATATAAAGTATATTTTTCAAAAAATACGATACAACTAAACCAATTATTATACTAAAAACCATTAAATATGTTGCTGCTTCATTAATGTTTTTCTTAAGTTTAAAAATGTTTTTAATATCATTCTTTAATAATTGAAAAAAATATATAAGCAAACTTCTATCTTTCTTTGTAAATGATAAAAATACCATAAAAGCAGCCAATAACAGAAATAATTTATTAACAATAAAAGTTGAACTTATCAATATAAATCCTACTGTAATAAAAAAAGTTGGTAAACCTTCTCGCTTGCTAGCTTTAGTTTTAGAAACAATTAATTTTGGAAAACTCAATAAATCCAAAATTGTTTTTTTAACTCCATCTTCTCTAATACGATAATATAAATTCATTAGAACAAATGATATTACTGCCCAATTTGCAGTTGCCCAAACAGTACTGCCTTTAAGAACAGTTAAATCTAACCATTTATTGCTTGGAGTGGGAGCAAATCCTTCATTTTTAACGACTAAAAGATATGTATTTATTAATAAAACTCCAAAAAACATAATAGCCATTTTTACAATTTTTTTCTTTACTAAATGTGGTATACTCTTAATAATTCCAATTATTAACATCCAAATAAATTGGAATGAATTGCTAGGTGATTTAGATTTTTCTTTATCTTTTTTCTTATTTTTTTCTTTATTTCTAAATATCCCCATAATTCCTCCTTCGTTATTTATTAACATATAAATCACTGCTTAATTATATCATACATTTTAAGTGATTAGTAATACAATTAAAAATTTCGCCCCCATTTCCTCTGTATTAACAACACTAATATTCCCGTTATGCGCTTCAACAATTGCTTTTGAAAGAGATAATCCAATTCCAGATTTTCCGTTTTTTCCTTTAATAAATCTATCAAAAATATGATCTATTATTTCTGTATCAATTCCATCACCATTATCTGTAATTTCAATAAAAACATTTAAGTTGTCTTTATATATTTTAATATTTATTATATCTTTAGTATATCTCAAACTATTAGAAATAATATTGCTAATTGCAGTATATAGTTTCTTATAATCATATTTAAGCATTATCCCTTTATCAATATCAGTTTTAATTTCTATATTTTTCTCATTTATTAATAATTTATATCGATTTAACACATCTTCTATTACACTAAAAATCAATCTTTCTTCAAATACAAATTTTTCTTTTGAATCATCAAATTTAGTAAGCATAATCATACTATTTACTAATTCTTTTAAATTTTTACTTTCTTCAATAATTATATCTAAGCTTTCTTCAACTTCATCTTCGTTAACTACACCCTCTTTAATCGCTTCAGCATAACCTTGGATTGACATTAAAGGTGATTTTAATTCATGTGATGCATTTTGAAAGAATTTTTTATTCTTATTTGAATATTCATCTAATTTCTGTATCATTTCATTAAAAGATTCTGCTAAATCTCCAATTTCATCATTTGATTTAATTTCTAATTTTTTATTTTCCTTATTGAAATCATATTTTTTTATATTATCTCTTAAATCAATTAATGGTTTAGATATTTTTTTCTTAAATAAATTTGAAAAAGCTATTGCAATTAAAGAACTAAATAAAAATGAAATTATTAAATTTCTATTTATTGTTTTTTTAATGATTTTTATATTGTCTAAATACGAATAAACTACAAAAGACCCAATTTCTTTTTTATTAGAAATTATTTTCTTTCTAATAAATATTATATTTTCATCTTCATAAATATTAATTAAATCAGAAATATTTTTAATTAATTCATCGTCCTTATAAATAATTCTATCTCTATTATTTAACACAACTATTTTTGAATTAAAATATCTACCAATCAATCTCATTTCTTTAACAAGTTTTACTTTATTAGCTCTATCAATATTAAAATTATCAATTCCGCTTGCTTTAATATCATTTAATACTTTAACTGCTGTAATATTTAAATCCTCTTTTATTTCTTTTTCAATATACGCCTTCATAATTTGACTGAAACTGATAAAAACAATAACAAATGTAATTAAAAGCACAATTAAATACGATAACAAAATTTTATGATTAATTTTTTTCAATTTTATAACCATACCCCCAAACTGTTGATATTTTAACATTTGATTTTTCTCCATCAATCAATTTTCTAAGTCTTTTAATTAAATCATCAATAATTCTTAAATCGCCAAAATAATCATAACCCCATATTTCATTTATTAATTTTTCTCTTTTAAAAGGCACACCAATATTTTGTGCTAAAAAAGAAAATAATTCAAACTCTTTATTTGTAAATTTTATATTTTCATTATCTAATAAAACAGTTCTTTCATTCAAATTAATAATAATATTGCCAATTTCAATAATTTCATTTTTTTCTTTTTTTCTATTCATTCTTTTAAATATATTGTTAATCCTAATTATTAATTCTCTAGGGCTAAATGGTTTTGATAAATAATCATCTGCTCCAATTTCTAATCCTACAATTCTATCTATTTCGTCCCCTCTTGCAGATACAAATATAATTGGAATTTCATACTCTTTTCTTATATTCTTACATACATCAAGTCCATTAACACCATCCATCATTATATCTAATACTATTAGATCAGGATTGACTCTTCTAATATCATTAACCACATTTTCTCCACTAGAAAATAGGAATGCTTCATATCCCTCATTTTCAATATATTTTTTTATTAGCATCCTAATATTGTAATCATCATCCACAATAAATATTTTTTTCATTTTATCACCCATATTTATTATATCAAGTAAATGTGAAAAATCTATATGATTTATTTACTTTAATAGTTTTTTTTTGTATTATTATATAAAGGAGTAATATTATGACTATAAAACTTATTAAAGAATATATTAACAGTCACAAAAAATACAAAACTTATAGTGAATTCTCAGTCTTAATTCCACTTATTGAAATTAATAATGAATTACATTTACTATTTGAAAAACGTGCGTTATCACTTGATTCTCAACCGGGTGAAATTTGTTTTCCCGGTGGAAAAAAAGAAGATGGTGAAACTCCAAGTTATTCTTCTATCAGAGAAACAATGGAAGAACTTAATATTAAACAAGATCAAATTGAAATATTAAATAATCTTGGTTACTTTTTTACACCGTATAATTATAAAATTAATATTTTTTTAGGATATTTGAAAAACATTGATATTGATTCAATTATATTTAATAAAGATGAAGTTGATTCAATATTTACTGTGCCTTTAAAACATTTAATAGAACAGAAATCTCAAAATTATAAATTAGATGTAGAAATGAAAGTCCCAGACAATTTTCCATACGAAAAAATTGAACACGGAAAAAATTATTCTTTTAAAACAGGTTATTATAATGTTAATTTTTATGAATACAAAGATATTGTTATTTGGGGAATTACAGCAAACATATTGAATGTTTTTTTGAACAATATAAAAGAGTTATTCATATAATAATCGAATAACTCTTATTAGTAGCAGCAGGCACGTTCACAATACTTATATTCAGTTTTATTAATCTTTGTTTTTATAATCGGCATTCCTCCTTGCATTTCTTAATTTGAATTACTTGAAAAAACACTGTTATTGCAAAATGTTTCATGTACATATTTCATTTTACTTGTTACAATTATCTTTTTAAGAATAATTATAGATTTCTAATCTACATTTACATCCCGGCTGCTACAATTTATATAAACCTTCTTAGAAGGCTTATTGATTGTTAGTAGATTTATACCCGCAATATTTTATCTTAAACATTTTTTTATTTTTTTCAAGAAAGGATTGATAATATGACTATAGCTGCATTTTTTGATATTGATGGAACACTTTACCGTGAGTCTTTAATGATTGAACATTTTAAAAAATTACTTAAATATGAAGTTTTTGATCCGATAATATGGCATTCTGATGTAAAAAAAGTTTTTATCGAATGGGAAAAACGCGAAGGCGACTACGATACTTATATGGAAGAATTAGCGGAAGTATATGTAGAAAGCCTTAAAAACTTAAATAAAGATGAATATGAATTTATTGCAAAACAAGTAATAAATTTATGTGGTGACAAAGTATATTCTTATACTCGTCAAAGAATTGATTATCATAGAAAAAAAGGTCATATAGTTTTATTCATTTCAGGAAGCCCTGATTATCTTGTAAGCAAAATGGCTGCTAAATATAAAGCCGACGATTTTAAAGCAAGCACTTATATTACAGATGAAAATAATAACTTTACAGGCGAAGTAATACCGATGTGGGATGGTAAGCATAAAATCGAAGCGATGATGTACTTCAAAAATAAATATAATATTGATTTTGAAAAATCATTTGCATACGGAGATACGCATGGTGACTTGAAAATGCTTAAGCAAGTAAAACACCCAATTGCAATTAATCCTTCATTTGAATTAATAAAAGCAATAAAGAGTGACGATACTCTTAATAGAGATGCAACTATTATTATTGAAAGAAAGAATGTTATATATGAATTGAATTCATCTCTAAATTTTACGAAAGGCGGACGATGATAATGAATTTAGAAGAAATCTTAAAATCCAGCAAATCCATAGAAATTTCGGTTTATGATAATACTTTAGGTGAATTAACTTTTCACACTTTAATTGATGTTGGATTTCAATATGTAAACAATTCTTTTTCTGTTGTTGCACCAACTTATCAAGGTAAAAATTATAATTTTCATAATAATGATATTATTAGTATTTATTTTGTATCAATGGTAAAAAACACTAAAAAAGTATTTTCTTTTAAAGGCAAAGTTCTTCATAAAATAAAAGAAAATAATTTCATAGAAATTTTAATACAAAAAAACTCTGAAGTTAAGCAAATTCAAAGAAGAAACGCTTTTAGATTACCAATTACTAAAAATATTATTGTAAATGTAGATGACAAAGAATATGAAGTTCTTTCAAAAGATATTTCCGCAAGTGGTTTAAGATTTATAATAAATAAAAAACTTAAAGCAGGTAGTAAGCTTGATATAAAAATAAATTTTGAAGATGAAATACAAATTATAGCAGATGGCAATGTAATAGAATCTTCATTATTAAAAGATAGTACTATGAAATTTGACACAAAAATTGAATTTATAGGATTAAAGAATTCTGAAAAAGATAAATTAATGAACTATATTTTTTCTAAACAAATTCAAATGCTTAAAAAAACAACAAATTCAGATGCTGCCGATAATATTTACCATATGATTTATGGTGATCACAAAGAAAAAAGAAATGGTCCTGATACTATTTTAGATATAATTCATGGCATTAAATATGGATCTTTAGCACTATTATTTTTAATTATTGTATTTTTTATTAAAGCAATGCCTGAAACATCCTATGGAATCGGACGTTTTTTTAGACATGCATATCGAGTTCAGTGGGACTCATCAATTCTAAATTTAACATTTACTATTGCCACTATTCAATTTGCAATTACAAGTATTGGATTATATTTAAATTCAAAGAGAATGAAAAGAAAAGTTGATAAATACAGTGTTAGTTTAGTTTTGAATTTTATTATATCAATAGTAGTAATAATCACTATATTATTCATCCAAGTGTCCTAAAAATGGACTAATTCATATTTTTATGGTATAATGTACCATAAGGGATAGGAGGATAGAATGATTTCTTATAGTAATCATATAATCAAATTATATAATGATGATTCTCAAAATTATTATAACACTGATATTATTAATAATGATGCCTATCAAAATGTCTTTATTGAAGAGTATGTTGACAAAACATCATTCTACAAAGTTGAAGATTTCGAAAAAAAAACAAATCCTTTTTTTAAATATTAGGATTTGTTTTTTTATTTTTTATTTTACTAATCAAATAATCTATGAACAAATAAGCCACTTCTGAGTTTTGGCTCAAACCAAGTCGATTTAGGTGGCATTACTTTTCCAGCATCAGCAATTGCTAATAAATCTTCCATAGTTGTAGGATACATTGAAAAAGCAACTTTTTTACCCTCATTTACTCTTTCTTCTAATTCCTTAAGCCCTCTTATTCCACCAACGAAATCGATTCCTTCACTCGTTCTTGGATCTTCTATTCCTAATAAAGGTCTTAAAATATTCTCTTGTAAAATTGATACATCTAATCTATCTACAGGATCATTAGCATCATATATACCATCTTTTGCTTCAATGACATACCAACTATTCTCAAAATACATACCGTAAGTATGCTTTTTCATTGGTCTATATGGTTTAGATTCATTTAATTTTTTAACTTCAAATTTTTCTTTTACTTTCCCCATAAACTCATCATTACTCAAACCATTTAAATTATAAATAACTCTATTATAATCCATGATAAATAAATCTTCATCTGGGAACATTACAGACATGAAATAATTATATTCTTCATCTCCTGTATAATTAGGATTTGCTTCACGTCTTTTCATACCAACTTTTACACTTGAAGCAGATCTATGATGTCCATCAGCAATATATAATGAATCAATATCATTACTAAAGATTTCTTCAATTCTTTTATTTAATCCATCGTCAGTTAATTCCCAAACAATATGTGTGATTTCATCATCTGATTTGAAATTATATATTGGCATATGAAATTTAATCCAATCGTTAATAATAGTTGAAATTTCATCATTCTTTCTATATGTTAAGAATATTGGTGCTGTATTTGCATCGCAATAATCAAAATTATTTATTCTATCAACTTCTTTTTTAGCTCTTGTAAATTCATGCTTTTTAATTACATTATTCATATAATCATCAATTGAAGTAACACCTACTAATCCTGTCTGTACTCTTCCATTCATAATTTGTCTGTAAATATAAAACATTGGTTTTTCGTCTTGAATTAAAATTTCATCATCAATCATTTTATCTAAATTTTTTCTAGCAGTTTTATATACAATTTCATCATATGCATCCACACTGTCATCAACATCCATTTCAGATCTTACAACATGTAAAAATGAAAATTCATTACCTTTTGCCATTTCTTTTGCTTCTTCACGATTCATTACATCATACGGTAATGATGCAACTTTCTCTACC
>Ga0256842_1000504_pt1 | contig 34534 bp, 36 predicted proteins | sample 4559240metaG_FD_185973 | JGI IMG/M metagenome (GOLD analysis project Ga0256842, IMG submission 185973) | Hydrothermal vent microbial communities from Guaymas Basin, Mexico - 4559-240 | ecosystem: Environmental > Aquatic > Marine > Hydrothermal vents | place: Mexico: Guaymas Basin | collected...
CTACGTCACTGACAAACGACAATGTCCCCGAAACCACGATCACCCGTTACCTCAGGGTAGCGAAGAGCGAGGTAGGGGAAATAGACCCTGCCGCCCTTTACGAGATGAGGAAGGGACGAAGGATAATATACCGCGTTCCACAGGGACATGCCTGCATGGTTGAGACAGATGAGGAGCCCCCTCACGACCTCAACAGGGAGGCAGTAATCATCACTCTAGCCGTGGCGAGGGCACTCCATTCAACACCAGTCGATGAAATCTACGTCATGCGTAAGATCGTGATAGACGGCTCAAACACTACGGGATTCCAGCGAACCGCCATAGTAGCGCTAGGGGGCTACATAGACGATGAGGAGGGACGCGTAGGGATACAGACGATATGCTTAGAGGAGGACGCTGCAAGGAAGGTTAGTGAAGGGCCAGGCTACGTGGAGTATAACCTCGACAGACTGGGCATACCATTAATCGAGATATCCACGAGCCCCGATATACATTCACCAGAACAGGCAATGCGGGTAGCTCTCAAGATAGGTTTGCTCCTACGACTAACCGGTAAGGTTAAGCGCGGATTAGGAACTATAAGGCAGGATCTTAATATATCGATTTCAGGTGGGGTGAAGACCGAGGTAAAGGGAGTAAGTAAACTAGAGCTAATACCGAAAATAGTGGAGTACGAGGTAATGCGTCAATTAAGACTTCTTGAAATTAAGGAAGAGCTTGCCCGAAGAGGTGTACGCGAAGAGGAACTAACCTATAAGTTCATTGACGTCACGGAAATACTCAAGGAAGCCAAGACCAGGTTCATACAGCGAGCCATTAAGAAGGGGGCAAGAGCACTTGCTGTGGGGCTCAAGGGCTTCGGAGGCCTACTCGGCATGGAGATACAGCCATCACGTCGCTTTGGCACTGAACTGTCAGACTACGCTAAAGCATGGGGTGGTGTTGGGGGCATAATACATAGTGATGAGCTACCAGCTTACGGGATAAGCGAAGAGATTAAAACCAAGCTCTTCAAAATCCTCGGGCTCGACCCTCAGAGGGACGCGTATGCCATAGTGATCGCTGATAAGGAGAAATGTGAGCGAGCGCTGAGAGCATTAATCGATAGAGCTAGGTATGCACTCAAAGGAGTACCCCCCGAGACACGCGGGGCAAACCCCGACGGCACCACTAGATATCTACGCCCACAACCAGGCGCGGCTCGCATGTATCCAGAAACCGACGTGCCTCCATTAAGGTTGACTACAGACCTCCTTAAGGAAGCAGAGAGGTTGAAACCAAAGACGCCCGAGGAAGCCCTAGAGGAACTTATCAAAGTTCACGGACTTAGTAGGGAGCTAGCACACCAGCTGATAAAAGATCCTGTCTTCACAACTTACCTCGACCTTCTAAGGGAACTCCACAGTAAGGTACACCCACAGATTATCGCTTCAACCCTGCTTATCCACTTGAAAGCCCTTAAGTCGGAAGGCCTTGATGTGAGTAAAGTGTCCTTCAAAGACTTAGTCACGGTGTTATCTAAGGTTGGCGAGGGGTACATAGCGAAGGAAGCTATCCCTGAGATACTAGCAGAATACTTGAGTTCAGGATCGCCTCTTGAGGAAATCCTACGAAAGTACGGGAGCTTATCGGATGAGGAACTCCTCAGAATAATTAACGAAGTGATTAACAACAACGCCGAAGTAGTATGTGCTCGGGGAGCTAGAGCGTTTGGGCTTGTTATGGGGAAGGTAATGTCTAAAGTTAGGGGTAGAGTAGATGGTAGTAAAGTTGCTCAATTAGTTAAGAAATCCTTGACTAAATACGTTAGTGAGCACTGCGGTAATTAACGTCACTGCTTGATAGCTTTCTTTAATTCCTCCACGAACTCCCTGTTTTCCTCCAGGGTCTTGGCAAGCCTGCGAGCATGCATCGCGCTGATCCCAGATTTCTCAGCGACCTCCCTAGCGTTAATCCTCCTCCCCGCTAAGAGCATCAACGCCATCAGCGCTAATGCTACCTTAGCACGATCCGTTCTAGAGGATAATCTGGGAAAGCGCAACATTATTTCTAACACTAACTTAACCTTAGGATCTTTCAATAACGTCTGAACATTTTGTGGGTTCCTCTTAAATATCTTGACGGGCGGTCCCTCCCCCTCAACGTACTTTCTTAATTGCTCAGAATCTATGATTATATTCTTTAACCTCTTACTTTTCTTGACCTTGCTTATTAACTTTAGGTACTCTGACGTGTACTTCGTTAAGGTAACTCGCCCGCTCCTTCCGTACCTCTTGTAGGTACGGGTCTTTACAGGCTCCTGCATGAGTTCTTGGTTAGCTCGACGATACTCAGTAACGTATATCCTCTCAAGGACCGTGCCGCATGACGCGCAGATGACATCGCCCCTCACATAGTCCCAAACAATGTTATCTGACCCGCAGTAAGGGCACCTCATATTCCTTACCGTGTAGTGGTCGAAGGTATTACTCTTTCTTATTTGCTGGGCTACTAATCTATGGTGTGAGGGAGAGCTCTGTGAAACTTTTACTCTGGAACCCGAGGTTAGAGAGGTGAATACCTCGTGCCAGTAACAGTAGGGTTTCTTGTTAATCCAATTGCTGGTATGGGTGGCTCCGTAGGGTTAAAGGGAACCGATGGCAGACTTTATACTGAAGCAATAAGGAGAGGGGCAACACCTGTAGCTCCTTCGCGTGCGTTACGTTTCCTTAAGCACTTATGTCAAGTAGGTTTTAACCACAGTTTACTCGCAGCTGGCGGAGTTATGGGTTGCAAGTATTTGAAACAAATCCCTTCCCTACGGTATGAGTGCTTGGGCTACCCTTTAGAATCAAGGAAAGAAACTTCCAGCGCAGACACAAAAACTGTCGTGAAAATGATGTTGGGACGTGGGGTTGATCTCCTAGCGTTTGTGGGTGGGGATGGAACCGCCAGGGACGTTGCGGAGGTTCTTGACTGTGAGGTACCTGTGTTAGGTATACCCTCGGGCGTTAAGATGTATTCAGGAATCTTCGCTGCATCCCCCGAGGCAGCTGCCGAGTTAGTAACGATGTTTTGCGAGGGCAACGCTGTGCTTGATTACGCTGATGTTGCTGATATTGATGAGAGCTCCCTGCAAGTAGGGGAACTCAAAGTTAGGAAGTTTTTTAGGGCAATTACTGTACGCGCGGACGGTCTCAGTGTTCAGAGCAAGGATTTTGGGGCTTCCGGCTCTTCTGAGGAAAAGTATGCACTAGCTGAATACTTCATTGAGGAGTACCTTCGTGATAATATCCTCTACTTACTCGGCCCTGGATCCACCATAAAGGCTGTAACGGACGTGCTGGGACTTCCTAAAACTATCCTTGGTGTTGATGCGTTATTTAATGGATCAATAATTGCCAAGGATCTAGGGCACCGTGAAATCCTTAACTTATTAAATTCATTTGTTCAAGCTAAAATAGTCGTGACGATAATCGGGGGGCAAGGGTACCTGTTCGGGCGAGGCAACCAGCAGTTCACTCCCGAGGTTATACGGCGTATTGGTAAGGACAATATCCACGTGTTGGCAACTAAGACAAAGCTCAGAGGATTAAAATACCTGCTAGTGGATACTGGGGACCCTGTGCTGGATGCTGAGTTGAGCGGATATATACACGTTATAACTGGCTACAGGGAAGAAACTATGATGCGTATAGTGCCTGCTAGTAATCCGGCGTTACTCACCCGCTAATATTTCTCTTAACGTATTTGTGTGTAGGCGCTAACGTTCTTGGGTGATTAGCCCTCAATGCATCCAGTCGCCCTACCGACGTATTTCTAGGCGCTTCCTTTAGCTTGCCTGGATCTTCGTATGCTTGGCGCACAATGTCCCTATACGCGCTTACTACTTCGTCAATAGTTCTCTTACTTTCACTTTCCGTGAACTCCACCATATGTGCTTCGGGGACTGTAAGAGGGAAGTAGATTGTTGGGGCATGTATTCCTCTGTCTAATAGGGCTTTCGCTACGTCTTCCGCACTTACGCCAGTTTCACGAAGGAGATCCTTGAAACTTATCACGACTTCGTGTTTTCTCCAGCGCTCACGCCCGTAGATTAAGTCAACTCCGGGAAGCTCCTTAATTTTCTTCATGAAGTAGTTTGTGTTTAGTACAGCTACTTCGGCTACTTCACGTATTTCAGGGCCTAGCATCATTAAGTATATGAATGACTTTATAGCTGGTACGATGTTGCCATAGAACCACGTTATTTTCCCTATGCTTTTCCTAATATTATAGTCTAAGTAATACCTGCTTCCTTCCTTCCTCACTAGTGGTTTAGGTAGATAGTCGGCAAGTTCTTTCTTAACGCATATGGCACCCGCTCCCGGTCCGCCTCCACCATGAGGTGCCGCGAATGTCTTATGCAAGTTTAAGTGGACGATATCGAACCCCATGTCACCCGGCCTAGCTATGCCTAGTATGCCGTTTAGGTTTGCTCCATCATAGTAAAGAAGCCCTCCTTTAGAGTGTATTAAGTCGGATATCTCCGTTATTTTCTCCTCGAACAATCCGAGCGTACTTGGGTTTGTTAGCATTATTCCTGCCGTCCTGTCGGAAACTGCGGCTTTCAACGCGTTTAGGTCTGTGTTTCCCCTCTCGTCTGTAGGTATACGTACTACTTTGAAGCCTGCCATGGCAGCACTAGCTGGGTTCGTTCCGTGTGCGCTCTCAGGTACTAGGATCTCGTCCTTATACGTGTATTCCCTATCTCGCAGGTATTCCCTAATTATCAGTACGCCAGTTAACTCGCCTGCAGCACCTGCCGGAGGATGTAGGGAGCATACGTCCATGCCCGTTAATTCGGCTAGCCACTCTTGCAGGGTATAGAGCATTTCTAGTAGTCCTTGTAGGTACTCCTCACTCATGTAGGGATGAGCATACGTTATCCTGTCGTCGTTAGCTAGATCCTCGCAAATCTTAGGGTTGTACTTCATCGTGCATGAACCAAGCGGAACTACACCCACATCTATTCCGTAAGACATCTGAGTTAGTCGGGTGTAATGTCGTACAACTTCGGGCTCACTGAGGTTAGGTATGTTAGGGCCTTCCTTCCGAGCAATGTTCTGCGCTACTTCAGTAAGGGCCTCCTTACCTAGCTTAGCAAAGTAGTCGTCTCCAAGCTGGAATGTTTCTTTGTCTTTACCGGAGGTTAGTTCAAATATTAGTGGTTCGTCCCAGCGTGCCTGCCTGTACTTCATCTTGCCTCACCTCCAAGTACTAGGGCTAGCTTACTTACTAACTCATCTATGTCGTCTTTGCTATGGAGTTCTGTTAAGCACAATAAGCTACAGTCACGCATTGCATCATAGAACCTAGATAACGGTGGCCCTACATAGATTCCCTGCTTCTCTAATTGACTTATTACATCCCTCGCATCCCTGTCCTTGAAGGAAATCGCGACTTCGCGGAAGTATAGTCCTTTCTCAAAGAGTGGTGCGGCATCAACACAGTGTTTACGTAAGGTCCCTAGGAAGTACGTAGTGCGGCCTAGTAATGCCTCACCTAACTTCTTGAGACCCTTAGCACCGAGTAATGATACATACACCGCGGCAGCTATTGCTTCAAGCCCAGAATTCGTTGTAATATTTGATGTTGCACGCTCTCTCCTTATATGTTGCTCCCTAGTTTGTAGAATCATCATAAAGCCGTTTTCCAATCCATCGACAGTCTTAGTCATACCGATAAGCCTCCCAGGGAGCTGCCTTAAGAGTTCCCTTCTATCTTGAATACCCAATATTCCGGCTGATGGACCACCGTAGTTCAGACCCACACCTAGGGATTGCGCATCCCCGACCACAATGTCAGCGCCGAGCTCTCCAGGAGCCTTAAATATACCTAGTGAGAGCGGGTTCGCATTCACTATAGCGAGTGCTCCCGCATCATGTGTGACTTCTATAATGTCACGTAACTTACGCTCAACGATACCGAAGAAGTTAGGGGATTCTATATAAACCGCTGCTACATCATCACCGAGCTTTGCGTGAAGTGCGCTAATGTCAAGCTCACCGTCTTCCCGTCTGTAGGGGATCTCCTCTAACCGAACGTTTAACCCTTTAACCCAGGTTCTAATGACCTCCTTGATTTCAGGGTGTGCTGAAGACGCTATGAGCACTCTTTCCCTTCCTTTCTTAACTCTGAGCGCCATCCTAACCGCTTCAGCAGCCGCTGTGCTCGCATTATACATTGAGGCATTTACTATGTCAACACCGTAAAGCTCCGCCATTAGACTCTGGTACTCGAAGAACGCCTGCAGTATACCTTGATTTATTTCGGGCTGATAAGGCGTGTAGGCTGTGTAGAATTCTGCACGGGACACTATGGCCTTAACCACAGAGGGAATATAATGAACACAGACACCCCCACCTAAGAATACTCGGTGAGTGTTCACAAATCCCGTGAATTTATTCTTACTTAGTATTCCAAGGAACTTCCTTCTGGCCTCGTGTTCAAGTAGCGGCTTACCGAATCCTACGCGTAATTTCTTCTTCAAACGAAGTTTCTCAGGAATATCCTTAAAAAACTCCTCAACATTATCAACTCCTGTTTCCTTAAGCATTTCCTGCTTTACTTCTTTAGCGGAGTTCGGTATCCAGTGATGTGGCATTCTAAATTCCCTTACTAACTAGGGACATCACTAAAAGTGTTTAACTATCCACGCGTAATGTTGTGATTAATGTTGTGAGTACGCCCCAATTTTTATATGTTAGAGCATGTTTGCTTAGATAAAAGTTAATCAGCCATCACCGCGAGTATTTCAAGGTGTTAAAAACGACTAGGGAGACACCACTTCTAAAAACCCTCAGAAAATATGGTGCCAGCATAGGGGAATTTGCGGGATGGATAACCGCGATGGACTATGGTAACCCCCTTGAAGAACATATAGCGACCCGTAACTCCGTTACGGTGTTTGACGTGTCACACATGGGAAGGTACCTTATACGCGGGGACAATCTCTTCGAGTTCTTCCAGAAACTAGTGACTAAGGACTTAAGTAAGTTCAAGGAGGGACGTATGAGCGGTCCGGTGTTATTACTTAATGAAGACGCGCGTATTATCGACGACATTATGTTATACTACTTAAGTGACACGGAGTGGCTCGCCGTCGTTAATGCACCCAATATCGAGAAAGACCGTGCATGGATTTTAAAATGGGCTAAGAAATGGGGATACAACATCACTGTTGAAGATATCACTCTAAGCACAACACTTATAGCAATTCAAGGCCCCCACGCTCCCGAAATCCTTGAGAGTTTGGGTGTAAATGAGGCAAAGAATCTAAGTATACTCGAGTTCCTACGCAACCCCAGCGTGTTAGGAGAAGAAGCAATACTCATAAGCAGGTCTGGTTGGACAGGCGAGGAAGTACGGTCATACGGATACGAGATCATGACCACGGTTAAGAATGGGGAACGTGTGTTCGAGGCAGCAGTTGAGGCTGGCGCTAAGCCCGCTGGGTTAATTGCTAGAGACAGCTTAAGATTAGAGATGGGGTACCCACTCATAGGTGTTGATATCGGAAACAACACGAACCCTATAGAGGCGAGATACTGGATGGCCCTTAGCCTCAAGAAGGAGGGCTTCTTAGGGGAGGAGGCGTTAAGAAGAATCTATGAAGAGGGCGTACGCAGGTTTAGGGTGGCGTTCAAGCTCAAAAAAGGTGTTAGGAGAATCCCTAGGCATGGAAATAGTATATTGATTAACAACAGGATTGTGGGACGCGTGACTAGTGGAGCATACTCCCCGACGCTTGGAAGAAGCATTGGTATGGGGTACATTGAGGCAACACATTTATACATAGGTTTCAAGGTAGCTGTGGACATTCGTGGCAAATCCTATGAAGCTAAAATACTTGATTTCCCTTTAATATAGTGTGACCCGGTGAAAGCACATGAGCGCGGAGGATATTTTAGTAAAAACAAAACTTGGTGAATACATCATCAAGAGAGGCTTGCTTTACACAGAGAGTGATGAATGGATCAAGGTTCAAAATAACATAGTTACTCTTGGTATAACAGATTACGCCCAGAAAAAATTGAAGTACATAGTGAACGTTGAGTTACCTGAACCTGGCACTACAGTAAACGCTGGGGAGTCAATAGTTACGCTGGAATCCGTGAAATCCGTTGCTGACGCATACTCACCATGCTCTGGCGAGGTACTAGAAGTTAATGAAGAACTCTACGACACCCCCGACCTAATAAACAAAGATCCCTACGGAGCAGGATGGCTAGTTAAGATAAAGCCTACCGAACCCGTAGATAAGGGTAGGTTCCTTAGCCCTGAGGCATACGCCGAAAAAATAAGAAAGAAGGAAGGGTAAGCGTAGAACTGTACCGAGTTTTTCCATATTATTATTTTTCAATTACTTAATACTCCCAAATTTTTTGTTATGGAGGAGCAGATCATATCGTGGGTGATAAAACATTGCCTTATCTAAGGATGCCCCCCAAGATAAAGGTTCTGGAGGCGGCAGGCGCGATAGCGGATAATAGGATAAGTTTCATTGACGAGGAAGTTGCTGAGGTGATATCATCTGATGGTTCTCGAAAATATTCTGTTTATGTTAACCTAGCACGTAATGAGGCATGCAGTACTGATAATGGCACTGTGTATAGGGGATACATAGGTTACCCAATAATAGCTGTCCTCATGATTAAAGGTGCATTACCGTATGACTCAAAAATCGGCGAGGCCCTTAAGGGCATACCTTGGAAAGCGCTTAACGAGAAGTACAAGAAGTATGCCATAGTTGAAAATGAAATAAAGAAGATAGCTTCCGAGCGGGGAGTTACCCCTGAAGAATTAGAGAAATTTAAGAACAATGTCTATAAAGAGCTAAGGAGGTTTAAACTTAAACTAACAGATATTTGCATGAGTAAAGAATGACCCGTAAGTTTAATACCTGACATAACGGTATCAGAATAGAGAGATCATGGTGAAGAGCTTAAGGATAGTTGGCGGGTACAGGATTGTGATGGAGTTATACTCCCCCTACCGAGTTAGAATTTATGAGTATAACGACAGGATCAAGGACAGTGGTTACTATTTGAAACCTCTTCATATAGTACATAAGGCTGTAGGTGGAAGGAAGCTAAAATACCTCTACTTTGGACGCTACTGGTACCGCGTAATAAAGCGTAAGGGTAAGATTAGGTGGGTATATGTGGGTAGAGACAAACCTGACCCCCACCTGCCCGACCCACCAATTTCCCCATTCGAGGGTCTCGGCATACTGGTGGAAGGCGAAGATGTGCTAGTAGATGAAAAAACCTATGAAGCCCTTTCAAGAATATCCATTAAGATTAAAGGAGAGAATCTGCTACCAGAAATCAATGTTTAGTTAATTAAACGACGATAGAGATACTTGTAGTAATTAATTAGTGACGTTTCAACTTGTGGTTTTGGGTTTGGAAATGCCTAGAGAAAGACCATTCTATGCCAAGTATCCCTTTATGGTTTCCCTAGATGAGTATCTCCTGCATGCTTACGGGACTAGGTTATCACTTAACGATTTACTAGATCTACAGGACCTTAAGGAACAAGGGCTAATGAGAATTAAGTCGGCGTTAGGAAGAGGTTCTTATACAGTTTCATTTGATGAAGATCAGGAAGTTATCTCATTTTACTTAGCACTGATACTCGCTAGCGCGGTAGACCCGTGGGCCCTTCATAAGTACGCTGACGTCGAGGCTAAGCGCGCCGTTAGCTTCATGCTTGGAGATAAAGATAGGGTCATCAGTGTAATAGCCGAAAAACTTGGTGTGGAATTAGAGTACTTTGGCTCGGAATCAAATATCTGTGGACACAGAGTAGTTGTGGGTGTGGAAAAGCGCACAGGTAAGGAAGTAATTGAGTGTTATCCATTTAGGGTAACTATTCCAACGTATTTACGGCTAACTGAATCTCTTGCTTCGGATCCTAAGTGGAAACTAGTGAACAGGTGTGTAATCCGCGGATACGTGTACCTCAATAAACGCGATGCCGCCAGATTACTTGAGTCAGCCATTAAATCGAGAATTGCTGAATTAGCAATGGAATTAGTCTCGACTACGAGTATTGATTCCGAACGCATTATGCCTGAGGTTAACGAACTCAGAGAGCTTGTACGTAGTGTGCGTGGTTTTCTAACCTCGGAGAAGGACAAGTTTATGGAGGAACTTAGAGGTCAGATCGTGGAGGAATTCTTTCCTCCTTGCATAACGGAGATCATGAATGCTTTACTTAAGGGCGAACACCTTTCACATCACCAGCGTTTTGCTCTAGCTACCTTTCTCCTTAATATCGGTGCAGATGTTGATTATGTGCTTAATTTAATGCGTAATCTCCCAGACTTCAACGAGAGAATAGCTCGTTACCAGGTTGAACACTTAGCAGGTCAGAGAGGGTCTAGGAAGAAGTATAGTATGTACAGTTGCGAGAAAATGAAGACCTTAGGCATGTGCGTGGCGGATTGCGGTGTTAAGAACCCTATCCAGTATTACTGGCGTCAATTACGTGCTTCCCGGAAAGCGGGGGGAGGTAAAACAATATCTTCTCATACCCAGGGGTAGAGAAACCTTTCGGAACCCTAAACGAAATTACGTTATCGGGACCTACCTCATACTTGAACCCGAACTCGGCTTCAACAACACGGCTTCCAGGAGGTAAAACCCATGTAACTGTGTAGTCGTACTCAGCAATATCCTCCTCATAACTATCCTCGTATATATTTAACCCGTCCTTAAGATTTCCTCTGAATCTTACAATGAATAGTATGTAAGGTCTACATGGATCGCTCGCAATACCGGCTGATACCTTAATTACTCGTGGATGAACGCGCTTCTCATTCACTTTAACTTCCTCAGCATCAATGAATGACTGCATATTCTCTTTTATCTTAATTAATTCTTCACGTAACTTAAGGCTGTTTGACAGAATTCTCATAAATTCTCGATCTTCATCAAGATACTCAAAAATTATTATTTCTGTAAACTGCCCTGATCTGTCTACCGTAAAATGACAGTACCCGAATACAGGCTTCACGGTGGCGTTACCTTTCTATCTTCCTTAATTACACGCAGAACCACAGCTGTTGATGTATGCTGAACGCCTTCAATTGTTCCTATCTTGTCGAGCAATTCTGATAGTTCCTTGTGGTCCCTTACAAGTATCTCAAGAGCGAATGTCCATTCTCCAGTAATGTCGTAAATTACTTTTATTTGTGGAATCTTGAGAAGAGCCTGCACTATATCATTGTACTTTTTTATATCGACTGCAAGGAAGACTAAGGACCTCAAATTATACCCTAAAGTCTCGGGCGAAACTTCTGCAACAATTCTCTTAATAATACCTCTTTCCTTAAGGCGTTTGACACGCATATAGACTGTAGAAGAACTTATGCCTAACATTCTCCCCAGCTCTGCGTACGTTAGGTCGGCATTTTCTTGGAGAATATTTATTAATTTTTTGTCTATCTCGTCTAAATCTAAGATGGTCAAGGTAGCACCCACTTAATTTTTTATTATTAATCAAATAAAAATCTTATCATCACATCTTTGGTGCCAGTAGATATTCGACGTTCCCCCCTTCAACAAGAGTGAATGAAAGGTATAGGGGGACATCACTCCCAAATTTTATATTTACGGCATCAGTCACGCCTGTTAAGTTGAGTACCTTTAATATGTAATCCTCATCGTAGTTAGCTCGTGAAGGTTCTTTAACCTCCATCTCAAGTATGGATCCCCCCATCCTAGAAAGCCTTGCTTCAGCATTTACCTCTAGCGCCTTCAAGTAGAGGTACTGATCATCCTCGGCAGCGAAAGTTATTGTGCCGGCGCCCTTAAGGTCTTTGAGGGCCTCCTTAAAGGCTCTCGCAACTACGAGTGCTGAAACCTTAAACTCAGGTGTTATCTCACCAATCTCCTGCGCTGAAACCTCTATAGACCTGTACTTGTATCTCTTCGTTGACATCCCCTCTATTATTACCTCATAGAACTCCTCGTTTGTCCTAAACACAAACTTATCGCCTTTCTTGGGTTTTGGTAGGGTCTTGATAAGGTTGTTGACATTTACGCCGACTTCCAAATCTTTCTCTATGCTATATTCAAGGAATGCCTCTGAAGGCATTCTTATAACTATCATCGCTATTTGCGCCGGATCCAGCGCCTTAACGACCAAGCCCTCCTGTGTGAACTTAAACAGTGCCTCATCAACGATGTTCCCTAATGCCTCTAGGACCGTCACTAATTGCTTAGCGCTAGAATGCTCAAACTTAACAATATATCCCTCACTCATCTCAACAATCCCGAAGTAATGTTAATTAAGTTTCTAAAAACATTAGCGTGCGCATGATGAGGACCACTCCGGAGCGGATTAAACACTTTAAAAAGCATGAAGAACCGTGTGAGGGCTGATGGTTCCTCTTCGGCAAGTTAAAGCTTATTTGAAAACCCCTAACAAATCTTAGGGAGTGGGAAGTTGTCTTCCTTAAGCGATATTGAAAAGGAAGCTAAGGAGATTGTGGAGAGAGCTAAGAAGGAGGCTGAAGAAATACTGCGTAAGGCTAAGGAAGAAGCAGAGTCATTGAGAAACGCAGAGATCAACGCGTCCTTGAGTGAAGAGGAAATTAAGCAAATCGAGGAAGAATTCCGCATGAAAATTGAGAAGGCACAGAGAAACTTTGAAGAGAAGAGAAGAGTAATAGAGGAAAAATATAGCCAATACAGAGGCGAAATTGTTTCTAAGATAGTGAAGTTAATTGCGGGAACCGCTCAAGGGAGTTAAAGATGATCGTATCTACTCCAGAGAAGGTAGTTTATGTAAGGATACTTACGGAGAAGAAACTCACTAAGAAATTGCTGGAGGCCCTCCAGAGCGCTGGTTCCCTTCATCCCGAGTTACTTACGGAAGTCAGTGAGAAAGACCGTGAAGCCCTCTTAAAAGAAGCTGAGAGACTACATGAGCTAGAGCGAGTGCTCAACGAGTTTAACTCAATTATTCCCAAGCAAATTCTCGTTAAACTCGATTGCGAGATATCAGCGAGTAGACTTCATGACTATCTCCTAAGTCTATCGAATAAGCTCTCTGAAGCTTTACAGCAGGCTAAAGGCATTAAGGCCAGAATTGAACAAGTGACTGAGGAAATCGCTAAATCCAAGGAAATCCTACAGGCGCTACTGATACTATCTACCAATTCCAAATACAGTAACGCCTTTATAGATAACATATCCTTCACTGGAAGCATAGTCGCTGCACGGACAATACTACTAGAAAAGGAAATAATTAATAGCTTCCTAGCCGAGCTACCTGAAGATCTCAAACAACGAGTAGTGCTTGATGTAGTGTCATCGAAGGGATACGGAAAAGCCGTAATCATCGTTGCTGGTACAAGAAGTGACGTAGAAGCTACTATTGAGATCGCTACGTCCGTAGGAGGTAAAGTAATCGAGATACCTGAAAAGCACACTACAGTCCTAAAATTTCTAGAGAGGTTAAGAGTGCGCGTCAATATGCTTCACAGAGAACTAAGTAAGCTTAGGGATAACTTCGAGAAGCTCATAAATAAGGTCTCAAAGGATCTGGCACTAGGTAAGGTAGTAGCTACGGCATACAAGGATAGATTACAAGTTCTTCTCTCCGCCTTAAAAGGAAGGTACTTAGTCGCTGTTGAAGGATGGGTACCGCTCTCAAACAGAAAGTGGTTAGAGGATTTCCTTTACTCAAACTTAAAATACGTGTATATTGTTGACTCTCCCCCACCACCCAATAAGACACCACCAACAAAGCTCAAGAACCCGCGAATATTTAGACCCTATGAAATAATAACCAAGATTTATGGTATCCCAAATTATAACGAATACGACCCAACCCCCTTAATCGCATATTCCCTTACGCTATTCTTTGGTTTAATGTTTGCCGACGTAATTTACGGAGCTACAATGTTCATCATAATAAACTACCTCTTAGAGAAGACAGGGTTCATAGAGAATCCATACTCTGAAGGATACAAGTTATTTAAGAGACTCTGTACATACCTCTCATTATCGTCTATATTCTTCGGCTTACTTTCCAATAGCTTTGCCGGATACTCAATAGTCCTTAATGACGGTAGGATAAGTTTTGTCAAACCTTCAGGATCAATGCCACAATCCTTGTTACCTTTACTTAATCCTATGTTTTTCATAAGTTTCGCAATAATCCTTGGATTAATACATGTTAATATAGCCCACATTCTCTCATTCATAAAGTACGTGAAACAAAGAAACAAGGGAGAGGTAATCTCCAAGATAGGGTTCTTTACGATTGAATTGTTCGGCATACCTTACGTCCTCTATAAGCTCCTTAATATTAATCTGCCAGAGCCCCTGAGTTCCTACACTAATTACTTACTATACGGTATAGTTGTTGGGCTATCCCTACTAATCGCTGGTAAATTAATAGCTTACAGAGCCCTGGGCTCACTGTTCTGGCTCTTCGACATAACTGGGCTTCTAGGCGATGTAATGTCATACACAAGGTTAGCAGGAATAGGTCTAGCTACGTCGTTATTGGCACAGAACTTCAATACTCTCTCCCTAGGACTCGGTAGCGCCATTTCTTCGATGGTACCAATACATGTTCTAGGATTAATCCTTGGGGTTATAGCAACATTAATCGTCATGATACCGGCTAACCTATTAAACATGGCGTTCGGAATAATTGGTGCTTTTGTTCATTCACTAAGGCTGTGTTTCGTGGAGTTCCTTCCCAAGTTCTACGAAGGGGATGGAAGAGAGTTCCAGCCCTTTACGATAAAGGTCAAAGATGCGATCCTTATAGGCTCTAGATGAGTCAGTGCTTCCTAGTAATGCCTAGCGAAAAACGAGTATTTAGTAGGCATTGTTTAAGGTGTGGTATGCGTAGGCTTGTTATTTAGCAGGTAGTTATTGATGTTTCGATAAAGATAAACTTATATCCTCTTAAGGATTATAGAATTTTATCCTTCGATGAGGTTTTGGAGGATTACTTTCCTTTAAGCTTGAGAAAGAGTAGGGTGACACGCCGCATGCCTAGCGGGCTTGGAGCACAGCCCATTACCCACATTCATGAAAAACACTAGAATGACATCATAAACATATCATATGATGAAGATAGAATAATATAGGAAAAGAATATTAAAAGCCATAGTTTAACGTTTCTCCACTTAGGAAAGCTACCTACGTTCTCTACATGATACTTCCTTACCGTTCATAATCCATAGCTTAATATTTCGAAGTTTTTTGCGTTTGTTGTGGGCGAGTTTGTCAAGGTTTTCGCTGAGCTACCTGCGGTAGTCTTTTTCAGGCTTCTCTCAGGAACCCGGCGACCATCGTTATGCTTATTAGTGGCGTTGAAGCTAAGGGACTGCTTAGTACTGCTTGGTTATTTAAGATTGTTTCTCATAGGATGCTCAGCTTAGCTATGAAAGCACCGCTCTACACTATCAACATAAAGAACGTAGACTCAAAAGAAACAACGCACTCAAAGAACATGACGAAATAATGAACCAGCATACCAACAGCTCTAAAAGACATTAAAACACACAACAATACGAAACACCGTAAACTAATGTTTCTGCCCCCTTAAGTAGGCATCTCTATTTGTTGCTTGTTGCGTTATTATTACGTTATGATTTGAAAATTTTGTATGGTTCATTATATAATATTCTTTTTAAGTTCCCTCATTTTATAATATTGAAGGTGTGGTACCGTGGATCCCGTGAATTTCGTTGCGACATTAGGTATAGCCCTGGGTTTGGTAGGTGGTTTAGCAGGGTCGTCCATAGGAACGGCAAGAGCAGCGTCAGCTGGGCTCGCAGTGCTAGCAGAGGAGCCGGGATACTTTAAGCAAGTCATAATATTATCTGCATTACCGATGACTCAGACATTTTACGGCTTAATCTTCACGTTATTGGGTCTCACGTCGGTGCTTCCTTCCGTCAGCGGGATAACCGCTTTTAAGAGTGGGGCTTTCTTAGGTATAGGAATAGCCGTAGGATGTGCGGAATTCGTATCTGCTTGGATGCAAGGCACCGTATGTGTGTCAGGAATTATAGAGGTACCAAAGACTAAAGGAGGAATCTGGGTACATACCATGATACTTGCGTCCTACGTGGAGTTATTCGGAATACTTGGGCTAGTATTCGGATACCTGCTTCTCGCTATGGTTGCTGGCCTACCCGTGTAGGCGATGTGTTATGAGTCTAGAAGAACTCAGAAAAAGAATTCTGGAGGAGGCACAGAAGGATGCTGAGAAGATACTGCGTGAGGCTAAGGAGGAGGCGGAAAGGATTGTCGCTGAGGCTAGGGAAGAATACTATAGAAAGTTAAGGAATGCCCGGAGAAAGGCATTACAAGAATTTATCGAGAAAAAGAATGCTGAATATGTTAGTAAATTAGTAGAGTTTAATATAGAACTTCTGAAGCTTAAGAACAAAATGCTTAACGAAATCCTTGCAGATGTACAAAGGGAACTTACGGAGTTTCCTGCCTCTAAGCGTAGAGAATCTCTTAGAATTCTTCTTAAAGAGAGTCTCGAAAGTGGTGTCTTTACAGGTAACGTGATAGTTAAGGTGGTCCCTAAGGATTCCAATATCGTTAGGGAAGTCGTTCAAGAATACTTCAAGGAAGCTGTAACCGCTATTGAGTTATGTGAGCCAGAAAAGTTAGGCGGGGTAATTGTTGAAAGCATCGATAGAGAGCACGCTGTTGATAACACGTATGCTACACGTCTTGAGAAAGCTATGCCTGAAATTATGAATATACTAAATGCCAAGATATTCCGAGTTGAAGGGTAATCCGAAATGTATTCAGGTAACCTAAGCTTTCTTGTGAAGGTTAAGATAAGTTTTCAGCGTATCGTGACCCCTAACGTACTGCGCCCGTTAATTGAGTCTGATGTGACAAGCGTTGATGCCCTGCTGGAATCCTTGAGTTCCTACCCAGCCATGGAGTGCTTAAGAATGCGGGTAGGCACTGATATTCAGAAGCTATCCCTCAAAGAAATCTTCGCTACACTCACGAAGTGCTGGCAGGATGATTTAATAAATATTGCAGAGCTAACCAAACCCAAAGAGAACGTTATTCGGTTCATCACCCTACTCATGAAAAGGTATGAACTCCTAGAATTGCTCGAGGCTTTGCGAGAGCTCTCATTAAATCAAAGGATAATTACTTATTTTCCCTTTATCGGTGAGGGACTACGGAAGAAGCTTGTGGACGCTGAAAGCATTCAACACCTAGTATCCATACTTAAGAAACATCGCTCAGTACCCACTGTAATTGTGGCTGAGGCCCTCACGCCAAGTTCCAAGAGCTCTATTCGTGAACTTAATGTCGATTCCCTACGTGATACTGTAATTGAAGAATATTGGCGTAGAATAATGTCTGCGGCTAAAAGCATTCGACCTAAGGTGAAACTTGAGAAGTGCTTAAAGAACCTTAAGCTTATCAATGCACTCGAGTTGAGGGTTAAGAAAGCCTTTCTTGAGGGTAAGGAATTATCTGCTAGTCTTCCGAAATTGCCCCCCAGAATTTCTGAGATTATTAAGGGTTGTGACCCTTCAGGAATTGATTTCACTATCGCTACATTAAAGTATGTGATGTGCGTTGATGAGATGCTATTCAGCCCTCTTTCACATGACATAACTATAGCCTACATCATTGCTAGAGAGTATGAGGCATTGCTTCTTTCATCGCTTATTAGGTCACAGACCCTTGGTTTGGATAAGTATTTCCTTAATGAAGTACTTAATAGGTGGTTGAATGCCTATGATAAAATTACCTGTAAGTAAAGGTAAGGTATGTGTTGTTGGGGACGAATATTTTACGCTTGGTTTTACATTAGGAGGAGCTAGTGATAGGTACGTAATCAACGTTAAAACCTCGGATGAGGAAGTGTTTAGGACATTAGACACCATGGTTAAGGAGTTACGGAGAAGAGAGGATATAACATTAATAGTCGTGCAAGAGAGCCTCAAGCCATACTTCAACAGGATTAGACAACCGTTAAACAAAGTCATTGTTTATATCCCCGACATCACTTCTGCCTCTAAGGCGGAGGTTAAGGAGTATTATTCCTCCTTAATAAGGCGTTATTTAGGTATAGCTTTGGAGCTAGGGTGATGCACTTGGTCGTGGGTAAGATAAGACGCATTTCAGGCCCGCTGGTTGTGGCTGAAGGTATGAGCGGATCCATGGTTTACGAGGTAGTATATGTTGGCGAGGAGCGCCTTATAGGCGAGATCATAGGATTGCAAGGTGACCATGCATACATCCAAGTTTATGAGGACACCTCAGGTCTTGAGGTTGGGGAGCCTGTCGAAGGTTCAGGAAGTCTTTTATTTGCTGAGTTGGGGCCAGGGATCGTTGGTAAGGTCTTTGATGGACTTCAACGTCCCTTATCAGTTATTGGGAGCCTCATAGGTCCCTTCGTGAAGAGGGGTGTGAAGGTCCCGGCACTCCCACGCGACGTTAAGTGGCACTTCACTAGGAACAGCAAGTTGAAGCTTGGCGATAAGGTAGGGCCAGGAACAATCCTTGGAATAGTTAAGGAAACTCAACTCATTGACCACTACATAATGGTCCCGCCGAATATCCATGGGAAGCTGAAGGAACTTGTTAGCGACGGGGATTACACGATAACGGATTCCATAGCTGTGATTGAGGCGGGTGGGAAGGAAGTTGAGTTAACTATGCTTCAAAAGTGGCCCGTGAGGAAACCGCGGCCTTACGTGAGGAGGCTTGAACCCACAGAGCCCTTAATCACGGGGCAACGAGTGCTTGACATGATGTTCCCGATAGCCCGGGGCGGTAAGGCAGCCGTGCCCGGAGGCTTCGGTAGCGGTAAGACTGTACTCCTCCAAACGCTCACCAAGTGGGCACGCACTAGACTGAACATCTATGTGGGATGTGGAGAGCGAGGTAATGAGATGGCAGATGCGCTTCATAGTTTCCTTAAGCTCAAGGACCCGGCCTCAGGAAGGCCTCTAGCTGAGAAGGCCGTGTTCATTGCTAACACTTCAAACATGCCTGTAGCGGCTAGGGAGACAAGTGTGTTTCTGGGAGTCACTATAGGGGAGTACTTCCGTGACATGGGGTATGACGTGCTCCTAGTCGCCGACTCAACCTCTAGGTGGGCTGAGGCAATGAGGGAGATCTCGGCAAGGCTTGAGGAGATGCCTGGTGAAGAGGGTTTTCCTGCGTACTTAGGGTCGAGGCTTGCTGAGTTCTATGAGCGGTCAGGAAGAGTGAAGTGCTTAGGTGAGGGTGACCGCGTAGGGTCGCTGACCATAGTTGGTGCGGTATCGCCTCCTGGTGCCGACTTCAGCGAGCCAGTCACGCAGAACACCCTAAGATATATTGGTACGTTGATAGCGCTCGACGTGTCACTAGCTAACCGCAGACACTTCCCCGCAGTGAGCTGGTTGCTTAGCTACTCACTCTACGTGGAGACCGTTGAGCACTGGTGGAGAGGGTCATTCCCCCAGTGGAGAAGGCTTAGGGACGAGGCGCTGAACATCCTTCAGCGTGAAGCGGAACTGATGGAAATCGTTAGGCTGGTTGGACCTGACGCGTTACCCGATAACGATAAACTACTGCTTGACGCGGCTAGGATGATTAGAGAGGACTTCCTACAGCAGAACGCATTCCACCCAATAGACAGTTACTGCCCACCAGAGAAGACCGTGCTAATGATGGATGCGATACTCACGTTCTATCATGAGGCAACGAGAGCGTTAAACAAAGGCGTACCACTCGAGAAGATTAGAGCACTACCGGTGAGGGTTAAGATAGCCCGTATGAAGGAGGTGCCCTACGATCAGTTCAAGAACACGCATGATGCGCTCATCACGGAGATCAGAGATAGCCTCAAGAAATTACTTGAGGAGGTGGTTGGAGGGTGACGGAACTCTACGTGAAGGAAGTTAGAAAGGCATTAAGCGCTAAGGGATCACTACTCTTCGTTAAACCCGTTCCCGGAATTAAGTATAATGAGGTAGCCGAAGTAATCCTAGAGTCCGGTGAGACAAGGTTCGGGCAAGTAATAGACGTGTCACGAGACATTGCAGTCCTACAAGTCTTCGGCGGGGTCAGCGAGGTTAACCTGAAGAACGCTCACGTGAGGTTCAAGGGTGAGGTCCTCAGGATACCTGTATCGCTAGACATGCTTGGCCGTATCTTCGATGGTCTAGCAAGGCCTATTGACGGCGGACCACCAATAGTTCCGGAGGATTGGCTAGACATAAACGGTGCTCCGATAAACCCTGCAGTTAGGGAACCACCTTCCGAGTTCATAGAAACCGGTATCTCAGCCATAGACGGCTTATTCTCAGTGGTTAGAGGGCAGAAGCTCCCCATATTCAGCGGAGCTGGCTTACCTCACAACAGAATAGCTGCACAGATAGTGCGTCAGGCAAGGGTTAAGGGTAAGGGAGAGCGCTTCGCCGTAATATTTGCCGCGATAGGTGTAACTTACGAGGAGGCGTACTTCTTCATAGAGAACCTAAGGAAGACGGGGAACATTGAGAATATTGTCGCGTTCATTAACACCGCGGCCTCACCCGTGATCGAAAGAATCGTTGTTCCTAGGGTGGCTCTAACCACGGCCGAGTTCCTCGCGTGGCGCCACGGCATGCACGTCCTAGTAGTGATGACCGACATGACTAACTATTGTGAAGCACTGCGTGAGTTAAGCGCTGCTAGGGAGGAGATTCCTGGAAGGAGAGGGTATCCGGGCTACATGTACACGGACCTCGCAACAATTTATGAAAGAGCCGGAAGGATTCAAGGAATGAAGGGCTCGGTGACGCAGATGCCCATACTTACGATGCCCAACGACGACATAACGCACCCAATACCCGACCTCACGGGCTACATAACTGAAGGACAGATAGTGCTCTCGAGGGACCTACACAGAAAGGGTGTTTACCCGCCAGTGGACGCCCTTCTCTCACTCTCCAGGCTCATGAAAGACGGTGTTGGACCCGGTAAGACTAGGGAAGACCATTACCAGGTATTCATGCAGTTAATAGCGGCCTACACAGAGGGTCAGTACCTGAGGGAACTTTCCGCAATAATAGGTGTTGAGTCACTAAGTGAGCGTGATAAAAAGTACCTTGAATACGCAGAATTATTCGAGAGGAAATTCATAAACCAAGGTGAGTTCGAGCGCAGAACTATTGAGGAGACTCTAGATATCGGTTGGGAACTACTATCGACGCTACCAGAAGAAGACCTAAAACTAATCAGCATGGAGAACATTAAGAAGTATCACCCTAAGTACCGCAAGGCGCTAAAGGGCGGTGAGACGAGTGTCACAGCAGACGTTGAGGGTGACTAGACCAACAAAGATAGAGTTAATCAGGTTAAAGAAGCGTGTTAAGGTAGCTAAGAGATTACACAAGGTGCTGAAGGACCGCCTCATAATACTAACGCAGGAACTCATAATGCTGATGAAGGACGCTGTTGAGTTACGTCAGAAGGTCTGCGATAAAGTGCAGGAATGTGAGTCCCTCCTCATTAAGTCAACACCCATCATTGACCCCTCCTTAATGGAATCCTACGCGCGCACTAGGTACGGCAAGGTTGAGGGTATAATAGGGTCACGCGTAGTTGCCGGTGTCCGCGTACCATTAATCGAGGTCAGGAGAGAAGGCAAGCCCAGAGAGGGTCCGGAATATCCCATACTGCTGACGCTTACTAGCAGGTGCTTCGAGGAACTACTGGACCTTACAGCAAGGTTAGGAGAGGTGGAAGCCTCCATAACTAGGTTGGGTGCTGAGGTAGCTCGTGTTAAGAGAAGAGTTAATGCGTTGGAGAACGTCCTAATACCTAGGATGGAGAACACCATAAAGTTCTTGGAATTCAAGTTCGAGGAGAGGGAGCGTGAGGATAAGACCAGGATGAAGAAAGTGAAACAAATACTTGCACGGAAGGAGGGGACTGTCTCTGCGTCCACCTAGTAATAAAGAGTTTGGAAGTGACGCTACTGACAAGGTTTTGGAGCGCCTACTGCGCGATGAGCTCAAAGCTGTTAACTACATGCTTCCAAAGAAGAGGAAGAACCTTAAGGAGCTTCTCGGTGAGGAGTACCCTCACGTTCCACTACGTGATGGTGGTACCCACATGTTCAGGCGTTCTGAGCTTCAAAAAGCTTGTAGAATCCTTGGGAAGGAACTCTGCGGGAACTTATTCCTGCCGATAATCCTCGAGATGAGGGCTGAATTGAAGGAAGTAGTTGCTGAGGTAGAGGATCCTGTTGCCATAAAGCTGATTTGCAAAGTTCTCGATATTAATGAACCTAGGAAGCCTCCATTACGACTATACCCGGTACACCTAAGAGTCCTCAGGCGGGAGATAGGTACGCTACTCATGTATGCTATTAGCTTCAGACGTGTGCTGGAAGAAGAACTCTGACACCGTAATAAATGTCTGGGTCGGTGGAGAGGAGGTTTGAACGGGGTAGGTGGGGCTCCGGCCGGGACTTGAACCCGGGACCTCGGGGTCCACAGCCCCGCGCGCTACCGATCTGCGCTACCGGAGCCACGTGACCCATTATCTTGTGGGGTATCAAGGGTTAAAATTGATTTCTGCCTAGGGGCTTATAAGCTGGTTTAGTTCTTCATCTTAGGGATGGATGTCTTGGGAATCCGTGAGGTAGGTGTTGAGGTATTCGTGCCTGATGTGAGCGTAATTACTGATGGTACGCTACGTAGGTTAGTGATTGACGGGAAGCTTCGGGGCAGACTCGTGATACTTAAGGAAGTAGTGGATTCGTTTGAGGAGCAAGCTAAGGAGGGACGAGCTGTTGGTCTCATAGGTCTTGAGGAACTGAGGCTGATTAGGGTAGCGTGTGAGAGTAAGGGCATTGAGCTCGACGTTGTTGAGGCGTCCGGAAGAAGGAGGTACTCAACACTTAATTCCCTAGTACGAAGCTACTGTTTGGATTCAGGCGCGACACTCATAACGTCGTCAAAGGTTCAGCAGTTAGCTGCTGAGTCCCTGGGCATCAAGGTACTTTACGTTCCACCGCCTAGGGCACGCTTAACGCTACTTGAGAGATTCTTCGATAATTCAACTATGTCAGTACACCTGAAGGAAGGTGCGCCTCCATACGCTAAGAAAGGATATCCTGGTCACTGGTCCTTGGTTCAACTAAGTGAATCGTCACTTAGCAGGGAGGAGATAGAAGCGATAGCTGATGAAGTCATAGAGGCTGCCAGAACAACGTCTGAGGCCGTCGTAGAGGTCGAGAGAATGGGTTCGACGATAGTTCAGCTCGGTGACTACAGGATAGTTATTACGAGGCCCCCAATGAGTGACGGGTGGGAGATCACTGCAGTACGTCCGTTAGCTAAACCTAAATTAGAGGACTATAACTTACCTTCTAAGCTAGTGCGGAGGTTAGAGGAACGCGCTGAGGGCATACTAATAGCTGGTGCGCCAGGGATGGGTAAGACTACCTTCGCACAGGCACTTGCTGAGTACTACATGCGTAAGAGGAGGGTTGTGAAGACTATTGAATCACCACGTGACATGAGGTTACCCTCAGACATAACTCAGTACTCTAAGGTGTACGCATCGCCCGATGAGCTACATGACATACTCCTCCTCTCCAGACCTGACTACACAGTGTTCGATGAAATGAGGACTGACGATGACTTCAAGCTCTATGTTGATTTAAGGTTGGCTGGTATAGGCATGATCGGTGTTGTGCACGCAACCACACCCATAGACGCTGTCCAAAGATTCCTACGTAGAGTTGACTTAGGTATGATTCCTTCCATAATCGACACAGTCATATTCATTGAGGAGGGTGAAGTAAGGAAAGTGTACGAGTTAAACATGACAGTGAAGTTGCCGACAGGTTTAAGGGAAGCAGAGCTAGCGAGACCTGTAGTTGAGGTGAAGGACTTCCTTACGGGTCAGTTAGAATATGAGATATACACCTTCGGTGAACAAACCATAGTGGTTCCCGTTAAAGGCCTAGGAATCACTGGGTTAGAGAGCAGGTTGCGTAGGATACTCCATAACATTGTACCAACTGCAGAAATTCGCGTAGAAGGTAGCAACGTCACAATACTGGTCCCTAGGGAAGACATCAGGTCCCTCAAGAGACTAAGGAGGAAGTTGAGGAAACTTGAGAGTGAGTATGGCATAACAATATCACTAAAACTGATATAGTGGGGAAGAAAAGGAAGCATAAGTGGTGTTCACCCATGATTCATGAAGCACGGGGGTACTCGAGGACCCTAACGTACTTATCCCGTGATAGCTTAGATGTACCGCCACGATCTAAAGCAGCGATACGTGAGAAAAGAGTAGTGAAAGCCCATGTTAATGGTAGGGACTTCACGTTCTTTAAAGGAAAAGACCGTGATTATTTCTTAATAAGGAGACTCTTCTGCACGTGTAAAGACTTCGAGTTTAATGTCGTACTACGTCGTAAAAAACTGGCTTGCTATCACCTTATAGCGACTGAAGTTGCTGAGAGGGAAAGCGCTATTAAGGAACTTCGGTTAAGTGCCGACGAATTTTATGATATTATGTATGAGATCGTTCTCAACGGCAGGTCCAACATATTACGCAAGCTACTTCTTAAGCGGCGGTAACTTAATTAACGGGCTTCGGGTATCCCCTAACACGGTGGTTTAATGGGTAGGCGCAGAAGAAAGCGCTACAAGAAGATAGGGCAACAAAGACGTCGACTGCCGAAGGTGTTTCAATGCCCTGCCTGCGGGTTGCCGAATCTAGTTATTGACGTTGAGGAATATACTGTCGGTGAAGGAGACGAGGGCTTTACTAGGAAAAGGGCCGTGATTAAGTGCCTTAACCCTTCATGCGGACTGCGTGCAACTATGGAGGACATACCTCCAATACTTGATGCTGTGGACATCTACTCGAAGTTCTTAGATAAGTTCACTTCCGGTGAGATTGAGGTAACTTACGAGGCTTCCGAGGAGGAAGGCGTTGAGGAAGGCGCAGAGTAGCTGGTCATCAGTGCACGACTACATTACTAACAAGATCGCTGAGGAAAGCGCGTTACACTTCACGCTAGTAGATCCTGATAAGGCTTGCGGGAAGGTACTGAAGAACGTGCGCAAGCTAGGTAAGTCCATGGTTGAGGCAGGGACGGATGCGTTCCTCGTCGGCGGATCCATAGGGGTTTCAGAAAGGGATACAGACGCGGTAGTTCAGGAACTTAAGGGTTTAGGAGTTCCAGTCATATTATTCCCAGGGAACATTACTGGTATATCAAGGTATGCTGACGCCATACTCTTCCTCTCACTTCTGAATTCAGATGACCCTTACTTTATTATAGGCGCGCAAGTACTCGGAGCACCAATAATAGAGAGGTATGGACTAGAGACTCTGCCTACAGCTTATATCATAGTTGGGTATGGTGGTGCCGCGGGATATGTTGGGAAGGCAAAACCAATACCCTATGATCGCCCCGAGATAGGGGCCGCGTACGTACTAGCAGCTAGGATGATGGGAATGAAGTATGCATACCTTGAGGCAGGATCGGGGGCGCCAGAGCCTATACCACCGACTTTCATAAGGTACGCAGCTAGGGTAAAGAAAAATCTAATACTCATCGTTGGGGGAGGAATAAGAACGCCTGAGAAAGCTAAAGCCGCAGTAAGGTCTGGCGCAGACATAATAGTAACAGGAACAATTGTGGAGAGAGACTTAGAGAAAGGCGTAGAAATAATAAAATCAATAAAGAAAAAATAACTAGAACTTATAAGCCTCACATAAAACAGAAATCATGGCGCGGCGGTCGTCTAGCCTGGTCTAGGACGCCGGCCCCCCAAGCCGGAGATCCCGGGTTCAAATCCCGGCCGCCGCACCACACCTCCATCAATCTTCTTGGAGTTACTACGCGCATCCTCTTCATGTACTCCTCAAGCAGTATCCTGGCGAGCCTCCTCAGGTCGCGCTTGGTCAGCTTCTTAACCTTCCCCAGGCTCTTGTATACCTGATAGATGCGGGCCATCTCTTCGAGGGGCCCGATGTAGAAGGTCTGCACCTTACCGTTAGCACGGTACTCATCATAAACATAGAGTCTGCCCTTGATGTGCTTTAACCACGAGCATCACTGTCCCACGCCCCGTCCTGACTAACTGCTGTCTCGGCATACTGTGCACCCTCCAAAATGTAGTTAACTCTTAACTACGCATTAAGCGTTTCCATTGTAAGAAAACTTATCGTGAAACAAACGGCGAGAAACAATACAGTTAACTGCAGGGATACCATGTCGGAATCCTGGTAGAAGCCCCCTGGCACTTCCCCACCTTACCCGGAGGGCTTCTCAGGAGATTCCGCAATGAAATCTATCGGAGAAAATCAGCGTAGTTAACGAGTGATAATGTACTGCGGGAGGAGCGGGGACAGGCGATTATACGCTCAGCCCTATACGGGCTACCCAGGGGCCGGGCAGGCGAGCAGAGCCCGGGGCGCCGGACGGGTTAACTCTTTCCTTGCGCTTCTCTCCCAAGGTGCTGGCGTGGGTTTATAAGGGAGGGCTGTCGCGTGGTTTAAAAGCCTGCGACACCTCTACTCTAGGACTGCAAACGTTATGGTTAGGCTTAGTGGCTGTATTGTTATCTCTACTGTTGTTCCTTCGGGTATTAGCTGTTCTTGCGGTACCTCATAGTATATGTATGCATGGAGTGCCCCGTTGTAATTTGTCTCTACTGTTGCGTTGAGTTCCTCAGCAGTTGCATTGTATGGTGTAGGTGTATTCTTGCTTTGTATATGCCGTCCGTTATTGTGATGTGGTTTCTGCCCCTGTATACTCTTAGCCCCCTCTTCCGTGCTTCCTCGACTACCTTTTCTACGTCTCTGCATCTTAGCTGTAGGTAGGGCGGGTGGTAGTCTACCAATAGGAGGTCTCCGGCATCCACCGCCTTTCTGGTGTAGCCTATGGGTTCGCAGTATTCTAGCAGGAAGTCCATGTAATCGGGAACGGCAAGGCCGAGCACGAGGTATATCATTCTTGGATGGATACCATGCTTCACCTTAGACCCAGCCTCCTGAGCAGTTTCTTTAGCTCTTTTTCGAGGCCTGCTTGGCGGACACGCTTATAGAGGTATTCCTTGTCCAGCCTATGCCATGCTTGGTGGAGTACCTTCTTGAGGTCTTCTATGTCCTTCCTCTCCCCGGACATGAGTTTAAGAACACGATGTCCTCTAAACTTGGGAGCAGAATGTTTCTCCCCAATCTTCTACTCCTCGCCTCGAAATCCTCATCCATTATGAGCGGTGCGTAGTTTATATCAATGTGTACATCATCCTCGACTAGGAAGCCGTCCGGGTTTCCCGCCTATATATTAATATATGCAGCGTGTGCAACACGCCATAAACTTCATCTTATCCTGTAACCTGCCCGGCAGGTTACTTTCCGCTAACTAATGAGAATTCTCTCCTGGTTCGATTGTGGAACTCCTGGAATAACATCGTTAGCCTCCATGGGGAGAAAGGCGGGTTTTATTTCCTGGTATTATCATAGTTTTAAGTGGTGGTGAGGATTGAGTCAGGTCCCTATCGTTGTTCGTGGCCGTCTTGCCCGGCGTGTCCGGGAAGAGGCTGAGAAGCTAGGGGTTAGTGTTGATGAGTATCTTATCGAGCTGTTGAGCCAGGGCCTAGACCCCAAGGACAAGGCGATAGAGTATATTGAGGCCGCCGAGGAATTGTTAAAGGAAGCAAGGGAGGAGCTTAGTAAGGGCAACATTAGACAGGCCGCTGAGAAGCTCTGGGGAGCATCAGCTCTGGCGGTGAAAGCCTATGCGTACTGGAAAGAAGGAAAACGGCTGACTAGTCACGGGGAGCTGTGGGAGTACATGAGGCTGATGACACGGGAGATGGGGCCGTGGGTTAGGGAAGCCTGGATGTACGCTAACGGCATGCATGTCTGCTTCTACGAGGGCTGGTGCGCCCAGGAAGATGTGGAGGATTCAATAAAGCATGTCGAGAAGCTGGTCAAAGAAGTAGCTGGTAGAATTAAAAATAAGCTTAGTTTTATTTAGAGTAGAGCATTCTTCCTCAACCAGTCAACGTAGATGCTGAAGAGCTTGTCCGCCCAGTACCTGGTGTTCAGATAGTGCTCACCAGTTACGCTCAGCTCCCTGCTCAGTATCAGGTTCACCGCATCCAACCTAATGTTGTGCTCATACGCAAGCCTTTCCAGGACCTGGTTGGCGAATTTCCTGAACAGGCCTGCCGAAATCCCTAGTTCCTTGTTCAGCTTATCCCTCAGCTTCACGTAGCCAAGCCTGGGCGCCCTCATCCTCCCGTTCACTCGGGGGAAGTAGACGTAGTCGGTGCGCTTACTGCCCTCCCGTACACCCAAGTAGTAGCGGCAGAAACTGTCGGTGCACATTAACCTAGGCTCAAACCTACCGGTCGGATGTTTCACCCTCTCTGCTGGGGCTCAGGTCTCAAGCATCTTCACTATGTGCTTGAGCCTGGTGCCGCCGAGCAAGAGTATGTAGAGGTCTCCGAGACCTGCCTCCTCCATCCGCTTCCTGTACTCCTGTATTATAGTATAGTAATAGGTACTTCCTCCTGCGTCTTGCCCCTAGCCTTAGGTAGCTTGAGCAGTTCCAGGTACCTGGCCCGTCACTCCCAGTCCAGCTTTCCTATTGAGAACAGGTACTGGACGTAGTGCCTCCAAGCCTTGACATGTGAGCGCTTAGTTGGTGGCCACTCCTTTCGTGCCACAGCGTTGACGTAGTCCCTAGCTGTCGCCTCACTCACCCTCCCTAGCAGGTACTGGCGGAAACCCTGGAGCAGAGAGTTATCCACCACCGGGGCCAGCAGGAACACAAGCCGTGTAGTTAACTCTCGACCTGAAACACCCTCCTTACCGCTAACGTCGCTTCCCCCCAAGCCGGAGATCCCGGGTTCAAATCCCGGCCGCCGCACCAAACAGTTGACTGAGTCTAACTCCTTCTCAACACATCTAAGAACTCTGTAAAAGACTCAAACACTCATTCATATCACAATCCTTAACCATGCATACCAGAAATGATAGTCTTACTTTAGAGTACGTACATAGTAGGCGTACTTACATAATCAAGGCTTCAGCCTAAAGATTTCAGATAAATCTAGGTCCAATGAATTTGTTACGTTTGGCAACAGCTTTAGATTTTGTCTCTGCTAAGCTTGTTGTGTTTCGTAGCTCAATTACGTATGGACATGGGTATGGCTAGGATTGTTAGTATTAAGGTACCAGAGGACGTTTCGAAAGGAGATGTCCTGCGTTGGGTTGCTGAGGGACTTTCGCGTAGGATAGCGAAAAACTTATTCTCAGATATCTTGAAGGCGGTATGGATCTGGGTCCAGAGAAAGTTCTTAGAGAGTTTGAGGAGACAAGGAGTGAGATATGGAAGAAATTTGAAGAGGAGTACAAGAAGAAGGGATCGCTATAGTTCTCGATAGCAACATACTGATCACATCATTATAGCCAGTAGCAACTCTAGAACTTATCAAACTATTGAGAAATAGAGAGACTTCATACGTGAGGTTACTAGGGAGGGATCAAAGATGCGGAGGGATAGAGAGGTTATAGAGTAACATACCACAGTAAAAGTGTGGAGAATATGTAATCATATGTGGACTTAGCTGAGGCGATGGAACATGAGTAAACGCTGATGAGGAGATGAAGGGGTGTTACAAGAGGTTTGTAGGCGTGACAAAGATCTCTTTGTGAAGTTGAAAAAATTATGTAGTTGACTTAATAGTGTGGTTGTAGATAAGCTATGGTGAGGGAGTAGTTGTGGTGAGTAGTACTGTGAGGCTTAAACTTCTCGCGGGATCCTAAAGCGGTTCCCATACAAAGCTTCCAAGAAATAGGCATTAGTTATAAGTTTATTGTTTAATTAATCATTTTACCTTAGCTATTCGATATTGTAGCAAAGAAATATCTATAAGTTACGAGTAACCTTATTACCTCCTCCCCCAGGTTTTAAGGGTGATCTCTATGGGAATCCATTGGGATTACGCCGCTATAATCTCAGCTTACTTAGCCATAACAATGGGAATAGCTCTCTACTATGGCAGGAAAGAAACGAAGTCCGTAGTAGACTTTACTGTTGGCGGGAGAAGATTTGGAACTGTGGTGCTCTTCTTCACGTTGTTAGCTACCATGGTTGGTGCAGCATCCACCATAGGATTCACTGGTTGGTACTGGGTGAGGGGGTTATCACAGCTCTGGTTTGTCTTCGGAGGCGTGCTTGCATTCGTAATTTTCATGTACTTCCTCGCTCCAAAGATTAATAGGTTCGGCTTCGAGACGGGGGCCACAACCCCAAGTCAATGGATGGAGTTCAGATATGGTAAGGCGGCCAAGTACTTCACATCAATACTTTTAATAATAGCTTACTTGGCGATAACAGCCCTGAACTATATGGCGATGGGAACAATTATTGAAGGAGTTACTGGAATCCCCTACGTTTGGGGGTTAGTTATTTCTGCCGTCATCGTAACTGTCTATACATCCTTAGGTGGTTTGTGGTCCGTTGCCTCTACGGACGTGTTCCAAGGCGCCCTAACCCTAGTAGGGATAGCTATACTTGCACCTATACTTGTCATTAAGGCAGGCGGTCTTAGCAAAATAGTGGCATCGTTGCCACCTAAGCACCTCAGCCTCTTCGGTTACGTTGATCCCGTCACTGCATTAGCATATACCTTAGTGTTCTTTCTTGGAATACTTTCTTGGCCTGACCTTTGGCAGAGGGTTTACGCAGCGAAAGACGTGGGAACCCTTAAGAAGTCCTTCACACTCTACGTGATTGCTGACTTAGTGTATATTGGAGGACTAGTTCTTCTGATAGGGCTCGCAGGTAAGGTGCTGTACCCTAACTTCCCGAACCCCGAAAGGCTTCTCCCATACATGGTCATGGATCAATTGCCTGGAGTTTTTGGCGCATTTATAATGTCAGCACTTATAGCCGTAATTATGGGTACTGCTGACTCAACTCTCCTTATAACGGCAGTCTTGTTCGAGGAGGACATATATACAGACTTGAGGCCCGGCGCTTCCGAGGAGGAAAGGTTAAAGGTTAGTCAGATAGTTACATTCATCGGCGGAATTCTAGTACTAATCCTTGCTTACATAGCACCCACAATGTTCGACTTATGGATTAAGAGCGCTGATATTACAGGAGCCACGCTAGCAGTTCCTATATTGCTAGGGATGTTTTGGAAAAGACCTTCCAAGGTTGCGGGTATTGCAGGAATCGTTTTCGGTTTCCTTGGTTGGTGCTTAGGGTATGCAGGGATCATTAAGCTTCACCCAATACTTTTAGGGTCTATACTGTCGTTCATAGCGTACGTTATAGCAGCCTTAGCCTTCCCAAGGAAGCAAAAAGAAGCTATAGGTACCTAAAACTCATTCCAGTTTTTCCGCCGCATAAGTAGCGAAGAGTGTATGAGCAGCTACCCCAACCCATAACACATCTTCATCGATATTGAATCTTGGGTGGTGGTTCGGGTAGGTGGTTCCTTTCTTCTCGTTACCTGTTCCGAGCGCGACGAAGTACGTGGCCCCGACATTACCGTAGAAGGAGAAGTCCTCAGAACCCATTACAGGTTTAGGGATCTCTACAACCCTTAAAGGCTGCAGAGCTTCCCTCACAATACTCCCCAGTCCCGGATCGTTCACTGTTGGAGGCATTGACTGAAGAAGGTGAAATTTGAAAGCACAACCCATACCTTCAGCATAGAACTTTCCTATGTTCTTCAATCTACCTATGACATAGTTCCTTACCTCACGGTCAAGAGTTCTTACAGTGCCCTCTATAATTGCTTCCTCAGGAATAATGTTGTAGGTATTTCCCGCTCTAATCGATGTAACGGAAATTACTACAGGTTGCAGAGGGTCAATTTCCCTTCCAGCAACTTTCATATAGGCATTCGCTATATCAATCACTACCGAAATAGGGTCTATTGCTTCATGAGGGGATGAAGGGTGACCGCCTTTTCCCTTCACAACAACTTTGAAGTCATCGCATGATGCAAGGAAGGGCCCGTCCTTAATCCCTATGATGCCCGCTGGTAGGAAAGGCCATACATGGATCCCGAAAAATGCTTTCACGTCATCAACGGCTCCGGAGTCGACAACCGCCTTCGCTCCAGTACCGATCTCCTCCGCGGGTTGGAATATTAGCTTCGTAGTTCCTTTAATCAGTCCTTCATCATGTAATTTTTTGATTATGTGTGCTGCCCCGAGAAGCATCGCTGTGTGAGCGTCGTGGCCGCAGGCATGCATCCTACCTGGGACCTTGGATTTGTATGGAACATCATTCTCCTCTTGAATCGGGAGGGCGTCCATGTCAGCCCTCAAACCAATAACTGGTTCACCCGAACCTACTGACGCAACAATTCCTGTCTCCGCGACTTTACAGGTGGTATAGCCTAATGACTTAAGCTCCTCCTCAACCATTTTTGAAGTACGTACCTCTTGAAACCCTAGCTCAGGGTAAGAATGTATTTCCCTTCTCCACCTAACCACTTCGTTATTCATAGCTTTAGCTTCAGATATTATACGAGATATTACCTCAGCATTCAAAACAAAGCACCGATTACTGAGGCGGGTTAAACCTAATGAAGGTTGCGTGTACAACTTAACTAGTTTTAGCTTCCTGCATAAAATGAACCTCTTAAAGATACTTTTGAGAAGTGAGCTAACATAGTTCTTTCCCTTCCATGCCCTCAAGTCATGGTTACCGGGTATAATGAGATATTTCTTGACACTTAGAATTACCTTGCGATCTCCCAAAGAAAGCAACAGCAATAACTGGCTGATGGATGCCTCCCTCGACCGTGATCTGCTTCCTATAAACCTTACTCACCATCAACAACATTCCCCCGAACCATAGTAATAACATCATCAACTCTGAATCTGTTAATAATCGATAACATAGCATCAACGCAGTGGTCGAAATGCTTTAAAATAAATTAGTCCCTCTAGATGAAGGGTCAACCTAGGTGGTATTACTAAAAATAAACATATTCGTGCCTAGAGGACTACTGAATAACATTGAGGGTTAAAGTGTGTAGTTGAGAATAGCGTTATGTAGCACTATCCTTAACTTAATTTAATTCATGTTCCTAGGTTTACGGGCATGAGAACCACGATGCACTGTCATCCCCTAGCTAGCATCGCGATGGTTGCCGTTATCATTATCACAAGCGCTAGAATAGCTAGCGTGAAAACTTTTAAGTCGTGCCTAATTGCATGTACTGCGGCTATCATGACTAGTGAAGCCATTGGCGTCGTTACTATCATTCCTAGCCCACAGTAAGTCAGTGACTTGAATGCAGGGCTAATCATTGATACTAGTACTTCTCCTAATGCAGCCATCATTAGCCCAGCAATCGTGCCGTATCTTAGGATTAATGACGGTGTTTCGTACCTCATGTTTCTCCCCTAGAGGTGTATTGATGTGAGTAGCCTTAATGACGCATACAGGAGCACCGCGCCGAAAACTATCCTTACATATCTTGGCTTTATCCTTCTCAAGGCTTTTGCTCCGATAGTGGCACCAGGCATTATACCTATCGAAAGTAATATAACTGTCATGGGATCAGTTAAGCCCTTTATTAGATAAACTATTTCTCCGCTAGCTGCCGTAAGACCTACCATGAAGGAACTCGTTGCTACTGCCGTCTTTATGGGAAGTCCCATTATATACGTCATTATGGGCACTTTAATTACGCCTCCGCCTATTCCGAAAATTCCGGAGGTTAGCCCAGCTATGAATGAAAGAATAGAACTCACCACCTTGCGAAAGGTTCCCACGTTCTTAGAGGAGGTCACCCGCGCTTTTTCCTCACGGAATGCCTTCCACATGGTCTCTACCGATATATACAGGAAAAGGGCTCCAAGGGCTACCTTGAGTACGTTTACAGGTAGTGAAAGCGTTACGTAGGCCCCCGTTATTGCTCCTAATGCCGTGAGGGGTTCCAGAAGTAGCGCCGTATTCACATCAACTAGACCGCGCCTAAGGTACTCGCTTGAAGCTGAAGATGAAGTAACAACTATACACATAAGGCTGGTTGCTATAGCCACCTTAACATTGTAGCCCAAGGCAAGAATAAGGAAGGGCACTAGCAGACTTCCTCCACCTATTCCGGCCACGGCTGAAACGAATCCTATTCCGAACGCACCAAGCACTAGCAGTATCGGCATCATTTTAGGCGCCTTTAATGCCTCATTATTGTTAGTGACTATCCTATAACTTCGCCAGAGAGTATTAAGCACTAACGCAATAGCGAGTAATAGAAAATTGCGGTTTCATTAAACCTTCTAATTTGATCACACAGCACCTGGGGGAACCTTGAATACGTACATTCTTCCCTCCACCTTAGGTATGCTTATTATACGCTCCAGTGCTTCCTTACCGTTCAATGACCTGTCTTGAAGGTCCACCCTAACACCCGTTAACGTTCCATTCTCTATTAGGAATTTCAAGTTCGTTTTCCTATCCGAGGACCTGATATTTACATACA
>Ga0256842_1000505_pt1 | contig 34524 bp, 26 predicted proteins | sample 4559240metaG_FD_185973 | JGI IMG/M metagenome (GOLD analysis project Ga0256842, IMG submission 185973) | Hydrothermal vent microbial communities from Guaymas Basin, Mexico - 4559-240 | ecosystem: Environmental > Aquatic > Marine > Hydrothermal vents | place: Mexico: Guaymas Basin | collected...
ATTATCTAAAAGCTCTTTTAAGATTTTATCATAACGGTTTTCTATTTTATTTTTATCCTTATTTTTTACCATTTAAACCTCCTAATAATAGTATAACTTCTTTTATTTAAATGTGCAAGTTGAGAAAAATTTATTTAAATGAGTAGATTTTTGAGGTTTTAAAAGCGATTTTGTTAAAATATAAAAAACTTTTTATTTATATCATTGATTTTTTTATAAAAAATGGTAAAATAAGATTCTATTTGTAAGGAGTTCTGTATGAAAAATATTTTCTTTGTATTGTTATTGTCAGTATTTTTGTATTCTTGTTCTGATACAGGTAATGGAGTAAAGGATTGTAGCAATAAAGATTGCCCTAGTAATTCAGTGTGTGAAGTTAGAAATGAATTAGCAACATGTATCTGTAATGATGGCTTTGAATTAGTTAACGATGTTTGTATTGCAAAAAATGATGACCCGTGCAAAGATGTTAATTGTTCTTATCATGGTGAATGTGTAGTACAAGATAGGGTAGCTGTTTGTGATTGTGTCGATGGTTATTATGCAGAAAATCTAGAATGCAAAAAAGAAACAAATCTTTGTGAGGTAAATGGCGAAATAATAAGCTGTGGAACTCATGGTAGTTGTGACTCTGGTAGTGGTAACTGTATTTGTGATGCAGGATACCACTATGACGAAACCACAAAACAATGTGAACAAAACAAGGGTTGTCTATCTACTGGAAATCATTGTTCAGACAATGGTTTAGGTGAATGTAAAGAAGATATAGAAGGTGATTTTTGGTGTGAATGTATTGAAGGATACCATGAGGAATCTGGGTACTGTGTAGAAGACAAATGCAATGGTAAAGTTGAATGTAGTGGTGCAATAGGAGGTTGCTGTGAGCAAGGTTATGCTTGTATCAATGGAAATAGCTGTAAACCTCTTGGCACAACTTGTTCAAGCAATGAAAACTGTGGTGAAAACGGACTTTGTGATACAGCTACAGGATTATGTTATTGTGAGAATGATGAAAACTGTGGTGAAAATCAATTTTGTGATACGATATCAGGGCATTGTTTAGAAATAAGTGATACCCCTAACGACCAGTGTATGTTTGAGCCTGCATACAGAGAAGATTTACCTGTTTTAGTTGCGTGGAATTGGGATGGTGCAACAAGTGTATTACCTACATTCAATAATGTTATCATGCCACCAGTTGTTGGAATATTTAATGATGATAATCACGATGGTAGAGTTAACCTAAAAGGAGATACTCCAGATGTAATATTTTCTTCTTTTGAAAGTGGTAACTTTGACAGTGAAGCAATACTAAGAATTGTAGATGGTAAAACAGGTTTGGATTTATTTGACACAAGTAGCTTGCCAAGAGTTGATGGTGGAAGTGCAATGGCTCTTGGAGATTTGGACAATGACCATTTAAATGATATTGTTGCATTAAGTGCAGATGGTAAAAAGGTTATTGCTTTTGAATATGATATAAATAATGATAAAGTTAAAGTTAAATGGACTCAAAATACTACTATAGATCAATTTGAAAATGACCATTTTGGTGATGAAGTTGCTGGAGCTCCAGCAATTGCTGATATTGACCATGACGGTAGTCCAGAAGTTTTAATAGGAAAATACATTTTAAATGGTCAAACGGGTGTTGAAAAATGTCATTCTAATGGTTTATCTTTTGGTAATAATTCCGATTATCCATTAATAAATGGTGCTCCAACTTATGTTGATGATAATGGTAATACTAAATGGATCTTTCCACATAGAAGATACATTACGGTTGTTCAAGATTTTAACAATGATGGCTTTATGGATATAGTAACAGGAAATGAAATAATTTCTGGTAAACCTAGTGATAGTTGTCAAGTTGTTTCAACAGCTCCAAGTAATAGGCCTGATGGTTATACTGCTATTGCTGACTTAGATAATGATGGTACTCCTGAAACTGTTGTTGTAGCAAATGGTAAGCTATACATCGATAATGCAATGCAATATAATTTAGTTACTCCTTTTACTATTGATGAGCCTTTTACAAATTGGAAATTAAATAATCCTATTGGTGGAGCTCCAACTATTGCAAATTTTGACGAAGACCCTGATTTAGAGATTGCTGTTGCAGGTGCAGATTATTACAGAGTATTAAAACCAAATCTGACGACAGGTGAAGTTACTGTACTGTGGGAAAAATCAACAACTGATAGGTCCAGTCGCCAAACTGGTAGTTCTTTATTTGATTTTGATGGTGATGGAAGAGCTGAAGTATTATATGCCGATGAATGTTATTTCAGAATTTATGATGGATTAACTGGAGCGGAAAGATTTAAAATAGAAAACAGTTCTGCTACAATATTTGAATATCCAATTGTTGTTGATGTTGATGGTGATGGTAAAAGCGAAGTTGTTGTTCCTGCAAATAATTATGATTTACCATATGCATCTAATAATTGTGAATGGGATAATGCTGATTATAAAGGAAATGGACTTCATGGTATAAGAGTTTTTGAAGACCCTGATAATTCATGGCTTAGAACACGCCAAATTTGGAATCAACATTCATATCATGTTACCAATGTAACAGAAAGTGGTAAAATTCCTAAAAATGAAACACCAAATTGGACAAAATATAATAACTACAGGCAAAATGTTCAAGGCAAAGGTGTTTTTAATGCTCCAAACCTAGTTGTTGAAAAAATTGAAGTAAAAAGGGAAAATTGCCCTATTTTAAAATATACTATCGATGTAAAAGTTACTAATTTAGGTTCAATTTCTGTACCTGCAGGAATACCTGTTGCAATTTATAAAGGATTCTATCCAAATCCAGAAGAATTACTAGGAGTTGTATATACTCAAACTCCTTTATGGCCAGGAAGAAGAGAGATAGTATCTTTTGAGTTTACACCTGAAAATCCTAACGATACAAGAGAGTATAATATCTATGCTGTTATTGATGATGAAGGTAATGGTAGTGATTTGTACAAAGAATGTAACGAAACTGATAATAGAAGGGAAACACATTTTAAAGGTGCTTATGGCTTATTTTGCAGTGCAGGAAAAGGGCAATGTATGAGATTTGCAAGATATGTTTGTGATGCAAATAATAAACTTGTATGTGGAGCAATTCCTGCTGAGCCTCAAACTGAAACTTGTGGGGATGGATTAGATAACAATTGTGATGGCTATATAGATGAGAACTGTAATTGTGAAGGTGGTTCAAATATAGACTGTTATGGTGGATATGCTACAAATTTTGGAAATAATTCAAGATGCAAAAAAGGAACTATGACTTGTGTAGGTGGAGAGTCTTGGACTGAGTGCGAATCAGATATCATGCCTGTTCCTGAAATATGTAACGGTATAGATGATGATTGTAATGGTGATATTGATGAAATTTTTGATATTGGAGAAGATTGTTATGTTGGTTTAGGGGTTTGTAGAGTAAAAGGTAGTTATGTTTGCGATGAACAAACAGGTAATCAAAAATGTGATGCAACTCCACTTGAAGCAACAAGTGAGGAAATTTGTAATAATAACAAAGATGATGACTGTGATGGAAATGTTGATGAAAGACCTTGTGTTGAATAGGTAAAATATGAAGTTTAGAAGTATTTTTAAAATTGTCATTACATTTGTTGTGTTAAGTTTACTGTTTATTTCTTGTGGAGAGAATGAAAATAAAATAGATGAATATAAAGATTTAATTGCAATTGATATTACTAATAATGGAAGTGTTTTTGTTCTTAAAGAAAAAGAAAAAATAAGATTTTTTGCAGAAGGAACATTTAAAGATGGTTCTACAAAAGTATTAGATGTAACTAAATTAAAATGGAATACAATTGATTCTTCTGTTGCCTATATTTCAGATGATGGGTTATTCACCGCAATAAGGCAAGGGGTAACAATAATTACTGCTTCATATAAAGAAATAGAAAGTAATGAAGTAAGTATGAGAATAGTATCAGAAGCTGGCTTACAATCCATAGAAACTAAAATCGCTAGTACTTCAAGTAAGTTTTTTGTTGGAGAAGTTTATCAGTTTAAAGCAATTGGGAAATATGGAACTGGTGATACTCAAGATATGACAGAATCGGTTACTTGGAAATCAAGTGATGAAAATATTGCAACTGTTTCAAATTCATTTGGAAGTCATGGAAGAGTAACTATAAAATCAGTTGGAAGTGTTGAAGTTTATTGTTTTTTGAATGGTATAAATGGAACACATATTCCTATTACAACTGAAGAAATTAAAATAGATGATGTCATTTTAACTATAGATAAAAATGATGTTTATATTGATGAAAGAGTAAAAGTTTCTGTTGTTGCTAGACTATCTAATGGAGATGAAAGAAATATTACTAATGATGTAGAATGGCATTATGAAACCACATTAGTTCCTAATAAAACAAGTGATAATTTCTTGTCAGGAAATGAAGTAGGTATTTATAAATTTCACGTTTCTTATAATGGTAAAAATAGTAATACTGTTGAACTAACTGTTAAAGAAAGAGTTGGTGTTTTACAAACTTTGGAATTAAAACTATCTCCAATTGATGATATTTATCAAAATGAAACATTAGTGAATATAAATATTATTGCTCATTATTCCGACCATGACGAAGATGTAACATTTGAATCATATTTAGTAATAGAACCAAATGAAGTACCTGCTCCTTATGTAATTGAAAATAGCAGTATAAAATTTTTAAAAAGTGGAGATTTTATTTTACATGGAGAATATAAACCTGATGGTGCAGAAAATTGGGTAATTTCAGAAAATTTAAATATTCATGTAAATGAATTGGAGAGTGGTGTAACTCCAGATATTGGAGATTTAGTAATAAATGAAATGCTAGTTGCTCCTTCTACTGATGATAGTCTTGGTGATGCAAATAATGATGGAATAAGAAGTGGTACTGATGATGAATTTATTGAAATTATAAATGTAAGTGATAAAATTTTAGATTTATCTAAGGTATATTTAAGTGATATGGCTGATAATATTATTGCTGTATTCCCAAATGATACTTTAATACGGGCTCATCAAGTAATAGTTATTTTCGGTGGTGGAAACCCAACAGGAGATTTTGGTGGTGCAACAGTTTTTACCTTGGTAGATTCTTCACTATCTTTAAATAATGGTGGAGATATTATTTTTATCAATTTAAATGAGGATAATGATGATAGTATAGCTAATGATAAAACTATTTTTTCGGCAATATATGATGAATGGAATTGGCGTTATGGTAGTGCTGTATTATATCCAGAATTAGAATCAACTAATGCTGAGGGAAGTTACAAACATCATTGTAATCCTGAAAATTTAGATCCTGCTCCTAATTGTGATAATTATTTCTCTCCAGGTACAAAAATGGACGGAAGTCCATTTTTTCAGTAGTTTGAATATAATAAACTTATTTATTTAACTTTTACAGAGTTTTTTAAGCTTTATTGTCTAAGTTAATCCTATTTTTTATCAAAAAATAGAAAATCATAAAATAAAAATAAAAATAAAGAAATCCCTAATATAAATAATACAGAAACTTTAATTAAAAAAATAGCATTAATTAATACAATATTAATAGATTTTAAATACATAAAATACTGATATAAAATATAAGATGAGCTGCCTAACAATATGACAAATTTTGGAGCTTTATACTTTAAAAATAAGCTAACAGTGAATAATGTAATTATTGCTAAATTTATTGGCTTGGATAAAATATCTATAAAATTAAATTGAAAAATCTCATTATAAAACCAATAAGCAGTAGAAAATGCACCACTTAATAAAATAACAATAAAAAGCTTTATTCTAACTTTGAACTTTAAATGTATTGCTAGAAAAATAAGAATAGAGTAGGCTATAGGAATAAAAAAGCTATATAATTTACTTTCATTTCCTGATAATAATAATTTATAAGTTGAAATTTTTTCAATAAGTGCTAATAAAAAAAAGAGTGATATAAATATTCCAATATTTTTCTTAAAATTGATATTATATTTTATTTCTATACTATTTTTTAATTGCTCATCTTCAATGCTTCGTATACCTTTTTTATTTCCATATATTTTTTCTGATATACCTTCATTTTTCATTGTTTTATCAACAACTTGTCCTTTTTTTTTAAGTCCATAATCATAAGTTGTAATTCCTATTACATTTCTACCACAATAAGGGCAAATTGTTACATCGTTGTCAAGCATATTATTGCAACTAGGACATGTTTTCATAAAACCTCTTTTTCTAAGTCTCTGATTGCTTTTGCTCTATCTGTTTTACCAAAAACAGAACTTCCGGCAACAAATAAATCGGCTCCCGCATCATAAATTGATTTAATATTTTCTTTTTTCACTCCACCATCAACTTCTATAATTAAATTTGGATTATATTCTAATGCCATTTTTTTAATTCTTTCTATTTTTTGTAAAGTATAATCAATAAATGATTGCCCTCCAAAACCAGGATTTACTGTCATTACTAATACTAAGTCTAGTTTTTGAATAATGTATTTCAGTACACTACATGGAGTTGCTGGATTTAAGGCTAAACCTGCTTTTTTATCAAAGGATTTTATTAAAGAAATTGTTCTATCTATATGAGTTAGAGCTTCGCTATGAACAGTTATTATATCACTTCCTGCTTTTACAAAACTCTCAATGTAATTATCAGGATTATTTATCATTAAGTGGCTATCGAATTTAAAGCTTCCAACACTATTGGCAGCTTTTACTATTCCTTTAATTATCAATGGACCAAAAGTAATATTTGGAACAAATGATCCATCCATAACATCTAAATGTAAATATTCAACTTTGCTATCAAGTGATAATATTTCATTTTTTAAATCTGAAAAATCTGCTGATAATAGTGATGGTGCAATAATTTTTTTTAATTTCATTATACCCCCAAATATAAATATGCAATAACTGCTACAACATAAGAAGTTAAACCTATTACAAGCATTGTTAACTGTATATGAAACATTCTTGTTCTTAAATTTCTTCTTTCTATTAGTAAAGCTAAAGTATCTTCATCTGTTTCTCCATGAAACTGTGTAACCCAGACTAAGTTAACTGTTGATAACAATATTGCAACAATAGATAATAATACCCAAAATATACCAAATATCATACCATATTTTGAAAGAATATTGCTTGCAGCCATTTTAGGACCAGAAAAACCGGTAATTGTTAGAGTTAGTGTTCCTAGAGTTAACATCATTTGATGTCGTGTTTGTAGTAAGTTTAATTGGTTTGTAAGTATATTATAAGATTTAGAGAACTCTTTAAAAGTTTTTAGTATTTCTCTTGCTTCTTGTCTAGGTGTTAATCTTTTCATTGTTCCTCAGAGTTTTATCATAGTTGGGGATTCTGTTTTGATAATATACCAATTATCTCCTTTTTTACTCCATTTCATTTTCCATTCTAGTGGTAAACGAAATACTCCCTCTGTTGTTGTTAAATCAACAAATGAGATAATAATAGTATCGGCACTATTTTTGTTAAATATAATTTTTTTTATTTTAAAGTTTATTGCATTTATTACTTTATTACTAACTTTTTCTTTTAATAATTTAATAAACTCTTCTTTATTATAATTCTTTTTTTTAAACTCTCCATTAAAATTATTATCTAAAATAGGAGTAATTGAATTAATTTGTAACTTATTAGCATCTTGAGATATTTTAATAAGAGCTCTTTCTACTTTTTCGTTATCTGTTTCAATTACTTTTGCTGAAATATGTATAGTAGGTATTAAGATAGCAATAATTATAATAGCAATTTTCTTTTTATTGAAAGGAATTTTTTTTAAAGAAAATATTAAAATAATATCAAGTATTCCCAAAAATAATAATAAATATTTTGGATTTTCAAATAATAAATAAGTCATAGTCACTCCTACTGTATAATATTATACATAAAAGTTTGATTCTGTAAAGAATATTAGATTTGTGTTTAGATATCAAGAAAATAGCTCATTGTATTAGATAAAAATTCAAGTTGTTATGATTTATAAAATGGTGATTTTAAATGGAGAAAAGTATAAACACAATTATTCTTTAGGGCTAGCATTCTCCTCAACATAAGCTTCTGGCTCAATATATTTAACACCTAATTTATCATAGATTTTTCTTTCTAAAGGTACTCTTACACTTAAGTCTTCTTTAAGCTTCTTTTTACTATTTTCTTTACCTTGACCTAATTTTTCATTGTTTATAGAAAACCATGCTCCTGCTTTTTTAACAAAACCATACTCTATTCCTAAGTCTATCAATGCTGCATAGTGGTCAATTCCAATACCATAGGTAATATCTGTAGTAAATTCTTTAAATGGAGATGCTAATTTGTTTTTAGCGATTTTAATTTTAACTGTTTGCCCAATAACATCAGTTCCAGCTTTAACAGAGCCAATTCTTCTAATTTCAATTCTTTGAGATGAAAAATATTTTAATGCTTTACCTCCAGTTGTTGTTTCTTTAGGACCATATCCCATTGTTGCGATATTGGCTCTCATTTGATTGATAAAAACAACTATGGATTTGGATTTGTTAATACTTCCAGTAATCTTTCTTAATGCTTTACTCATTAATCTTGCTTGAAGGCCAACAGATGTATCGGTAATATCGCCTTCAATTTCTGCTCTTGGTGTAAGTGCTGCGACTGAATCAATAACTATCATATCAATTGCATTAGACCTAACTAATGTTTCTGCAATATCTAAAGCTTGTTCACCATCATCAGGCTGAGAAACTAAAAGTTTATCAGTTTGAATACCCAAAGCTTTTGCATAAGATAGATCAAGTGCATGTTCTGCATCAATAAAGGCAACTGTTCCTCCATTTTTTTGAGCAGATGCAATTGCATGAAGTGCTATAGTGGTTTTACCTGATGCTTCTGGACCATATATTTCAACAACTCTACCTCTTGGAAAACCACCTATTCCTAATGCTCTGTCAAGTTGCATTATTCCTGTTGGAATAACTTCAGTATCAAGACTTAATGAACTATCGTCTCCTAAAATCATAATAGCACCTTTACCATGCTCTTTTTCAATCATTGCTAGGGCTGCATTTAAAGCTTTTTGCCTATTGTCTACTGTTTTACTTTCTTTTTTAGCCATTTTAATCTCCTAATAACCGTTAACCCCTTTTGAGAACATCAGCTTTTTTAATGTATCTCTTAACTATACTTATAGAATAGCATATAATTTAATTAAAAGGTAGAGGGCAAGTTATATTTTTATTTGTTCATTTATTATTTTAAAAAATATGTAATATCAATTACTTTATATTCTTATACTGTTCTAGATTGTAGAGCTCTTATCTATTATTGTGCTAATATATAAAATTAATTGATTAATTAAGTAAATTACCCGTTTTTTCTTAAATATATAATGTTTTATTTATTTTATTTGCAGTAATCCATGTAAAATGCTATAAAATTACTATGTTTTATTAATATTTGGAGGGATTATGAAAATTTTGAAGTTTTTAGTTGTGTTTTTAATTATTTCACTATTTTTTACTGCATGTGGTAAAAAGAAGGGTGAAGAAGTTGCTGATAAAGGAACAGCTAAAGTTGAAAAAAAAGCTGATGTAAAAAAAACAAATGCAAAGGCTTTAACTATTAGAGATTCTAAAGCAACAGAGGCACAGATAAATAAATTATCTGAAATTTTTGCTTTTGGTGATAAATTAGTTAAAGAAAGAAGTGGATATCAACATGAAATTGCTGTATTATCACCTGAGTTTAAAAAAATAAAAACTCCTTTTAAAGTAAAGGCTAAATCTAAGCATAAATTTGTTGGTTATAGTTATTTTTCTGATTCAGTATGGGTTACAATATATCCAGATGAAGCATCATTAAAAGCTAGAAAAAATTATTCATTTTGGATAACTATTAGTTATAAGCACAGTATTGATGAAAAAGGAAGAAAAGCCTATAGGGATAAATTTGCAGGATACCCCGCCAAGCATTTTAAAAATGCTTGGGCTTGGTTGTTGTTAAAAGGTGATATTGAAGTTAAAATTAGTGGTTACACTAAAGAAGCTAAATCAGATAAAGCCATGGAAGAAATTCTTAAAGAGTTTGATCTTAAAGCTATGGAACATATCTTTGACAAAAAAACAAAATATCCTAAATTAAAAGAATATTTCTTGAAAATTAAGGCGATTAATGCAAAAATTAATGTAGTTAATGCAAAATTTAAAGCTAAAGAAAAAGAAGGTGCAGATGCCCTTAAGCCTTTTATCACTAATGAAGGAATTTTAAAAGATTTAGATTTAAGCAAAGTAACATACTACAATAGTAATACATTTTTAATTAGTGTTAAGCAAGGTAAGAAGTTTGTTTTTACTTTAACAATTGGAAGACCTGGTGTATTAGGCTTATTATCTTATTTCAAAAACAAAGACTTAAAGCGTAGTAAAGTTGGTGGTTTTGAGGTAACTACATTAAAGGATAATTTAGCTATGATTAAGCTTCCTAAAGTATCAATTAAAGCGTCAACATATTATAAAACTGAATTTAAAAATGCAGAAAAACTTAAAGAAGCAATTTTATCTTTAGATATTAAAGGTCTTTCTAAGGTTAAGTAGGTTTCCTACTTTCCAACAAAATCAATAAATAAAAAAATAATCACAATTAGCATGAATAAAACAGCAAATATTCCAGCTTTATCTATTTCAAGCATTTTTTCTAATTTTTCATATTCTTGTAATTCATCTTTTTTTAAATTATCTTTTTTTATGAGTGATAGTTTTTTTTGAGCATCATTGAAATTTCCATTTCTAAAAATCTTAATAATATTTTTGATTTGTTCATTTTCTATTTTGTCATTTAAAATGAATGGTTTTTTGTGAAAAATCATAATTATGTCCTAAAATTCAAAAGAAATGGATGTTAATCTTTTTCTTAATTCTGAAAAAATGTCTTCTTCAGTTTTACCTTGTAATTCAAAAGTAACAGAAAATCTAATAAAAGGACCTTGATCATCCCATGGAACAGATGAAATATGTAACTCTTTTATTAGATACTGAGAGAATTCCTCTGCATTATTAAATTTAACTCCATTTTTTACGCCTTTTGGAATTCTTACATATAAGAAAAATGTTCCTCCAGGTATTTTAGCATTAAAACCAATCTCATTTAGTAATTTAACAAGAGACTTGTGCCTATTAAAGTATTTCTTTTTAATTTCTTCTGTTATTTCAGGGTGTTGAAGTGCATAAATTCCTGCTTTTTGTATAGCTAAAAACTGCCCACTATCATAGTTGTTTTTTGAATGTTTAAATAAATCCATTAATAATTTGTTCCCAACAACAAAAGCTAAACGCCATCCTGTCATATTAAATGATTTAGACATAGAATGTACTTCAATAGCAACATCTTTTGCTCCTTCTATAGATAAAATACTTAAAGGTTTGCCTTCAAATTGTAAAGTTCCATAAGCAGGATCAGAAACAACAATAATATTATGTTTTTTAGCAAAAGCCACAACTTCTTCATAAAATTCTTTAGTTGCAACTGCTCCTGTAGGATTATTTGGATAGTTTATATAAAGCATTTTAGATTTTTTTAATATATCTACTGGAATTTTATCTAATTCAGGTAAGAAATTATTTTCTTCTTTTAAGGCAAGAGGATAAACTTTTCCTCCCATCCATTTTGTATGTATTCCTAAAACAGGATATCCGGGTGAAGTTATAAGAGCATAATCTCCTTCATTTATTAATGCTGCAGGTAAAAAAGCAAAAGCATTTTTTCCTCCAATAGCATGAGTTACTTCTGTTGCTAAGTCTAAACCTTTCACTCCATAAATATCTTCCATATATTTAATGGCTGCTTTTTTATACTCCTCACAACCATTATCAGCATATCCACGATTTTCATAAACCATTGTTTGTTTATAAAGTTCGTCAATTATTTTTTGGTCTGCCATACCATCAGGTTCACCAATTCCTAAGTCAATAATAGGTAAATCAGGATTTGCTTTCATTGCAGCTTCTTTGGCAGATTTTATTTTACCAAATTTATATTCACCCGTAGCTATCCCGAAGGTTTTGCCTCCAAATCTATTTGATATTAATTTTTTTATATTCATTTCTTCTCCTAAGTATTAATTAATCTTGTTTAATACAAGTAAAAGTATAAAATATCATATTTATAATTATTTTTAAAGTAATTAATTTTTAGAATTAACTATATATTATTTTTACTTATAACATACAATTTTATATATTATCTGTTTTAAAGACCACTTTTGATATTTGTGATTGCAAAAAAATAAAAAATATTGATAAATCGGCTTTTTTATAGTAAATTAACGAACGAGAACATGGTAAGCGTAAGATATACCAGAAAAATGTAGTAAATCGTAGATTTTTTAGGAGAGTATATGAGTGATAGATTTTATCTAGTAGGGATTAAACAGTTATTAAACATGATATTAAACGAATATGAAGGTAAAAAGGAAATTTTTGGACTTCCTGAGGAAATGTTTTTCAGACCTTCAAAAAACGACCCTTTTTCAATGAAAAGATATGGTGAACACCTAGAAACACCATTAGGCGTTGCAGCTGGTCCTCATACTCAAATGGCTCAAAATATCATTGCCGCTTATCTTATGGGAGCAAAATATATAGAACTCAAAACTGTTCAAACTCTAGATGAAATTGAAGTTTCTAAACCTTGTATTGACATGGAAGATGAAGGATATAACTGTGAATGGAGTCAAGAATTAAAACTTGTTGAATCATTTGATGAATATTTAAAAGCATGGATTATAATTCATATACTAAAAGATAAACTCGGTTTTGACAATGGAACAAATGACCTCGGAATGATTTTTAACATGAGTGTTGGATATTCTTACGAAGGTATATTAAAAGATAACGTACAAACATTTTTAAACAACATGGAAAATAGCGGAGATTTATATAATAAATACATATCAGAAGTTGCTGAAATTTACCCAAGAGTAAAAGAGTTAGATATTCCTCAAAAAATGAGCAACTCTCTAACTCTTTCAACTATGCACGGTTGCCCACCTGAAGAAATTGAAAAAATTGCTCAGTATTTAATATCAGAAAGAAAATATGATACAACTATCAAATTAAACCCTACTCTTTTAGGTAAAGACAAACTAAGAGGTATATTAAATGACACTCTTGGCTTTAAAAACTCAATTGTTCCTGATGAAGCATTTGGACATGATTTAAAATATAAAGATGCTATTCCTATGTTACAAAGATTAATTGATTTGGCAAAAAAAGAAGGAGTTGCATTCGGTATAAAACTTACAAACACTCTTGAAGTTATTAATCATAAAGATAATTTCCCGCCAAATGAAACCATGATGTACATGAGCGGAAGAGCTCTGCACCCAATTTCAGTAAACTTAGCTGATAAACTACAAAAAGAGTTTAATCATACTCTTGATATATCATTTTCAGCAGGTGTAGATGCCTTTAATGTAGCAAAATTATTAAAAACAGGTATTAAACCTATTACTGTTTGTTCTGATTTATTAAAACCAGGTGGATATGGAAGATTAGCCCAATATTTTACAAATATCAGAGAAGCAATGAAAGGATATTCTTCAATTGATGAATATGTAGGTAATAATATCGCTAAAAATCTTGAGAATTACGCAACAGAAGTTTTGACTGAAAATCACTACAAAAAAGAAAAATTTCCATGGGATACAATTAAAACAGACAGAAAATTAACAACTTTTGATTGTATTGCTGCTCCATGTGTAACAACATGTCCTACAACGCAAGAAATTCCTACATATATGTATCTTACATCTCAAGGCAGATATGACGAAGCCTTAAAAGTAATTCAAGATAGCAATCCCTTTCCAAACTCAACAGGAATGGCATGCGACCATACTTGTCAAGATAAATGTACAAGAATGAATTATGATAATACATTGCTTATAAGAGATATTAAAAGATTTAACGCCCGTAATGGTGAGGCGGTGACTCACCATAAAGAGGCGGTGACTTTAAATGGAAAATCCATTGGTATTATTGGCGGTGGTCCAAGTGGTATGAGTGCGGCTTATTTTCTTGCTAAAAAGGGATTTAAGGTTGATGTTTATGAAGCAAAGAAAAAAGTTGGTGGAATGCTTATTAATTCAATACCTGATTTTAGGCTCTATGAACACAGGCTTGAAGCCGACATTAATAGAATAAAAGCTCTTGGGGTAAATATTCATGAAAACTATTTTGTTGATTCACAAAAATTTAATGAAATAAAAGATAGTCATGATTATATTCATATTTCTATTGGAGCAGCAGCAAGCAAAAGAATGGGAATAGAAGGAGAAGACGGAAAGCTTGTAATTGGCTTTCTTGAATTTTTGGAAAAGGTAAGAACAAAAGAAATTACAAAACTTGATGGTAATATTTTAATTATTGGTGGTGGTAATTCAGCAATGGATGCAGCAAGAACAGCATGGAGACTTGTTAATAAAGGAAGTGTAAAAGTAGTTTACAGACGAACTCAAGCCGAAATGCCTGCTGACCGAGAAGAAATAGAAGAATTATTGAATGAAAATATTGAGGTTTTAGAACTTACAAATCCTATCAAGGCAACAAATGACGGACTAGAATGTATAAAAATGAAATTAGGTGAGCCTGATGATAGCGGTAGAAAAAGACCAGTTACTATTAATGATTCAAATCATATAATTCCTGCTGATTTAGTAATTATGGCAATAGGACAAGATAGTATTTTAGATTTTTTAGATAACACTCCAATTGAAACAACCAAATGGGGTACAATTAAAACTGATGAAATTACACATCAAACAACAATGAATAATGTTTATGCAGGTGGAGATGTAAGTCGTGGGCCATCTTCCATTATCAACGCAATTGCAGACGGAAAAGAAGTTGCATTTGAAATCATGAAAAAAGAAGGAATAACTTGGGATAAATATAAAGTATCAAAAAATATTGACAAAAGAGAATTAAAAATCAAAAAGGCAACTCGTGTTGAAGGTATAAAACTTCCTACAATTTCACTTGATTTAAGAAAATCTTTTGATATGGTTATAAAAGATTTAACAGAAGAGCAAGCACAAACAGAAGCAAATAGATGTTTATTATGTGATGAAGTATGCGATGTATGCACAACAGTTTGTCCTAATAGAGCCAATATTGCATATAAAATAGCTCCTAAAGATTTATCTATATTTAATTTAGAAGTAAAAAATGGAGAATTAATTGCAACAGAAGAAAAAACTTTTAGAACTAGCCAAATTGAGCAAGTTTTAAATATAGGAGATTTTTGTAATGAATGTGGTGATTGTTCTATCTTTTGCCCAACAAGTGGAAATCCTTATCTTGATAAACCTAAGTTTTATCTTACAGAAATGAGTTATAATGCAGAAAATGATAATGCATGGAGGCACACTCTGATTGAAGGTAAACATGAAATAAAAGTTAAATATGCAGATACCGAAGGAGAGCTAAAACTCCTTCTTGATGGTAATAATCTACTCTATAAAGATAATATTGTAAATATTGTTTTTGACAAAAATCTTAATATAAATAGTTTTAAAGGCAAAAAAGATGGCTCTATTAATATGGATAGAATTGCAAATATGGCTATGATACTTGAAGCCTTTGATAAAGGAGAATTATTTTTCTAATTATTAATCATAAATGATAATAACAAAATCTAATTTTTAAATTATAGAACTTTTTAAACTATTAAAGTTTGCAGGTTTTGTAAATGATGATAGCGAAACAATCTATTAAATTTTTTGAATTTATGAAAAAAGAAGATAAATGAGTTTATTCTGAGGTATATAGGACTTTAGATTTAGTTACTCAAGCTATAATTATATAATATTGGATTATATTGGAGATAATAAAATTAAAAGAAATTTCTAAGTTTTTTAATAGCTGATTTTTCTATTTGTGAAACTCTTTGTTTGCTAATTCCATAAATATTACCTATTTCTTGATATCCTAGTTTGTTTTCATCAAAATATCTTTTATTTAAAATATCCCTTTCTCTTTCTTTTAGAGTTTTTAATGCCTTTTCAAGTTTCTGCTTATTCTCTTCAAACATTTTTCTTTTGATAAAATCTTCTTCAATATTAACTTTTGCAGGTAAATAATCTGAATATGCTGTATTACTTTCTTTAAGCAATGGTTTATCTATAGATTTTTCATTAATTCCCATTCTGATTTGCATTTCTTCTACATCTTTAACCTTCAAGTTAAGTTCTTTAGCTACTTTTTTTGATAAATCTATAGTATTTTTACTTTCCATTAATATTTTGTTTTCAGTTTGTTTTAATTTAAAAAATAATTTTCTTTGAGCTTGAGTTGTACCAATTTTTACTATATTCCACATTTTTAAAATATAAGCTTGCATTCTAGATTTAATCCACCAAGAAGCATAATGTATTAATCTTATATTTTGATTAGGGTCATAAGTTTGAACACCTCTCATTAACCCTATATTTCCTTCTTGAATTAAATCTTCTAACTTCATTTTATAACTTTTAAATTTATGAGCTAGTTTTACAACAAATCTTAAATTTGATAATACTAATTTTTCTGCAGCTGTTCTATCTTTTTCATAAAACCATTTTTCAGCTAAGCTTCTTTCTTCTTTTGCACTTAAAACGGGATGCTTTGATATTTCTTTTATGTATAAATCTAAACTATTTTTAATAACTACATTATTTGTCATCATAATTACCTCCTAATTTTTAATAAATTTTATTAGGAAATGACATTTCCTATTTACAATACAAATATAATAACAAATTATAACTTGTCAAGTAAATTTGATTAAGTGTAGGAGTAAATTAGTAATATCCTATTTGGCAAAGTAGAAATATCCTATTTTATGTTATACTCTTAATAAGATTTTCTTGATTTTTTAGGAGTTTAAATGGAAAAGGCTTATAGTCAACAAGAATGTGCCTTTTCCTTACCCAGCAATAGGAGCCTCTTTACAGTGATTATAATCACATATTTCACCTTCAGGGCAATCACTGTCTTGCTCACATCTATTATATTCTACACATTGTCCCTTAATACAAACATTAAAAGCTGAATCAATTTTAAGACAATCTTGATGTGTTTCACATTTTAAAGTACAAACCATTGAACCACCAAGTTTCTTTTTATAAAGCAATGAATTATTACCACATACACAACGAGTTCCTGCAGTATCTTGAATACACTTACCCGCAACACAATCTTTTTCCTTGCAGAAATCCCTTTCACAATAACCACCTATACAAATTCCATCCTCATAACAATCAGAAGTTTTATCACAATCTATTCTTACACCATCACAACATGCTTGGAAAAGTATTAGCACAAGTATAGAGCAAATAAGTAATATTAATTTTATTCTAAATATAGTTTTCATAATTACTCTCCGTATTCTTTAACAATATTTGTAGTTTATTTATTTCAAGTATTAGCAATATAGCCTGAAAATCACTCAATAAATGTTACAGGTGTTTGAATCTTACTCCTGTAAAATATTAGTTAAAGTATTACCTATTAATATAAGGTGGTCATTTAAAATATTTATATTGTATGAAAATTCCTTAAATTTTAATTTCTTATAGTTATCATTTATTTTACCATTGAACTCTAACCAAGAGCTTTTAATTTGTTTATTTCGCTTATTCCATATTGCTACATACAAGTAAATTTTATTATTTAAGTAGAATCCAGATAAAATAGAATGATAGCTAGCATCTGTTAGGTTTTTATTTAAAAAGCTTGTATTAACTTTTGTTTCCTTTTTTTTTAATAAGTCATATTTAAAGAAAACTCTCTTTGATTCTTGAAATACAAAATAATATAATTCTATTTTACTTTGAAAAGCAATGGGTAGCAATTTACCTACTTTAGAAACTAGTTTATTGTTTACTTTAGTGTTTACATCAAAACTATAAATACTTTCATTATCATTATTTGTAAAGCCTGAATAATAAATTAAATTATTTTCATTAACATATAATCTTGTTATAGAAGCTTTTAAACAAATTTCATTTTCTTTTTTATCATTATTAAAAATTAATAATTTTGTACCTAAATCATCATTAATTTTACAGAAATCATTTGTTAGAATTAATATTTTACTATTTAGAACCTCTATAATATTACCTGATAATATATCAGATGCTTTATATATATCACCAGTATTAGGGTTAATGGTGATAAGTCTTCCACTTTCTAAAAAGTAGAACTTATTCTCCTTTTTATTATAAACAATTTTGGATAATATTTTATTTGGATAAGAAATTTCAATTATTTCATTAGTTTTATTGTCTAATAAATTTATAAAAGTGTCTTTTCCATTTTTTACATGCTTATAAACTAATTTATCTTTAAAAGGTTTAAGTTTCATTATTAAATCTAACTTTACTAGATTAGTTTCTTTTAGTTTAATTTTTTCAGTGTTTTTCTCTTTTAAATTATTGTTGCAACTAAAGAAAAACAATAAAGTTGCAATAAGTATTAATTTTTTCATATTTTCCTTAAAATGACACTCCTAGATAAACTAGATATAAGTCATCAATTTTATTAGCGACTTGGCTCTTATTACTTTCATAAATATTTTTACTTAAAGTAGCCTCCAAGAAAAAACTTGTATTTTTGTTATTAAAACTTAGTCCCAAAGAAGTAGTGTTATTATAATAATAATTTAATAAAGGCTCACTTCCTTCTCCAAAAAAATCAATGATTCGATAAGCATCAAACTTTGAAGATAAATAGAAGTTAAAATTTTTAGTTTTAAAACCTGTTAAAATTCCAATATTTCCACCTACTGCAGCAAGAGGAAGATATATTGATTCATAAATATTAAAATAAAAACTACCTCCAGTATATAATTCATCTATTCTTCTTATTCCAGCTAGAAAAAATTCATAAGAAATATCTTTTTGTGTCTTTATTTGATAACTAGCATAAATAGCAGGCATTTTTTTTTGATCTTCAGTTACTTCTCCATTAACTATATATTCTTTAGTATCGTATATTCCTCCAAGTGAAACATTATATTTAGTATCTCCTTTTTTAGATGAAATCATATTATTTATATTTGGAGTTAGAACTCCTAAACATGATTGAAAAAATACCATTAAAGTCATTAATAATAAAAATTTTTTAATATTCAACATGCCAAACACCAATACCATCTGCACAATTTAATGCATTTTTAGTATCATCTTTTATTCCAGTTAATTTATCATGCAATTGTCCATTCTTTTCAATTTTTGCATACTCTAGATTTTCAGAGTGTTTATACATAAAATCAATAAATACTAGTTTTACATCACCAAAATCAGCTTCACTTCTTACATCTTCTATCTTGTGTTTATACCAACACCAAGCATTTTTAACTCCAAGCCCAATATATTCAAAACTTTTAATTTTTACTATTTCACTATTAGAGTCTATTGTTATTTTATAAGTATCTACAATTTCTTTTATATTTTTAGCTTTTATTTTAAATGTATAAATTTCATCTGAATCTGAATCTAAATTAAATGGATGTCCTTGTGCAGTTAGCAATGAGTTTACATAATCAAAATTATCTTTTAATTTTTCTTCTGTTTTTCCATTAACTTTAAACAGATTACTTTCTCTATTAGGTGTATTAACAGTTTTCCCTACTCTAACAATAACATATACATAATCTATTGTATTGAAAATTTCTTTTTCAGTATCACCTTTACTTCCACAAGAAATAATAAAAATGGTTAATACTATTAAGTATATTATTTTATTCATTATAATAACCTCATAAAAGGGGGATTGCTCCCCCCATAAAATTAAAAAGAAAAGTAAAAAGCTTCTTCAACTAATTTATGATACATCATTCCTCTTGTATTGTCCATATTCCAGTCTTTAAAAATTGCTATAGGCATTACTGTAGGGTTTAATGTGCCATCTATGTCAAAACCAAAAAAGATTGTATCTCTAACCTTATCCCATGCTCTCCATGCTAAAGAGGAGCAATAAAATGAGTCTTCACTATATTGCCAAAAAGGAAAATAATCATCAAAAATATTATATGGTTCTCCTAGTTGTTTAATTGCATAAGTAACAGCTTTATCTTTTTCACTTGCTCCTGGATTTTTAAAGTAAAAACGAGGGTATGGTATTGGAAATTTAACTGTAAAACACCAGAATTTAATTTTCTTCCAATATATTTTCCACTCAATTGCAAACTCTGTTGGAGTTTGTGCAAAGATAATGTAGTAATTAGGAGCATATAGGTATCCATCTACATTTGCATTGTTTGCAAAGGAGTCACCATAATAAACATATTGATACATTCTTCTTGTTTCATATACAACACCTTCATTTATAAGCCCATTAATCTTTTGATTTCTTGCAGAAATAAATGTCTTTTCATCTGGGTCAGGAATAAAACCATCAGGCATTTTCATATTTTTTATTGCTAATGTTGTATGATGAAAAAATCCTCTAAAAATATTTAAAACGGGATCATACCAATGTTCACTTCCTCTAACACTTAAAACATCACCTTTTTTTACTGTATCAAAAAATTTCTTAGCTTTTATAGAAACTCTATACCTTTCTTCTTTTGGATATGATTTTGTTCCTGGCCAAATATCCTCTGCAAAGAAAATCCCAAATTCATCATATTGATTTTCATGATAAGCAGTCATACTTAATGAATCACCAAGAAAATTTAGAAAATTACCTACACAGTTACCTCTCCACAATCTATAACCTTCTTCACAAACACAGTTATTATAAACACATTTTCCATGTCCATTACATATCCCCATAGAAGTTTCAGTATCTTCACAATGATTAGAAGTATTATTCCCGTCATAATCAATACAATAATCATCTACTCCATCAGAGTTTTCATCAAAAGGCATAGTATCTACTTCTCCATCCTGATCCTGATCCTTTTCACATTCACAATTACCATCATTACAAATACCACCACTTGCTAAACAATGAAAACTACAATCTGTAGGATTTACAGGAATTTCATCATCTTCAACATTTATTAAAGTTACATCACTTTGCTCACTATTATCAACATATTCTTTCATATATACAGTAACATACTCTTCAATATTATTTTGATACTCTTTATATGCATCTGTAAATCCACCTGTTTTTTCATCAAAAAAATCATATTGAACTTTTTCCCAAATCTGAATGGATTTATCTATAAAAGCTTGTTTTCTTTCATTTGGATCAGAAATTCTGCCAAGATCTTCAACATCTAAGTTTTCCCATATTCTAACTTCCATTCTTTGAGACATAATCCAATCAAGTATTATAATTTCAATTGGAGAAGTTATATTTTTATAAACCTTCTTTTTTAATGCTCTGACCTTTTCTACAAATGTTATATTATCATAATATGACTGAGTACAAGCATTCCCATTTTCATCTAGACAGGTTCCATCTTCTCCAACAACATAAGCTTCACTTAAATACATTGTTTTTAATGCTTCTATTTCTATCAAATAGTCTAATTCTTTTAAACTACAATCAATTATAGAAATCATAGACTGTATTCTTCTCGCTTTATCTTTTGCATCTTGAGGTGTGATTAAGGCTTCATAATCAGTACCTTCCTCCATATCAAACTGATAATAATCTTTTGCAAAATGTTCATAATTATTAATATCAAAATCTGGTTTTCTATATGGATCATCTTCTATTGAAAAAATATTTATACTCAAAAATATTATTCCTATTAAAATTAGTAAATTTTTCATATCTTTCTTTCCTTAAATAAATACAGTTAAAGTGTATAATAAACAAATTAATAAATGTGTTAATCTTCTAATACATTTTTACTTCTAGCAATTTTATGTTTATTATATTTAAGGACTTCCTCTTGTTTTTAAACATTTTTTGAAAAGAAAATTTGTAACTTGTAACTTGTAACTTGTAACTTGTAACTTGTAACTTGTAACATTTTTTCTCTTTTAAAAACTTATATAAAATTTTTATCAGGAATTTTAATTATTGTCAAGAAAAATTAGCTGTTTTTGGAGTATTATTGAGTAAAAAAATACACAGTAGTATAAGAATTTGTGCAAGTTACACTACTGAAGATTTTATAAATTAATTGATAATATATTATTTTTTTGTTATATTAATACAACTTATTTTTTGAGAAAATAATGAAAAATATTAAAAAGAAAATAAAATGCTTTATAATAATATTATTTATATTAGGATTAACAGGGGTAGGGGCACTAGCTGGAATATTTTATCATTATTCTCAAGGTTTATATGGAGAAAAAGAATTAAAAAATTTTAATCCAGAAACAGCTTTAAGTATTTATGATAGAAATAATAAATTAATAGCTATTTTTTATAAAAGAGATGCCCGTAAAACAATAATTCCTCATAATAAAATTCCTAAAATAATAATAGATTCTTTTGTAGCAGTAGAAGATAAAAGATTTTTTGAACATTCAGGCCTTGATTATAAAGGTATTCTTAGAGCTGTAGTTATAGATATCTTAACAATGAGCAAAAAAGAGGGGGCTTCAACAATTACTCAACAAGTTGCCAAGAATTTATTATTGAACAATGCTAAATCCTTTTCTAGAAAAATAAAAGAAATGATTTTAGCAAAAAGAATAGAAGATTTACTTACAAAAGAAGAGATTATAGCACTTTATTTAAATAATATTTATTTTGGTAATAGTAATTATGGTATTGCAGAAGGAGCGAGATTCTATTTTAACAAACCTCTTAATCAGTTAGATATTGGAGAGATAGCATATTTAGCAGGTGTACCTAAAAATCCATCAGGATATAGATTAAATAAATATCCTCAAAGAGCTAAAAAAAGGCAAAAAATTGTTTTAAGGAGGATGCTTAAAGCAAAAGTTATAACTCAAAAACAATTTGATGAATTTTATGATAAAGAGTTAGAATTTATAGGTGGAAGCAAGAAGTATTTTGGAACAGCGGCATATTTTTCAAGGTATGTGATTAAAATACTAAAATCTAAATATGATAATGATTTTTTATATCATAGGTCTTTAAAAATAAAAACAACTTTAGATGTTAATTTACAAAAAACTGCAATTATAGCATTAAGAAAAGGTTTAAAAAACTTAAACAAAAGGCAGGGTATATTAACTCCATTAAGATATTATGACCATGGTAAAAAGCCATTAAATAAGCTAGGTTTTATAGCTCCTTTGGTTGAAGAGGGAGTTGTAATAAAAATAAATAGTAAAAATGGTTGGGCAAAATTAAAAATTAGAGATAAAATAGTTATAGTAAATAAAAAAGATTTATCTTGGGTAAGGAAATTTAATCCTTCTTTAAATTATTCTCCAAAAATTCATAACCTAGAAAAGATATTAAAGCTAGATTATGTATACGCTGTTAAACCTAAAATAGGCTCAATGGTTATCATAGAAAACGGTAAGGAAGTTGATTATCCTCTTTATGAAATATATCCTATTCCTAAGGCTCAAGGGGCAGTTGTTTCTATAGATGTTAAAACTAGAGAGGTAATGGTATTAGTTGGAGGTTACAGTTATAAATTATCTCAATTTAATAGAGCAACAAGTGCATTAAGGCAAGTTGGTTCCGTTTTTAAGCCATTTGTATATGCAGCAACAATAAAATATTTAAAAGATGAATCAGGAGATGAAGATATTGGCTATCATGATTATGTACCATCAAAAATAGTATTTGACACTCCAGAGCCTATAATAAATAGAAAAACAGGAGCTGTTTGGAAGCCCATGAATTTTGTAAAAATGAGATTTAGAAATGAAATTTCATTAAAAACAGCATTAAGTAAGTCTATAAATATGGTCAGTGTTAAGTTATTTTCTAAAGTTATAGATAAATTTTCAAAAATATCAGAAGAGAAATACGATGTAGAGCAAGGATTTGATAAATTTTTTAAATGGTTACAAAGCTTTGGAATAGATACCGAGAATATCAATAAAACATATCAAATGGCACTTGGTAATGTTGATGTTAAATTACTAAACTTAGTTTCAGCATATACAGTATTTCCATCTTATGGAGTTTATCAAAAACCTAAATTTATTTTATCAATAAAAGATATCAATAACAAAGAATTATATAAAAATGAAAGCAATGAAAACCGTATCATGACTACTGGTGAAGCTTATTTAATGGTTGATATGATGCAAGAAGTTGTAAATCATGGAACTGCAGTAAGAGCTAAAAAATTACATAGGCCTGTTGGTGGTAAAACAGGAACAACAAATGCTCAACGAGATGCTTGGTTTATAGGATATACTAAAGACATAGTAACTGGTGTGTGGGTTGGATTTGATAATAGGCGTCCAATGGGTAAATTTGTGCAAGGAGGCAGAACAGCGGCCCCTATATGGTTATATTATATGGAAAAAGCCCTTAAAAATAAACCTATACTTCAATTTGAACCACCTGAAGATATTGTTTTTGCCTATGTTGATAAATATACAGGTAAATTAGTATCTCAAGATGATAAAAATGCAATAAAATCACCATTTATTAAAGGAAGATTGCCCGAAAAGGAAAAGGATAAAAATTTTGTTGATTCTAATACTTATATTATGGAAGAAGATTAACTAAATTAAGAAATTTGTGTTCCAGGATTAATATCTTTATCTAGCGTTAATAAAGATAATTTTTTCTTTTTGCTTGCAGCAAGTATCATTCCCTGACTTTCAATTCCCATTAATTTAACTGGTTTTAAATTTGCAATAACAACAACAGTTTTACCAATAAGTTCATCTTTTTGTGGATAATTTTTGGCAATTCCTGATACAATTTGACGAATTTCACCAATATCAACTATCAACTTATATAATTTTGAGCTTCCCTCTATATTTTCAACAGATAAAACTTTTCCTTCTCTAAAATCAAGTTTGGAAAAATCATCAATAGTAACTTCATCTTTTAAATTTTTTAGTTTTTTAACAGGCTGAGATTGTTTTTTTTCTTTCTTTTTTTCTATTTTAGCAAATAACTTATAGTTTTCATCTTTGATAGATTCTGAATTTAATGTATAAGGTTTTTCTACTTTTGATATATCAAAACTAGGGTCTAAATTTAATAAATCAAGTAACTTTTCTCCAGTTTTAGGCAATACAGGGGAGATCATCATTGCAATAAAATACAAAGTATCTAATAAAGTGTACATAACTTCAGTTAATCTTTCTTGATTTTCTTCACTAGCTAATTTCCAAGGCTCATTTTTAACTATATACCTATTTGATGCACCAATTAATTTCCATATTTCTTTGATATATTCATGAAGATTAAAATTATCTATTAAGTTTTCTGCATTATTAAAAATATTTTCTCTTATTTTTATAAAATCCTCGTCTTTTTCATTTATTTTACTAGGTTTTACTATTTTACAATCAAAATACTTTTTCTGCATACTCATAGTTCTAGAAATTAAATTTCCTAAATCATTTGCTAAATCTGAGTTAATTCTATTTTCTAAATTTTCAATTGAAAAGTTACCATCTGATGCAAAACTATTATCAGAAAGTAAATAATATCTTAATTGCTCACTTCCATATTTTTCCATTATTTCATCGGGTGTAATAAAATTTCCTTTTGATGAAGACATTTTTTCACCTTGTAGGTTTAAAAAACCATGTGCAAATACTTTTTTAGGTAGTTTTATACCTGCACTCATAAGCATTGCAGGCCAATAGATAGTATGAAAACGAGTAATGTCTTTACCTATCACATGAATAGCATTATTCCAATATTTATCAAAAGTATCGCTACCATATTCAATAGCTGTTAAATAATTAATTAAAGCATCATACCAAACATAAATTACATGTTCTGTATCAAAAGGTATTTCAACTCCCCACTTAAATGTATTTCTTGAAACAGAAAAATCTCTTAAACCACCTTTTATAAAATTAATTATTTCAGATTTTCTTGATTCAGGAATTAAAAAATCATTGTTTTCATGTAAATCTATTAATTGTTGCTCGTAATTTGTTAATTTAAAAAAATAATTCTCTTCTTCCTGCCATTTAGCTTCTGTTTTATGAATAGGACATATTTTGCCATTTTCTAGTTCTTTTTCAGTATAAAATGTTTCACAACCATCACAATAATATCCACCATAATTTTTTTTGTAAATATCACCTTTATCAAATGCTTGTTGGATTAACTTTTTAGCAATTTCTTCGTGGTCTGAATCACTAGTTCTGATAAATCTATTATAACTGATATCCATATCTTTAAAAACTGATTTTATATCATGAGCCATTTCATCACAGTATGATTTAGCATCTTTACCATTTTCGAGAGCTTTTTTTTCAACTTTTTGAGAATGTTCATCCATTCCTGTAGAAAAGAATACATCATAACCCTTTGCTCGTTTAAATCTTGCAATCATATCAGTAGAAACGACTTCCCATGCAAAACCTAAATGCATTCTTGAATTAGGATAAACTATAGCTGTTGTAATATAAAAACTTTTTTTCATTAATTTACCTCTTTATTATTTTTATTATTAGGTTTATAATTTTTTGATTTATTTTTATTATACTTAGGTTTAAATTTTTTGTTTTTATTTTTATTATAAGTATTAGGAGAATTAGTTACTCCATTATTACGAGGAGCCTTATCACAATTTTGACATTTTTCAGAATTTTCTTCAAATTTTAAACAGCACATAAATCTTCCACAAACACCAATTAATTTATCACTGTTTCCTGAACCATTTTGTTTTGCATCATCTAGAGAAACTGGTAGAAAAGTTCCCATAAAGCTATGACAGCACAATTCTCTGCCACAAACACCTATACCTCCTATAATTTGAGCTTGGTCTCTAACTCCTATTTGCCTCATCTCTATCCTAGCTTTTAATCTAGATGCTAAATCTTTTACCAATGCTCTAAAATCTACTCTTCCATCTGCAGTAAAGTAAAAAATCACTTTAGATGAATGCAACATATATTTTACATCTACAATTTTCATTTTCATATTTCTATAGATAATTTTTTCTAAACAGTACTGTTTGGCAATATGTTCTAGTTCTTTTTTAGTTTCTAAAAAGATTAAATCTTTATTTGTTGCAATTCTGATTATTTTAGGGTGTTCATTTTTTAGAGTCTCATCATCTAGAGAAACTTTCTTTTTTACATCTGCAACAGTAATTCCTCTTTCGCTTTCAACAACAACTTTTTCTCCTAGTTTAATATCTTTTTCTATTATATAATTTAAAATTTTTGGTGAATTATCTATTGTTACGCTTAATAAATTCTTCATACTATGCCCCTTTTTAAAAAACTTATAAAATAATTCTCAAATGCTGTTTCAATGTTTACATTTGTTAAAATTTGATTTTGTAAGTTACTTATTTTCTCCCCTTCTTGTATTAAGATATTACTATCATTAGTAGATATCTTCTCAATGACATTAATATAATCAAAATTCAACAATAAGTTTTTTGATAATTTTGAATTAAATATTAATGCATCCCTTATTATACTTTTCAGTATTTCAAGAAAAAATGCCAAAAAGTAAAAATTTTCCCCTTTAAATTCTTTTATTATTTTTTTTATATATTTTATTAAATTTGCTAACTTAGTGTTATTTTGTAATAATATAATTTCAATAAATTCTTTTCTAAGATTTAGTATATTATTTTCAATTATTTCTTTAGCAATAGTCATTGAGCCTTGAGAAATAGAAGCAATGATTTTTAAATTATTATCTTCTAAAGAATTGTATTCTAATTTTAATTTGGCATAAATAACCTCTTTACTTAATGGAGAAAATAATATCTTTTGGCACCTTGATAAAATTGTATCAGGTAATTTTGATATTTTAGATGCAGTTAGTATGAAAACAGTATTGGGTGGAGGCTCTTCTAGTGTTTTTAGTAATGCATTAGAGCTTGAAATATTCATTTGTTCTGCATCCTCAATTAAAATAACTTTATATTTACCATTATAGGCTTTGTAAGCTATTTTTTCTTCGATTTGTCTAATCTTATCTATTTTTATAATTTCTTTGGTTGAATTGGGCTTAATATGTATTAAATCAATAAAACTATTTTTTTCTATTTTTATACAATTACTACACTTATTACATGGATTTAAAGTTGGTGTTGGATTTTTACAATTAATTAACTTGATAAAAACTTTGGCAACTAAGGACTTCCCTATGCCAGAAATACCATCAAATAGATAAGCTTGAGCAATTGAGTCATTCAAATATGCTTTTTGTAGGATAGAGATTGCTCTATCTTGTTCTTCTATATCATAAAATGTTTTCATATAATCTTTTATATAAAGTTTGGTGGAGACGGCGGGAATCGAACCCGCGTCCAAGAAACCTCAAATAGCTCTAGATACATGTTTTCCACTTATTAAGTTAAGGAAGTGAACGAATCAAGTGGCAAATTTCCCACTTCCCCAGCCACTGAAAGTTTAATTCTATCAGCCAGTGCACAACTTCAAGAACGAGCCTACTTTAGGACTCGCATTGTTACCACCCATAGGCAAGACAGCAACAATACGGCTACTTTTTAATTAAGCAGCTAATGCGAAATTTTCTTCGCCAGTTAAATTTGTTTGCACCGATTAAGGATCAGGAGCAACATCCACATGCCAAAACAATTCAAGCCGTTTCCAGTCGAAACCTTAACGTCCCCAAACATCATAACATAACATATATACTTGTTTTAAGCAAATATAAAGAAAAAAATGTAGTAGCAAAGTAGTAATGTCCTATTTGGGCAAAGTAGAAATGTCCTATTTTATGTTATATTCTTAATAAGATTTTCTTGATTTTTCTTATTTACATTTAGTTTATTTTCAAATGAACCCAAGATAAAATAAGCATCTTTAATTTTATAATATTGTATATTTATTTTATTCACAACTTACTCTTTTTTTAATAATTTGCCACATATTTCATATCTTTTTTTAATTCCTTTATCGAAATTTTTCATATTACAATTTAAAAACTTTTCATTATATTTTTTGTTATATTTATTTATTTTTTTAAGCTCTTTGTCAAAATCTTTAATACATTTTTTTATCCAATTATCTTTTTTACTATTGACTTCTTTTAACATTTTAAGTCTTTGATTTGGATTAACAGTAGGTAATGCATCAATAACTTCACCTAACACCATAACTTTACACTTAGTTTTTTTAACATTTAAGCTATTTTTACTTTTTTTCTTTTCATTCAGGAAGATAGCAAATCTTCCTAAACTTATAATTTCAGGATTTCCAATTTTTCTTGCATCAATATCAAAATAAAAAGCATCAGATTTTTTTGACCATAAAAGATGATTAAGTTTATAATAATCTATAGAACCCAGTATTTCAAATGGAGCAAACTCTCCCTCTTCCATTTTATCTCCAATATCAATTTCAACATATTTTTTACTCACAACATCTAAAATGGTAAAGCTTATGTTTTCTAAATCAGAATCAACAAATACGATTTTCTTGGAATTAGGAGCCCAATAATACCTAGCAGAGTGTAAAAGGATATCTAATTCCTCTGACTTATTACCGCTATTTAGAGTAACAAATTCCTTCGCTTTATATTTTATAGAATATTTACCATTTGGAGAAGACTTTTTATCATGTAAAAACTCCCCATTTCCCTCATCTATTCTTTTGAAATTATAAGCATTACTTTCAGTTGTAAAAGCTAATAATAAAAATATTACTAGTATTAAAATCCACCTCATATTACACTCCTTGCAGTATTTACCCTACTTTTTTTAAACCTTTCAGCAATAGTTTTAAAATCAAAACTCCATCTAAGAATATCACGGGAGAAGCTTTATACTTTCCATCTCTATTTTTTTTATCTACTTGTTTGACGAATTTTTTATTAATTTCTTTCATATTATTATTCCCTCAGTTTAATAAACTTACATTATTTTACAATAAATTAATAGCTTATACAAGTTTTCTATGATTGTGATGTCATCAGGTTATTAAAAAAATATCAACCCTATATATAATTATTTTTTTAGTAGTTTTAATTATCATGAGGTTAAGACTTTAAATAGTTGTTTTTTTATTTTGATATTAGGGGGTAGTCTAAAATAAAAGTTTTCTATTAAGTCTAAAAATTTTGTTTATTTTCTATTATTCTATTGTTTAATTAAGTTAAATATGACTATTATCTTTTAACCAATTAATTAAATCACTAATTATTTCATCTTTATTGATTTCATTAATTAACTCATGTCTTGCATCTTTATATAATTTAAGAGTGATATTTTTAATTCCCCTTGACTTATAAACATTATAAATTTTGGTTATTCCTTTAGAGTATCCGCCTACAGGATCTGCCGTTCCTGACATAATATAAATTTTTAAATCTTTATTGATACTATCAATTTTTTCTAATTTATTTACATCAAGAGTTCCTTTTATCATATCTTGAAAGAATTTAGTTGTACAAATAAAACCGCATAATGGGTCATTAATATATTTATCTACTTGTTTATTATCTCTACCTAGCCAATCAAAATCTGTTCTATTTGGTTTAAATTTTTTATTAAAGTCGCCAAATGTCAAAGCATTTAATAATTTTGATTTACCATGTTTACCAAGTCTTAATTCTTCAAGTTTAGCGATTTTAACTCCAGCTTTACCTAATAATCCAGGGTTTTGAGCTGTTCCTGAAAGTATTGCACCATTAAGATTTTCGTCAAATTTAGTTATATAGTCTCTAACTAAAACGGAACCCATGCTATGTCCAAATAAGAAAAATGGTAAATTTGGATAATCTTTTTTTATTTTAATTGTTAAACTATGAATATCTTCAACAACTTGCTCCCAACCATTTTTATCTGTAAAATAACCAATTTCAGATTCATTTTTTGCTGTTTTACCGTGTCCTCTATGGTCATGGATATAAACAATAAATCCTTCATTTGTCAACTTGTTTGCAAAATATTCATATCTTGCTTTATGCTCAGCCATACCATGATTTAGTTGAATAATAGCTTTTATATTATCTATTTTATCTGGACTCCACTTTATTGCAGATATGTCTTTACCATCTGTAGCAGGGAAATAAAAATCTTCTCTTTTCATAATAAATCCTTTTAATGAGACTCATTCCAATCTTTTAAGAATTTTTCAACACCAATATCTGTTAAAGGGTGCTTAATCATTTGTTGTATTACTTTATAAGGTATAGTTGCAATATCTGCTCCAGCTTTTGCTGCCTCTAAAACATGTAATGGATGCCTTACAGATGCTGCAATAACCTCTGTTTGAATACCATAAGTTTCAAAAATTTCCATAATATCCTCAATTAAATCCATTCCATAAAAAGAAGTATCATCAACTCTTCCAATAAATGGAGATACATAAGTTGCTCCAGCTTTTGCTGCTAATAATGCTTGATTTGTAGAAAATACCAATGTAACATTAGTTTTAATACCTTTTGATGACAATATTTTAACTGCCTTTAAGCCTTCAGCGGTCATTGGTATTTTAATTACTATATTATCATGAATTTTAATAAGCTCCATTGCTTCTTCTACCATCTTTTCTGATTCTAAACTGATAACTTCTGCAGAAATAGGGCCATCAATAATTTTAGTTATTTCTGTGATAACTTCTTCAAATTTTCTACCTGATTTAGCTATTAAAGATGGATTAGTAGTAACTCCATCAATAACTCCTAATTCGTTAACTTCTTTGATTTCGGATATAATTGCTGTGTCGATAAAAATTTTCATATTTACTCCTTAAAAATATGTTTTAAGCTATGATATTATTATTAATATGTCAAGGCAAAATATTAAATTTATATATTTTATTTTTTAAAATTGATTATTCACTTGAAGTGAAACTACCTAAATTAGAAAAATCATCAGTTAATATAATCCACTCACTATCTGTTTCGTTTGTTCCTCTTGAGGTATCCCAGTTTGTATTTCCCTGCATAATAGTATGTTTTCTTCTTAATACATGGTCTTTGGTTGCATTTTCAATACCTGCAACTTCCCAACCATCAGTAGAAATTCCACCTTCTGTACCTACTGAATCTATTAAATTACCATTTTTAACTAAGCCTATTGCATCATTACCATTAAAAGCACTTATGGTAAATTCTTTTAAATCACATACATCAGGAAATAAATTTTCATCTCTATGACAAACAACATAAACATCACCAGGGTTTAAAGTTCCAGATAAAGTAAGTTTATTGTCAGCCCAATTCCCTCCATTTGATATTTTCCATAGTTCATAGTTTGATAAATCAATAGCATTATCGCTTCCATTATATATTTCTATAGCTTTATTGTTACCGGAAGCTCCTTCAATATATTCACTTATAAATAATTCTGTAATAGGATTTTCTACTGCACCATTAATTGTTGCTGTTCCTACTTGGTCTGCTTCAAATGGATCATTATTAGCTCCACCACTACCATTCAAATCACAGTATAACCAAGAATTACCATCGTCCACACTAACTCTATAGATATATTTATAGTCACCGGCCATATCTGTTGGGAAACTTACCATATATTCATCGTTATTTGCTTCACAGGTGCTACAAGAAGGATTATAAGAGGCCTCTATAAAAAAGAAGTTGCCTTCGACAACAGGAGAAGTCATTTCATAAGGAGTGTATCCTAATTGAGCTTTTATTATTGGTGACGCATCAGTTGTTGTTTCAGTTACTCCTTCAACATAAATTCTAGCAAAAACTAATTCACCTTGTGTGTCTTTATCTTGATTAATTGTTAATGGAGATTGTAGTTTACACCATACAACATAAGGTTCACAAGTTCCATTATTATCATTATCTTGATATCCTTCACTGCATGAGTTACATAAATCCCCACTGTAACCATCATTACAAACACAGATGGCTTCGGTTGAATCACTTGTACATTGACCATTTGCTCCACAGTTTAGATTGTCACAAAGATTTACACAGGTGTTATTTTCGCAGGCTGGTTTATCTGTAGGGCAATCAGCGGGTATAGAACACATTCCATCTTTAAGCTCACAAGATCCGTTTCTACACTCTTCCCATGAGTTATCACATGTAATATTTTCACATGGGTCATTTTCAACACATGTTAAACCAAGATCATGAAATCCTTCATTACAATGACAAACAGCATCGGTTGCACTAGAAGGAATACAACTACCGTTACCACTACATGTTTCTCCATCACAAGGATTTAAGCAATTTAATCCACTTGGGTAATAGTGGTTAGTTATATCACAATTACATTGAGCATTACCATCATTGTTTACAAAACATGTTCCGTGTCCACTACATAGTTGTCCTTCACAAGGATCATTTGGGGTAATACAGCTATGATTATCATCACAAACCTGTCCCGTTATACAATCATTATCGCTATCACATCTTCCATTAGAAAGAACACAGCTTCCGTCAATAGGATTACACGGTTTCCATTCTGCACATGTACTTCCTTCGCATTTATTATCTTCTATACATTTTAATCCCTGAGGCTTATATCCTGCTATGCATGTACATGTTGCATCAACTGAACTTGTTGACTTGCATTCTCCATATCCGTCACAATTTTCGTGTCCAGAACATGGGTTTATACAGTTTAACCCTGTTGAATCAGGGAAATATCCAGCTGTTGTATTACAGTTACAAGTTACAAGTTCTGTTTCAGGATTTATTACACATGTTCCATGGTTACTACATGTAATGCCTTCACATGGGTTAACGGGGTCAAGGCAATTATTATCGTTACATATTTTATCTCCAATACAGTCTCTGTCGGTTCCGCATCTTCCGGGTATTAATTCACAGTTTCCTGTTTGACTGTTACAGGTTTCCCAGTTTTTACAGTTATTGTTAAGACATAGGTCAACAACTTCATCTTCCTGACATTCAAGAGGATTATCGTTATTATTATAACCTGCGAAGCATGTACAAACAGCATTTTGTGAAGTAGTATCAACAAGGCACTTACCATGATTAGAGCAATCTACATCTTTACATAAATCAACTTCATAAATACAATTGTGTTCAATATCACAAGTAGCCATATCATCATTACAATCTTCTTTCCTATCGCATTTATTTGCTTTTAACTTACAAATACCCTCATTACAAATTTTCCATTTATCGCATTTTACATTATAACATGGATCATCTTTACAAATCATATCAATGCATATTAATCCTGAATTACAAGTTAAAGTACTGTAGCAAACACCATCTTTAGCACCCATTTTAGGTGTTTCTTTTTGATTTGTTGTATTTGCACAGGATGTTACAAATAATGAGGTTAAGATGAAAAAGATATAGATGAATTTATTCATAAAGCTCCTCCTTAAACACTTTTCTTGTTAAAATAACAAGAGGGATACTATATTATCATATTTAGAATAAAAGTCAAAATAATAGCTAGTAATATTCTGATTTTTTATTAAAATTTATAGATTCGCAGCGGGATAGTAGAAAATTTTTCCATTTCAATCTGCCTAAGACGAGGCTTTCGTCTTTA
>Ga0256842_1000506_pt1 | contig 34459 bp, 24 predicted proteins | sample 4559240metaG_FD_185973 | JGI IMG/M metagenome (GOLD analysis project Ga0256842, IMG submission 185973) | Hydrothermal vent microbial communities from Guaymas Basin, Mexico - 4559-240 | ecosystem: Environmental > Aquatic > Marine > Hydrothermal vents | place: Mexico: Guaymas Basin | collected...
ATTCGCAATATTTTCTGGGAAAATTTCTAATCACCGGTTTAATTATTTTCTCCTCTATTTCTCTTTTCACTTCATCATCTATTAAATTTTCCCAGGCAATTGCCCCCATACCACCTGTATTGGGGCCCCTTTCTCCATCAAAAACCTTTTTATGGTCCCTTGAAGGCACAAAGGGGACAAAATTTTCCCCATCTGAGATTACCATATATGATAATTCCTTCCCTTCCAAAAACTCCTCCACCACAATTCTCTCACCTGCATCCTTAAATACTTTTCTCTCCATCATATCTAAAACAGTAGAAATAGCACCCTTTTTATCATTTGAAATAACAACACCTTTACCAGCAGCAAGCCCATCACATTTCAAAACTACAGGAAAGGAAAATTTACCACCTTCAATATCTGAAATCGCCCTTTTAGAAGAGTCATACACCTCAAATTTCGCAGTGGGAATGCCATATTCACTCATAAAATTTTTTGCAAAGATCTTACTACCTTCAAGTTGAGATGCCACTTTTGATGGTCCAAAAATTTTTACCCCTCTATCTTCCATAAAATCCACAATTCCTTCAACAAGAGGATTTTCCGGACCAACAATAACAAGTTCTATACCCTTCCTTTTTATAAATTCATAAATCCTTTCAAACTCACTTAAATCCATCCTTTCACAAATTGCCTCTTCCATCCCATCATTTCCGGGAATTGCAAAAACCTCACCACCATCTCTTTTAATTCCATATACAAGAGCATGTTCTCTACCTCCAGACCCCAGAATGAGAGTTCTCATAAATTTCCCTCCTCTTCATCCATTTTTTCAAAATAATCGGGGGGCAAAAGTACATCCCTCGGTTTTGACGCCGTTTCAGAGGGCCCAACAACACCCTCCCTTTCAAGCATATCCATAATCCTTGCCGCCCTATTGTATCCTATACGAAAATGCCTTTGAATCAAAGAAGTGGACGCCTTTCTATTTGCCACAACAAACCTTTTAATCTTATCATAAAGCGGATCCCCATCCTCAAAGGATTCCTTTACACCAAGGCCAAAGTTACCTCCTTTTCCATCATCTCCATAAGCCTCAACCTGAAAAACCTCATCCATATAATCTGGAGGCCCTTTCATTTTCCAGAACTCACAGACAGCATTAACCTCATCACGACTTATGAAAGGACCATGTACCCTCATGGTTACAGAACTTGTTGCAGGTTTATAAAGCATATCCCCCTTCCCAAGTAACAGCTCTGCACCGCTGAAATCAAGTATTGTTCTGGAATCCATATTTGAAACAAGTTTAAAGGATATTCTTGCTGGAAAATTTGCCTTTATAACCCCGGTGATTACATCCACAGAGGGCCTTTGAGTCGCAATTATAATGTGAATACCTGCAGCCCTACCGGTTTGGGCTATTCTTTTCACAGCATCCACTATTGCCAGAGACAATTTCTTATTACTTGTCCCCTGTATTAAATCGGCATATTCATCTATTATAATTACCAGATAGGGCAATTTTTTAAAATTTTCTTCTCCATTTTCTAAAAATCTTGCAAGTTTTTCATTATACTCCTTAATATTCCTAACCTTAAATCTCCTCAACAACATGGTCCTCTCTTTAATTTCCTTAAGAGCCCAATTCAAGGCTGAACCAGCCCTATCGTGATCCAAAACCACTGGAACAAGCAGATGAGGAATATCCTCATAGGCACTCAATTCCACCCTTTTGGGATCAATTAAAATAAATCTCACATCTTCAGGAGTACTTTTATATAAAATGGAAACTATCATAGAATTGAGTCCCACACTTTTTCCAGAACCTGTGGAACCAGCAATCAATAGATGTGGCATCTGAGAAAGATCTTCCACAAAGGGAGTCCCATCAATTAATTTTCCAAGACCTATTGTCAAATTAGAAGGAGAATTCTTAAACTGGGGAGATTCCAGAATATCTCTCAACATTATAATCTCTCTTTTTTCATTGGGATATTCAATCCCTATGGTGCCTCTCCCGGGAATCCTTGAAATCCTTATGGATTCTGCAGCCAATCTTACCGAAAGATCCTCAGATAATTTATAAATATTTCTTACCCTCACCCCTTTAGCAGGTCTCAATTCAAAGGTAGTTACAACAGGTCCCCTGCTTATTCGCTCAATGGTTCCATCTACCTTAAATTCTCTTAATTTTTCAAGAAGATTTTCCCCCATCTTCCTCAATTTTTCCTCTTCTTCTTCATCCTTTAATTTATCCGATCCACTTTTCTTTAAAAGGGAAAGAGGTGGAAGATCTTTCTTTAAGTCAGATTGGGAAATATTTTTCAATCCACCTTTAAAGTAAGCATTCTCATCCACATTATTTTCTTCTATTTCAATGCCACCTTCCTCGGTTTCATCAGATGAAAGGGGAACTTCTTCTATCCTACTCATTTCATCATTCCTTTTAAACCTTAACGAAAAATGGAATTTTCTATCTTCCACATCTTTAAAAGTATATGATTTATTATCATTGGTTCTCTTTTCCCCTCCTTCAAAGACTCCACTTTCATTAAAATTGGCGGAAATTTCCTTTCTTTTTCTGAAAAAATCCTTAATAAAGGAAAACACCCTCCTAAAAAAGTCAAGTAAAAATGAAAATCTAAAAAGAAGAAAAAATGAAGAAATTAAAAAAGTGAAAAGGAGTAAAAAGGTACCAACTTTATTGAAAAAGGGAAGAAGAAAATGGTATAAAGAGTAACCAATAATTCCACCATTTAAAAAATTTTCGCTAAATCTAATTGAAAAAAATTCAAGCAAAGAGGATAGAGAAAGAGTAAAAATTAAGAATCCCATCAAAAAAGGATAAATAGGGAATTCACTTTCATCCCTTCTTAAAAATAAAACATATATTCCACTTACCAATAAAAGTAAAGGGAAAAGAAAGGAAACATATCCAAAATATAGAAACAGGAATGAAGAAAGGTATGATCCCACTATTCCACATAAATTGTGGATCACTGGATTTTTAGAAAAGGTAATCAAGGACACATCTTGCGCATCAAATGAAATGAGAGATAAAAAGAAAAAAAGGGATAGAAAAAATAAAAAAATACCTAAAATATATCTAAAAACTTTACCACCCACATTTCTTCCCATTACTCCCCCTGCCCCTGAATTTACTATTGAAGATTTAATTTTACCACAAAAAAATTATTATATCCCCTTCATTAAAAGTTTTTCAAAAAAAGTTTTTTATTATAAAATATAGTTTAAAATCACCTTTAGGATAACTGTCATGAAAAAAAAGGTCAGGAAAAAGTATATAGTAAACAAAAAAGCCCAGTATACATTCATAACAATTTTATTCCTCTGGTTCATAACCACAACCGCTTTAATAAGTTATTTCATAATGTTTAACATAGGCACTTTAAAAAAATTTCTCCCTGACAATCCCGACTCCGTAAAAATGATATCTGATTTTTCCATGAGAAGCTGGATGGTTTTTGGAGTTTATCTACTATCCTTTTTACTTCTTACAATCATACTTGGCTATTACACTTCAAACAGGGTCTTTGGCCCAATATACAGGCTCAACATTCACATAAATGAAAATCTTGAAAATAAAAGTCTTGAGCCTGTTCAATTCAGAAAAAATGACGAATTTCAATTTCTGGCACATACCTACAATGAACTCATAGAAAATGTGAAACTGATAGACAATGACAATCCATCACAAAAAGATTAATTCCAAAGTTTTCATATTTTTATTTTTTTTACTTCTTTTTTCATACATCTATTCAAGGTCAGACACCCTTATAGTTGCAATTGATGGAAATCCAGTATCCTTAGACCCAAGAATTGGATACACACAGGTATCTGAACACGTATATGGTCTTATCTTTAATTCCCTTGTTAAATATGACAAAAATTTAAATATTGTTCCAGATCTTGCAGAAAAATGGGAAATAGAAGGATATAAAAAATTTACCTTTTATCTCAAAAAGGGTGTTAAATTCCAGGATGGCAGAGAACTCACCTCAAAAGATGTTGCATACACCTTTTTATCCCTTATGGATAAAAATTTCATAAGCATAAAAAAAAGAAGTGTGGAAAATATCGAAAAAATTGTTCCACAGGGAAAATATAAAATAACATTTTTCCTTAAAAAACCTGATTTTAATTTTCTCTCAAAGGTAATATCGCCAGGAATAGGAATTGTGGAATATGGCTCCCCAAAAGATGTATCTAAAAGCCCAATTGGAACAGGTCCCTTTAAACTCATAAATTACAAATATGGAGAACGGATAGTTCTTGAAAGAAATGAAGATTACTTTGGGGAAAAACCAAAGATAAAGAAATTAATACTTAAAATAATTCCAGACGAATCCACAATAGCACTTGAACTCAGAAAGGGAAGTGTTGACTGTACAATAAATACCCTTTCTCCAGATACAATTTATGAGATTAAAAAGGAAAAAACTCTTCAAATTAAAGTGGAAAGGGGCACAAACTATCAATATATCGGCCTTAACATGGAGGATAAATATCTAAAAAATAAAGACGTCAGAAAAGCCATAGCCTATGGTCTTAATTTAGATGAAATTATAAAATATCTCTACAGGGGCTATGTAAAAAGGGCATATACAATCCTTCCACCGCAACATCCCTTCTATTCAGATAAAGTAATAAAGTATAACTACAATCCACAACTTGCCAAAAAATTTTTAAAAAAAGCCCACTTAAAAAAGATAACACTTGAGTATAAGGCATCTACAAATTTAAAATACCTACAGCAGGCACAGGTTTTTCAATATCAACTAAAAAAAATTGGAATAAATTTAAAAATTACTTCCTTTGAATTTGCAACGGTTATATCTGACATAATAAATGGAAACTTTCAAATGTATAGTCTCATGTGGATAGGGGCAAACTTAACAGATGATTTTTTCTACGACCTATTTTACAGCAAAAACACACCTCCAAATGGGTACAATAGGGGTAGATTTTCAAATAAAGAAATGGATATTCTCCTCTTAAACCTTCAAAATTGTCTGAATGTGAGAAAAAGAAAAAAGATAGATGAAAAGATTCAATATTTAATCTCCGATGAACTACCCTATATAAGTCTCTGGTATGTGGACACCATATTCGTAGGGAAAAGAGATTTAAAGGATATAGAACTCGACCCCACAGGAAGTTTATCATTTTTGACTGTTATTCACCGCTAACCTCTTTTTTTATCTCATCGAGACTTAACTCATATCTACTAAAGTGCTTTTTCATCTCCTCAGGCAACCTCATTATCATAACAGGACATGGTGCATTCTTAACAACTTCAGATGTAGTTCTACCCAGAGTTTTTTCCCCCTTACAGGAGGGTCTGTGGGCTGAAATCATAATCAAATCAATTTCATTTTGAAGGGCATAATCTATTATCCCCTTAGATGGGGACTCACTTTTTATGTGAACTTTTATTAAATTCAGGTCATCAAGGGCATTTTTCTGAACCGAATACTCCGGATTGTCTTTTATTATATTGAAAAACTCATTTAAAACATCAAACCCTTTAGAAAGATCATCCTCCACAATAACATTTAAGAGATGAAGAGAAGCATTTGCCCTATTTGCAAACATAATTGCGTATTCCAGCAAATCTACAGAATAATCGGTAAAATCTATTGGATATAAAATCTTTTTTATTATTTTCATCAAATCTCCTTAAAATTTTGTAAAGAATATTATAAAATTAATTTTAGTTATTTTAAATTAATTATTTTTGGAAAAGGTTATGTCAATTTTAGATACAATTTTTAGTATTGAGCCATCAAAATATGACTATCCCACACTTCCCCTTGAAGATCCATTAATTTCTGGTATCAGGAAAAAGCTACATCTTGAATTGCCAATTGAGACAAAAGAGGGCTATTACCTAATAAACAACCAGTTAAAAATGGTAAATGAAGGGGAGGCAGGAGAGAAAATAGAAAAGATCTTAAAAGAGAGGGCAAATACTCTAAGGTTTTTAATAGATAAGATGCTTGAAAGTGCCATTTTGAATTCTTCAATTTTTGAATCCAACAGTTATTTCATCATACAAAATGGTCATCTGGTAATAGGAAGGATTAAGAGATTCTTCAAAAGCGAAGACATCTTTGAAATAAAATTTTACACCATATCTGAAAGCGAATTAAAAATCCACTACACTGACAAAATATACATAGGCGGCACCTTTTTGAACCTTCAATTTCCACATCTTCCATACGGCGGTTTAAATTTCTACATCGATTCCCTTTACGATCAAATTGAAACACTGAATTTCAAATCCAGGACAAAATTAAAAAATAAGAAAAGATATGAAGGAACCTTTCTTCTCGAAATAAGGGAACTCGTTGAAGAAACAGTTAGTAGATCTCTAAATATACTATCACAACTCCCTTCTAAATTAAAAATTAAAAGGATATCTGAAAAGGAAACTGTGAGACGCCTCAATCTTTTGAGAGAAATGAAGCACTACCTTCTTGAACTTGCAGATGAAATTGGAGAATTTGAAAATGTTTTAAGAAATGACAAAGAGGAAAATTTCGCAAGATATGTAACGAAATTTAAAAAGGACGTTAAAAACACCATAAACTACCTAAATTTCTACTATATAAGTCCTCTATCAATAAAACTCAGAAAAAAATAGAAAGTTATTTAAATCCCAGAAAACCAATTTCTTCCTCAAGGGAAAACTTAAACTTTTTATAAACCACATCCTTGGCCATGTTAATTAAATATAAAACATCTTCTGCTCTTCCATTGTCAAAGTTTACTATGAAATTTGCGTGTTTTTCAAAAAATTTCACCCCACCTCTTTTCACTCCCTTTAAACCAACCCTTTCAAGAATTACTCCCGTGGGCTCTCCAAATTCACGGTTGTTCTTAAAAATACAACCGGCATTGGGATATAAAAATTGCCCCTTTAATTCCCTATCTTTTATAAAATGGTTCATCTTTTCAAAAATTTTTTTCTTCTTCCCTATCTTTAAAGAAAATCTGACCTCAAAGATAAAAAGATTTACATTCCTCTGAAAAATGGTTTTCTTATATCCCAAAAAAATTTCATCCCTCTTTAAAACTTTCACATCCTTTTTAAAAGTATCAAAGGCCACAACTTCACTTACCACATCAGAAAATTCCTTTCCATAACACCTTGCATTCATAAATGTTGCCCCACCAACTGTTCCTGGAAGCCCATAAAATTCCTCAAGGCCAGAAAATCCATTTCCAGCCGAAAAAATTACAAGATCTTTAACTGAAGATCCCGCACCTACATTTAAGGAAATCCCACCCTCCTTTGAGGATGAAACTGAAATTTCATTTAACCTTCCAGTATAAACAACCACACCTCTGAAACCATCATCGGAAACCAAGATATTGGAGCCCCCACCTAAAACAAAAAAGGGAAGTTTTTCACCATGGATAAATTCAAAACAGCCCTTTAATTCTTCCAAATCAGAAGGAGAAAAAAAATAATCAGCCCTTCCTCCTATCTTAAAAGTTGTATAATCCTTTAAAGATACATCTTTCTCAAAAACCAACTATAATCCCCTTTAAAACAAAAAAAATTACTTATATCCAATGGCAGTATATCCCACCCAGTGGTGCAGATTACAGATTGCAGTTAAACCTATTCCAACATTTTCATCCAGAAGTTTTCCAAAGGTATAACTATCACCATATCTCAAAAAATAGCCTCTCAGTGGTTTCCCTTCCAATTTTTCTTTAATTAGATTCACACATCTCAGCCCATAGGGAATGGAAAAACAGCCACACCAGGTAATTTTATAGGGCCAGGAAACATCGTTGCTCCATACCTTCTCTGTAAATCTCTCCATATTTTTATCTGAAATCACCCCGGATAAAATACTTTGAGAGATAAAAATGTCATCCTTTACAGCCCTTTCATGCCCATAGTAGCAACAACCATAGGGAGCATAGTGATGCTTTCCCCACTCCCAATCCCCATAGTGCACACAGTCAGCGGATGAAACAAAGGCTATATCTCTTCCCAATTTCCAGTGATTTCTCTTGATTAAATCTACAAAAATCTGAGATAGTTTCTCACTTGAAGATACCAGATCTTTATAGTTTAAAACCGGTACATATATGGGTAAAATATCCACATCCCTGTTATAGTATTGGATAAAGGGCAAAAGTGCTTCAATTGAGTGTTCTCCCTTTACCACAGGATTATTTATGACATAAAAATCCTTTCCCAATCTCTTCTCTATCTCTTCCCTTAAGGGTGAAACCTTTATATTTCCATATACACCATAATAATATGGAAAGGTCCCAAAAATTAGTTTCTTTGTAAGGTGTTTTCTTCTTGCTGAATGGGTCACACCAAAAATTACAACGGTTTTAGCCCTTAAATTTCTCAAGATATTGTAGTAAACCCTTCCCGCATACAGGTGATCATCGTGGGGACATATCCCGTAAATCCATCTCACATCTGAATTTAAGCCATAACTTTTCAACTTCTCATCAAGTCCCTTTTTCTCAAGTTCTTCAGCCTTTTTTATTATTTTTTCTATCTGAAAATCCTTATAACAAAAACCCACCCTATCAACAGGATATCTTACCTGAGAAAAATTAAAGGATAAGAAAAGCAAAATGGAAAAAAGAAAGATTATTAATCTTTTCATGATTTCCTCTCTCCAGAATTTCTAAAATAGAATAATAGCAAAAAATGAGGGTCTTTTACAAAAGGTTATAACCTAACTTTAAAACTTTAAAAAAATTCCCGATAAATATCTACCACAACACAGAGACCAGATAAGGTGCCAGAATTTCAGCAGAAACATACCATAAATTTTGTGTCTGAGGGATTATAACAGAAAATATAATCTTCATTTCATTAATTTCTTCTTCAAATTTCACAGCGAAAATTGGAAAAGGTACCAGAAAAAACCAAAATTAAAGGTGTCAGGCAAAAAATTCAAGCGACATTTTGAAGGACAAACAAAAAAATTGAAATCTTACAAAAATAAAATCCTCTTGAAAAAATTAATGATTTAAACAAATTTTTTTTCTTCTATAAATCTTCCTGGAAGACATTTGATAAAGGCAAATAAGAAATAAATCAAATCATGGCAGGAAGAAAATCTTCCGGCAGAAACCTATGATTAAAGAAAAGCCCTTTCCCTCTCTATAAACCTTTTGGACAAATTGGAGAGATTTTTAAAAATAAAAAAGCGCTTAAGAAATTTTTCTACCCACCATTTCTCTTCTATCCTGAAAGTAGATATTAAAAAGTTTCGCGCAATTAAGTTGACATTCCCCAATGTTCTTAGTTATTAAAATCCCTGCTATTTTATCTTTTTTAACTTGAATGGAAGGAGAATAAAAATATAATATACTCTTTAAACTATTCCATAATGAGGTGAAAAATGGAGACTAAAAGTGCCACCTGCGGAAGAAAGGGTGAAGGAGTCAGATCCGATTGTTTTGTAAAGATAGAAAAAATTAGTGGAAACTCCATAGAACTCGATATTTCAAGTAAGGTTGAAAGACTTTATGGAGATAAGATAAGGGAAGATGTACTTCAAATTTTAAATTTTTATAACTTAGAGGGAATAAAACTTACCCTTCAGGATTTTGGAGCATTGCCATTTGTTCTCTTTGCAAGAATTGAATGTGCAATTAAAAGACTTTTTCCCGAAATAAAAAGGGACTTTCTACCCCCTTTAAACAAAGGGGTAAAGACAAAATGTATAAGGGAGAGATTCAGAAGATCGAGATTATATCTCCCCGGAAATGAGCCCAAATTTATGATAAATGCTGGAATCCATAAACCAGACGGCATAATACTTGACCTTGAAGACAGTGTGTCCCCAGATGAAAAGGATGCAGCAAGAATCCTGGTTAGAAATGCCTTAAGGAGTATAAACTTCTATGAAAGTGAAAAAATGGTGAGGATAAATCAACTTCCAATGGGGCTTGGAGATCTTGAAGAAATTGTTCCCCAGCCTGTGGAATTAATACTCATTCCAAAGTGTGAAACAGAAGAAGATGTAATCAATGTGGATAAGAAGATATCTGAACTTGAAGAAAAAAGTGGCAGGAAAGAAAAAATACTTCTAATGCCAATTATTGAAAGTGCAAAGGGTATAATGAATGCCTATAAAATTGCGGGGGCTTCAAAAAGAAATGTTGCCCTTACGATCGGACTTGAAGACTATACCGCAGACATTGGTGCAGAAAGGACAGAAGAGGGAAGGGAAAGTTTCTACGCAAGAAGTGTAATAGTAAACGCTGCAAAGAGTTTTCACCTGCAGGCAATTGATACGGTATATTCCGATGTGAGCAATATGGAAGGATTGAAAAAGGCAACCCTTGAGGCAAAGTCTCTGGGATTTGAAGGAAAGGGTTGTATCCATCCACGGCAGATAAAGGTAATACATGAAGCCTTTAAACCCACAGAAAAAGAAGTTGAAAAAGCCATGAAAATTGCAAAAGCCATTGAAGAGGCAAAGAAGAGGGGAAGTGGAGTAATATCTCTTGGAAGTAAAATGGTTGATCCCCCTGTGGTCAAAAGGGCTGAGAGAATTTTAAAACTTGCAAAAGAAATGGGGTTAATTCAGGAGGGAAAAAATGATTAAAAATGTTCTTGGAAGAGAACTGCCTGATGAAATAAATGGTAGAAAGACAATCCCCTTCATGGGGGTTGGAAAATATAGGCCTGAGGGGAAGAAGGCAGCCCCTCCAATTCCAACCTGTGCTGACTATCCACCGGATGGCAACAAGGTGGTTTCATCTTTAAGAGAAGCCTTTGAAAAATGTGGACTCAGAGATGGAATGACAATTTCAGCCCACCACCACTTTAGAAATGGGGATAAGGTTATAAATAAAATTTTTGATGTGGCACATGAAATGGGCGTAAAGGATCTCACCTTTATTCCAAGTGCCCTTTTCCCATGTCACGAACCCCTGATAGATCACCTTAAAAATGGAACAATCCACCACATAGAAGGTAGTCTAAATGGTCCCCTTGGTAGATTTTGTTCAGAGGGTAAAATGAGGGGAATGGGGGTTTTGAGATCCCATGGAGGGAGATATCAGGCAATTCAGGATGGAGAAGTACACATAGACATAGCAGTAATTGCAGCTCCCTGCGCCGATCCCTTTGGAAATGCAAATGGCGTTTTTGGAAAATCTGCATGTGGACTACTTGGATTTGCCCTTGCGGACAGTCAATATGCAGATAGGGTAATTGTGGTTACAGATAACCTTGTGGATTTTCCCTGTGCTCCATTTCAGATTCATGGGAATTTGGTGGATTATGTTGTTGTAATGGATGAAATAGGTGATCCAACAAAAATTGTCTCAGGTACAACACAGATAACCAAAAGTCCAGATAGACTCTACATTGCAGAACTCATTGCAAGATTCATAAGAGATTCAGGAATTATGAGGGATGGATTTTCATTTCAGGCTGGAGCAGGTGGAACAAGCCTTGCATTTGCAGTTTTTTTAAAGGAAATGATGAAAGAGGCAGGGGTAAAGGCGAGGTTTATAAGGGGTGGAAGCAATAAATATCTGGTTGAGATGCTTGAAGAGGGGCTCACCGACTACATACTTGATGGACAGACCTTCGACCTTGCAGGTGTTGAATCAATAAGAAATCATCCCAATAAACACATTACAACTTCACCCTTTACCAGTTATAACTACCACTCAAAGGGAAATTTTGCCTCAATGGTTGATGCTGTAGTACTTGGGGCAACAGAAGTGGATATAAACTTCAATGCAAATGTGGTTACCCATTCCGATGGTGTACTTCTGCATGGAATTGGAGGCTGGCAGAACTGCCTCTTTTCAAAATGCACAATCCTTGCGGTACCATCTTTCAGGGATAGGATACCGGTTATCGTGGATGAAGTGACAACACTCTGTGGACCTGGAGAACTGATAGATGTAATAGTTACAGAGAGAGGAATTGCCATAAATCCTCGCAGGGAAGACCTTATTGAATCTGTGAAAAATAGCGATCTGCCAATCAGGAAAATTGAGGAGATAAAGGAAGAAGTGGAAGATATATGTGGTGGAAAGCCACAAAAACCCAATTGGGGAGATAAATTTGTGGCAGCCATCAAGTGGGTGGATGGGACTGTAATTGACGCTGTTAAAAATGTAATTTTTTAAATATTCCCCCTTTTTAGGGGGATTTTCCTCTATGAAAAAAACTACTATTTTTTATTTTCTAATTTCCTTTATTCTTTTTTCCCCCATATTTTCAGGGAAAACCCTGTATTTGAAGGATTTTTATATCCTTGACTATCCCATCTGGCACTTTGTCGCAAAGGCACTAAAAAGGGGAATTATTCCCATGTGGAATCCCCTCTTAAACTTCGGTCAGCCCATTTTGACAAATGGGAATTACCTCATCTTTTATCCCCTCTCCTATATAAGAATATTTTTTTTCCCCCTATTTTCACTCAACCTGTTTGTAATGCTACATCACTTTTTAGGAATGCTCTTCTTCCATAAATTACTGAAGGAAATGGACATTGATGAAAAAATATCCCTTCTGGGAGGGGTAATATATGGATTTACGGGGGTGGTAATATCCCTTTTTTATCTCATAAATCTTCTGCCCTATATATTTTTAACCCCATTTTTTTTACTTTCTCTCATTAAACTTCTAAAAAATGAAGGAAATAATTTTAGAAATATTTTTATACTTTCAATTTCCACAACACTTGTAATTTCCACATTTGAACCCCTATTTTTCATGGGAACAGCATTATCTGGAATTTTCATTCTCATGGGACAGAAACTACCTCCCGATACTCTGAAAAAAATTTTAGTTTCCATACTTCTTTCAAGCCTCATATCCCTTCCTCTTTTAATTGAAGGATATAAAGATTATACGGGAAATATGAGATCTCTTTTAAACAAAGAAGTTAAAAATCTCTCAAGGGGATATGACTTTCCTCCTGAAGCATCCGGTGGATTTTTTTTTGATAACTTTTTTAAAGAGGACTTTAAAATATCAAATAGCAAAAATATCTACAAAAAATATGGGGCAAGAAGTCCTCTTTTTATGACATTTTTTCTATCCTCATCACTATTACTCCCCTTTTTCTATTTCTTTTTTTATATAAAAAAAAGGGACCTCTTCCTACCATTGGGCGTAATTATATTTCTAATCCTCTCAATGGGGGGGTATTGCCCCATTGTAAAGAAATCATTTCATCTAATCCCAATAATTTCAAATGGCAGATATTTTCAAAAGTTTACATTTTTCTTTTCCCTATTTTTTCTAATCACATCCATAAAAGGTTTTAAAGAAATAATTTACAGATACTCAAGGAAAAACCTGGTATTTTCTCTATTTCTCTCTGTAATATTACTTTCATCACTTCTTCTTATATCACCTGGAAAATTCTTTATTTCACCCATTTTTTTATTAATTTTCTTTTTCCTACTTTTTATTTCAAAAAGGGATTTTCAGAAAAGATACCTCATAATGTCTGTGGTCCTTTTTGAACTACTATTTGGAAACTTGAGATTTATAAAATTTGATGTGATAAATCAAAAAAGATACTCCATCAAAAATCTGGATAAAAAATATAGAATGACATTTCTAATGGATACTCAAATTATTACCAAGAAAAATGAAACAATAAAGGAATACATTGAAAAACTTACATCCATTAAATATCCCTTCCTGGGCTTTTTAGATAACACATCATATGGATTTAATGAACCTGTGGATTTAATGGAAGAAACACACACCGCAAAACTCTCCCAATTTTTTAGAAGGCTTACCATGAGCCAGAAAATAGAAATCGCCAGAAAGTTAAATGTAAAATACATCACAACAACCAAAAATCTGCCATTAAAAAAGATATGGGAGAAAAATGATTTCAAACTATATGAAATAGATGCATATCCAAAATTCTATTTTTCAAGGGGAATAAGAATTGGAGACATTGCCACCCTTTTAAATCCAGAGTTAAAATATATAACCGTCACAAAAATTCCCATTGGAAATGGTTTTAACTTTAACGGTGGGAAAATATTAAGTATTAAAGATGAAATAAACAAAAAAGAACTTGAGGTAATCTCAAATGGGAAAAATTTACTCATCATAAATGAAACCTATTCCCCCAATTGGAGTTGTTATATTGATGGGAAAAGAGTCAAAATTTTCAGGGTAAATGACAACTTTATGGGAGTTTTAATCCCGAAGGGAAAACATGAATTAAGATTAAACTATTTACCTTCCACCCTTCCACCTGCAATTTTTATATCCATTCTAACCATCATCCTCTCCCTATACCTGGGGAGAAAGGCCACAATCAGCACATCCAACTCCACATAAAAACACCAAAAATTTAAATAGTTTCCCCATAAATATATTCTGATATTCCTGCCTTAATTCCCTATGCGCCAAATTTCCTGCCTGACACTTTTTTCTTTTTTTTCTCACAAGGTTCTCAAGGTTTAGTTTGTCCCCATTTAGATATTTAAGTTTTTGCCTGACACCTTTTATCCAAATCGTGCCTGGCACCATTTTTCCGTTTGATTTTTAAAACTTCAAAAGGACAAAAGTCTTTAGCAGATTATCAAGACGTCTGGGATATTTCATCTCCCTTGTCCTATAATATTTCGCTTTAAAAATGAGATTTCTGTATAAACCCAATTCAAAAACAATCTCATTCCCTTCAATTTCAGTTTTACCTTCAAAACTTCCTGAATCGGGAAAGGAATCAAGCCATGCATCCCTTTCAAGTTTTCTGTGAATTAATTTTACCTGCCACTTCCCCAATCTATTTATTTTTTTCCATCCAAAAGTTGTTCCAAACAAAAAACCATTATTTGCCAGATCCACAGAAAAATTGTGAACAAATTCCCCATAAAAACTTAGAGAGTGCAAAAATCCCTTCATTGAAAACACAACTTCCATTTCAGGAACAAAAACATTGTAATCATATTTCAGTCTATTGTTTTCAACACTGTTAGTCTCCGATGAAAATTTAAGTTTGTTACCCCTAACTCTTATGGAATTATAGTAAGAGAAGGCTCCGCAAAAAGAAATGTCTTTAGAAAATTTAAACTTAGCCCCATCCTGAAAATAAACCATGAAAGAATTCAAGTTTGTTGCATCACTTTTTAAAAAGAATATTCCCCCATTTAAAAAAATTGCTTCATCTCCATATTTCATCAATTTTGCGCCAATCCCCTTTGGTCTTAAATCTCTATCCCACAGAAGATCTGTCTCCTCCCACAGGGAAGATTGAAAACTTTTATATTTACCCACCCAGAATTTAAGGATTTTCAAAGGAAAATATTCCAGATAAATATTATCAAGTTTAAAACTTTCTTTCTTAAAAAGATTATCGAAGGAAACATCCCTCGACCTTGGATGTTTCCCCATGGAAGAAATCCCAAATCCCACTTTAAATCTTTTAGTAGGCCTTATAACACAATTTACCCCAAACCTTAACTCTTTTTTCTTCTTCACCTTACCATCCTTTTTGTCCCATTGATACTTAATTCTTAAATCTCCTTCTATATCCATTTTCTTTAACAACTTCTTGAAAAGTCCCCACCTAAATTTTTCCTCTCTTCCTTTCCTTTCTGTAATTTTTTGCATCTTAACCTTTGTTTCACCCATTTGACATCCCGGCGAAATAGGTCCCCTAATAAAACCTTTCAAAAAATGATTTCCCATGGGTTTAGAAATGAAAAAAGAAAAGGAAAATATAAAAAATAAAATAAAAACAGCAACTTTTATTTTAACTCTCAAGATATGTGAAGTAATATATGCCATAAATCACTCCAAAAGAATCACCCTAAGGCAACTAAAATGCCTAAAGCAAAAATGGGAGATTAAATACCAAAATACGCATCTCACTTAGTTTTTTTATTACATCACTTTATCTTTAAAAATTCATAGAAAGGCGGAAGGAGGATACCCCCCTTCCCATAGAGATTAAATTATATCACTCCTGAAGCAATGGCTGTAATTGTGGTTATATTTACAATGTCCTCAACCCTTGAAGAATAATGGAGAACATTCACAGGCTTTTTCATCCCCAACAAAATGGGACCTATAGCCTCAGCATTACTCAAGTACTGTACAAGTTTGTATCCAATATTTGCACTAAAAAGTTCCGGGAAAACAAGGATTGTAGCATCTCCAACAATTTTTGAATGGGGGAAGTTTTCCTTTACAAACTCTGGATCAAGTGCCGCATCAACCTGCATCTCTCCATCCACAATGAGATCGGGTCTACGTTCTTTTACAAGATTTACTGCCCTTTGAATCCTGCTCACATCCTCATTTCTGACACTCCCAAAACTGGAATAGGACAAAAAGGCAATCTTTGGCTCAATATCAAAAAATTTTGCCGCCTCAGAGGCCATAATTGCAATATCTGCAAGTTCTTCTGAGTCAGGCATTAAATTTACTGTGGTATCAGCCATTATCAGGATTCTATTTTCAAGGATCATCATATAAAGCCCTGCAACCCTTTCGATATTTTCTCTCACCCCAATTATTTCAAGGGCTGGTCTAATGGTTTCCGGATAGGAAGATGTTATTCCTCCAACAAGTCCATCCCCCATTCCAACCTCAAGCATCATCATTCCAAAATAAAAGGGATTTAAGAGTTTTAACCTGGCCTGCCTTGGGGTCATCCCCTTATATTTTCTCAACTGATACAATTTATCCACAAATTCATCCATTCTGTCAAATTTGTGGGGGTTGTAGACCTCATAATCTTTAAATTCAAGTCCAAGGGATTTAATTTTTTCTTCAATTACCTCCCTATCTCCTATCAGTACAGGCTTTGCTATATCCTCATCCAGAATCCTCTGACAGGCCCTTAAAATTTTATCTTCTTCACCTTCAGGAAAAATTATCTTCTTTTCATGATGTTTTACTTTATTTATGGCTATTCTCATTACTTTTTTAGAAAGTCCGAGCATTGCCTCAAGTTTCTCTTTATATTCCTCTATATCGTCAAAGGGTTTTTGTGCCACACCGCTTTCTATCGCAGCCTGCGCCACAGCAGGAGCCTCCCATAAAAGCACCCTGGGATCAAAGGGCTTTGGAATTATATAATCCCTTCCAAAGCGGAATTTTTCTCCCCCATATGCCTGAATAACAGAATCGGGCACATCTTCCTTTGCAAGATCTGCAAGGGCGTGGGATGCCGCAACCTTCATCTTTGAATTAATCTTTGTGGCTCTTACATCAAGGGCTCCTCTAAAGATAAATGGAAATCCAAGAACATTGTTGACCTGATTGGGATAATCACTTCTACCTGTTGCCATTATGACATCAGGCCTTGCTGCCTTTGCATCCTCGTAGGTAATTTCAGGATCTGGATTTGCCATGGCAAAAATTATGGGATTATCATTCATCTTCCTTACCATTTCTTTGGTGACAAGCCCCTTTACAGAAACACCAACAAAAACATCCGCCCCCTCCATTGCCTCTTCAAGGGTTCTCAACTTTGTATCCTGGGCAAAAAATTCTTTGTAGGGATTCATCCTCTCCTTTCTGCCTTTATATATAACTCCTTTACTATCAACAAGATATACATTTTCCCTTCTTATACCAAGTTCTATAAACATCTTTCCACAGGCAATACCTGCAGCTCCTGCACCACATATTACCATCTTCATATCCTTTAAATCCTTCTCGACAATTTCAGCAGCATTTAAAAGGGCAGCTCCGGCAATAATCGCAGTACCATGCTGATCATCGTGAAAAACTGGAATATTCATGAGTTCTATTAATTTTTCTTCAATGTAAAAACACTCAGGAGCCTTTATGTCCTCAAGGTTAATTCCACCAAATGTGGGTTCAAGTAGTTTTACCGCATTTATGAGTTCATCGGGATCCTCAGTTTTCAATTCAATATCAAAGACATCTATATTTGCGAATCTCTTAAATAAAACTCCTTTACCCTCCATCACAGGTTTACCAGCAAGGGGACCAATATTTCCAAGTCCCAGAACCGCAGTTCCATTTGAAATAACAGCAACCAAATTTCCTTTGTTTGTATATTTAAAAACATCTTCTGGATTATCCTTAATATGCAAACAGGGAATTGCAACTCCAGGGGTATAAGCAAGAGATAGATCCCTCTGGGTAAGGCATGGTTTCGTGGCAATAACAGCCAGTTTTCCGGGTCTTCCCTCAGAGTGATAATTTAAAGCCTCTTCCTCTCTAATTTTTGCACACATAATATATCCTCCTAAAATTTTATTTCTTCTCTATACTCTCCAAAAACCTCCCTTAAAGCATCAGATATTTCCCCAAGGGTGGCATAATTTTTAACCGCTTCAATTATTGGAAACATTAAATTTTCATCCCCTTTTGCAACATCCTTAACTTTTTCAAGGGATTTTCTAACCGCATCTCCATCTCTTTCTTTTTTTAACCTTTTAACTCTTTCCACCTGTTTTCTTTCCATCTCCTCATCTATTTTCAATATATCGTAATTTTCCTCTTCCTCAATTTGAAATTTATTTACTCCAACCACCACCTTCTCATTTTTTTCAATCTCCATCTGATATTTATACGCAGAATCCTGAATCTCTCTCTGAACATATCCCTCTTCAATTGCACTTAACATTCCCCCCATTTTATCAATTTTTTCAATATATTCCTGAGCCCTTTTTTCAATCTCATCTGTTAACTTTTCTATGTAGTAGGAACCAGCAAGAGGATCCACAGTATCTGTAACTCCACTTTCATAACCTATAACCTGTTGAGTCCTTAAGGCAAGTCTTGCAGAACTCTCTGTGGGAAGGGAAAGTGCCTCATCCATTGAATTTGTGTGAAGAGATTGAGTTCCACCAAGTACCGCAGAAAGGGCCTGTATAGTTACCCTTACAACATTCACCATGGGCTGCTGGGCAGTTAATGTGGAACCTGCTGTCTGGGTATGAAATCTCAACCGCCATGAAGATGGATTCTTTGCATTAAATCTTTCCTTCATTATCTTAGCCCAAAGTCTCCTCGCAGCCCTGAACTTTGCAATCTCCTCTAAAAAATTGTTGTGGGCATTAAAGAAAAATGAAAGTCTCGGAGCAAACTTATCCACATCAAGCCCCCTCTTTATCGCAGCCTCAACATATGCAATACCATCTGCAAGGGTAAAGGCAACCTCCTGAACTGCTGTGGAACCTGCCTCCCTTATGTGATATCCACTTATGGATATGGTATTCCACTTTGGAACATATTTTGAACAGTAGTCGAAAATGTCAGTTATTATCCTCAAAGATGGTCGTGGGGGATATATATAAGTCCCCCTTGCAATATACTCCTTTAAAATGTCATTCTGAATTGTGCCAGACAGTTTTTCAGGTGATACACCCTGTTTTTCCGCAACTACTATGTACATGGCAAGTAAAATTGCCGCCGTGGCATTTATGGTCATTGAGGTGGAAACCCTATCAAGGGGAATCTCCTTAAAAAGTACCTCCATATCCTCAAGGGAATCTATTGCCACCCCAACTTTTCCCACCTCTCCACGGGAAAGTGGATGATCTGAATCGTAGCCAATCTGTGTTGGAAGATCAAAGGCAACACTGAGCCCGGTCTGTCCCTGTTCAAGTAGATATCTATATCTTTTGTTAGATTCTTCAGCAGTTGCATACCCAGCATATTGACGCATTGTCCATAGTCTTGAGCGATACATTTCCGGATATACTCCCCGTGTGAAGGGATAAGATCCAGGCATTCCCAATTTTTCATCATAATCAAAGGGTTCAATATCTTCAGGTTTGTAAACAGTTTTTATCTCAATTCCCGATGAAGTAAAAAATTTCTTTTTTTCCTCCATTTTTTCACTCCCTATAAATTATCTAACTTTTTAACATAAATTTAAAAATATTACAATAATTAATATTTATTAAAATTTTTTCTCAACAAGAGATAATATTAAAATATATCCCATAAGAGACAAAATTGAAAACAAAAAGAGAAAGTTATCAAGTTCTTTAATTTTAACAATCTTTTTCCTCTCAAAGGGTGTTTTTTCCATTTTATCTATCTTAGATGCTATTTCAAAAAGGGCATTTCCGTCCCTTGCCCTGAAATATTCTCCCCCTGTCTTTTTAGCAATCTCTTTTAAAGTCTCCTCATCAAACTGGACCTTCCTCTTAACATATACCGGTTCATCAAAAACATTTAAACCCAATACTTCTGCCTCCTTCCCAGAACCTATTCCAATTGTATAAATCTTAATTTCATATTCCCTTGCAAACTGAGCAGCAGTAAGGGGTGATATCTCTCCCTTATTATTGCTTCCATCTGTCATCAAAAGCATTACCTTACTCTTTGCCTTTGAATGTCTCAAAAGATTTATCCCATTTACAATTGCCATTCCTATTGCTGTACCATCCATATCAAATGGGATTAATTTCACACTTTTTAAAAGTGCTATGAGAGATGTATGGTCCATTGTAAGGGGAGAAAGTACGAAACTGTTTGCAGCAAATAAAAGTAGGGCTATCCTATCGTTTTTCCTCATTTTTATAAACTTTTCAATCATCAATTTGGAAACTGTTAACCTATCTGGATCAAAGTCCCTGGCAGACATACTGGTTGAAATATCAAGGGCAATTGCTATATCAATTCCCTTTGTGGCAGGTTTAAAAAATATCTCCCTTTTTGAAAATTGAGATATCCCCAAAAAAAGGGAAGAAAAAAATATCAAAAGAAAAAAGATTTTAAAAAATTCAAATAGGCGCAAGATCCCTTTACTTAAATTCATCTTTTCAAAAAAGAAAAGCGGGAAAAGAGGTAATTTAACCCTTCTTTTTAAAAAAATATGGTATGAAAAAAGAGAAACAAAGAGAAGTATCAAAAAAACAATACCTCTTCCAGGATGTAAAAGGATATATCCATTCATATTATTCTACAAAATGACCCGAAATTTTAAGGGCCACATCTACCATTTTTTCAAAAAATGAACTCTCAAAAATCTGGGGGCTGAACTCAACCATTTCACAACTATTTAATATCCAGATTAATTCCCCCCTTACAATGTGATTTTGAGAATCAAAAAACTCCTTTATCTCCTCATTGGTCAACTTCAAAAAATCCACCGAAAAATGTTTACTCAAAAGTTCCCTCAAAAATTGACTGAGTAAGAAGGCAAAATATCTACTGTCCTTTTCATATATCCTGCCCTTTTTTAAAGCCTCAATTTTCCTTATAATTTCAGAGGTAGTATCTCCTTCAAATTCTTCCACATTTTCCACAATCTCAACAATTTCCCTCTTTTTCTTTCTAAATCTAAAAAATAAAAAAATAACTATAAAAAATAGAAAAAGTGGGATAAAAGCAAGCCTCCCATACCATCTTTTAATAACTACTTTGTATGGAGGTTTAAGGGGTTTGGGAGAAAGGGATTTCCCCACAGTGGAGACAACCTCTAAAATAGGTGGAGAGTAATTTATTTTTTCTCCATTTAAAAAGACAGGTATAACAGGTAACTTCTTCTTTCCAAGAAAAAAGGGCTGGATTTTGTATAAAACTTCAAGATCTCTCCCTCTTTTTACTACTTTTACATCTCTTAAAAAAATATCAAAATATTTATTTCCCACTCTTTTATATTCCACATCTTTTCCAGCACATTCCCTTAATAAAATTCCATAATCAATCACATCTCCCAATTTGCATTTAGTTACATATACCCTTGAGGTAATCTCCTTTGAAAAAAAGGTTGTACAAACCAAAGAAGAAATTAACAAAAATAGCAAAAATCTATTCAAGGTAGATGAGTTCATACTCAGTTGACCCCAATCCTATCTCTTCACCATATTTTAAATGGGCAAACCAATCTATTTCAGGATGCAGTGCCCTTATCTTATCCACCTTTTTACCTTTTCTACCTATCTTCGACCGAGGAATTCCCTCCACACTTTTTAAAAGATCGCAACTTGCCACATCAATGGCTATGGGATCCCTTGAAAACAAAATTCCAAGATCTGGAACAATTGGATTATCAGAATAGGAAAAGCAATCGCAATCAGGGGTAATATCCAGTAAAAAATTTACAAAAATCGCCTTTTTTACAAGTTTTAAAACCGCATAAACCCCCTCAACCATTTTTTCTCCAAGATTTTCTGGCTTTTCACTCCATAAAATTTTAAGACAATTCTGGGGACATGCGGGAATACAATCAGCACAACCCTGACACTTTTCGTAATCAAAATTCGCCTTTCCATCAACTATTTCTATAGCATCAAACTGACACACATCTGCACACACTCCACATCCTGTACAACAATCCCTATTTTTAAACTCAGGTCTAACACTGCTTGCATGCATTCTCTGTTTTGAAGATCTCCCCACAAGTCCCATACCTATATTTTTTATCGTCCCTCCAAATCCCGCCACAAGGTGTCCCTTGAAGTGGGCAAGACTTATAAGGGCATCTGTCACCTTTAAAACTCCACCAACCTTTAATTCCTTAAAATGCTTTAGATTAATTTCAACATTTACATTGTGTTCAGAAGCAAGACCATCCGCCATTATTATTGGGGCCCCAACCTGGGCATATCCAAAACCGTGCAAAATGGCAAGGGTTGTATGGTCAATGGCATCCGTCCTCATACCGTGATAGAGTGTTGATGTTTCAGTCAAAAATGGCTTTCCGCCTGATTCTTTCACAAAATCCACAACCTTCTTCACATAAATATGTCTCAAAAAAGCAGTATTTCCCTCCTCCCCAAAACTAAGTTTAATGGCCACCCTATCTCCACTATTAACAAAATCACTTCCCAACTTCTTCAATCCCACCAGAACCTTTTCAGCAAGACCTATTCTCCTTTTCCCAATTTCAGAAGGATAAAAATAAACTTTACTTTTCATATCTAATTCCCCTTTCTCTCCTCATAGGGTAAATTGTCAATATTTCCCACAATGAAATTTTGAAGAACAACAAGATCTACAGAATTAACCTTTAGATCATATTTTACATCTGCGGCTTTTCCATTTATTTCATCCGATGTTAAATTGCCAGTTAAAAAACCTGCCAACAGAGAAACATCAGAGATATTAACCGCTCCATCTCCGTTTAAATCTCCCATCTTTAAAGGAGAATCAATTGAAACATTGATGGTAAAATCTCCTTCAGATGCTCCATCCACACTTAAAAAATAGAAGCCCTTTTCAAGGTTATTAACCACCAGACACTCATTGCCGTAAGCAATCAAATTATCTCCACTTCTGCAATCACTTAAAAGAAAAAGATCCAGATCCACAGGGGGGCTTGGGTCAAAGGTTATCCCAAGAAATGAATCCTCATCTATTTTTATTTTATAGATGTATTCCTTTCCACTTTCATCCCAGGATACATCAGTGTAGGAATTGATGTTGCTTTCACCAGATGAAGTGTTGCCCGAATAATCCCCAGCACCTGTTATCGAATCATCATAACAATCCAATAAAGTGCAATCCACCTGAAGGGTAAACTCATGATTCTCAAGGTCAGAGGAATCCACTGATAAAAAATATGTTCCCGAAGAAATCATTTTAGTAAATTGAAAACTTCCATAACCTATACAACTTCCCTCATCTTCACAATCTGTAAGGAGATATACACGTAAATTTGAATCTCCACTTAATTTCACCGTAACATAACCATCCTCAGACATGTTAAACTTATACACGCATTCCTTTCCTACCTCATCATAAAAACCACAACTATAGTGTTCCCTCTGTGCAATTCCATCCTGAGTGTTTCCATTGATCGTTGAACCACACGATATTTCACTTAAAAAACAGGAAGAAGGGGTGGAATAAAAATCAAGGTCATATTGGGAACCAAGTCCATCATCACTATCTATTACAAGATAATAACTGCCAGAGGCAAGATTCTGGGTCAATTCTCCAACACCCGTTGCAATGCAACTTGAAGGATCCCCACACTCATTTAAAATAAATATTCTGTGAGGTGAAGCCTCATTAGAAAGATAGACATCCACAAGACTGCTTTCACTCAATGAAAACTTATATATCTTTTCAGGTCCACTTTCATCCCCATTATAACAGTTGTAGTTATCATAAATTCTATTTCCTCCATAGGTGGTGTCACTGTCACTATAGGAAGTTCCAGTTATTTCCTTATCAAAACAATCATAAAAATTTACAATTATTCTATAATTTCCCCCTTCCGAAGGAGGACTGTCAATTGAAATATAATAATCACCGGCAGATAGTTTCTTGATTAAACCATCTGTCCCAACATCAATACATGTATCCCCATCATTACAATCTGTAAGCAAAAAAATTGAAAGATTGTAAGATGTTATCAATTCTATTTTAACAATTTTTTCCCCATCAAGGTGAAAGTGATATACATATTCACTACCACTAAAATCATTTGAACCTGCACATACATAATGCGAAATGACATTATCTCCATTTGTTGTATTTCCCACTTCATCTATATCTCCAGTTATTTCTTCATCAACACAGCTAAAGAGACAGGAAAAACTAAAGGAAAATTCCCCTTCAGAACCATTATACCCATCTATAACAAGATAGTATGTTCCGGGATCAAGGTCCTTAACAATTTCATTATCCCCATACGCTATACAACTATTGGAATCTGCGCAATCAGTCAAAATAAACATATCAAGATCAGCCCCTAAACTTTCAAAGGAAAAATCTACCCTCGTCCACTGATCCAGGGTAAACCTATATATTTTCTCTTTTCCTCCTTCTTCCCAATTACAACAGGAATACACATCAAAATTTAAACTTCCATCTACCGTTGTTCCACTTATGGTATCTCCACACACAATATCTCCATCAAAGCAGTTTTGAGAATATAAAAAAATAGAAATCATGAAAAATATAAAAGTTAAAAAAAGAATTCTCTTCACTTTACTTTCCCTCCAAATGGTAACCAGATAGTATAGTATTTATCCACATAAATATCACTCTTTTTTAATTTCAATTTTACCGAAGCAATTTCACCAATCTTTCTCTCTATATCTTTTCTCAATACATCAAGTTCCCTATTAAATTCAGTTTCAAGTGCCTCTATTTCCTCCTTAATGACATCCATCTCAGATTCAAGTTTTTTAACCTTTAGTTCCATTTTTTTAGTCAATCTCCTCTTTCTTGCCGCCTTTGAAACTATAGTTCTCGATCTGGAACCAAGAAAAAAAGAAAGAAGAGATTCTCCCGCACTAAGATATTCTTCCCTTTTTCTACCTTCATATTCCTTTTTAGCTATTTCATAATCAAAATTTTTCTTTTCAAGTTTTTCCTTTAACCTCAATAATTTTTTCCCATACCTATTTCTCAACTTTTCCGATTTAGCCTCAAGTATATTTTCCAACTCATCCCTCAACCTATTTAGAAATTCCTCCCTCGATTCACCCAGGTCACTATGCATTTTGAAAAATTTATTTACATAAATAACAACATTTTCCTCCCTGTACACATCCACAATTGCACTTTTTAAAAGATTTTCAAGATATTTCTCATCCTTAAATTCATAAGATATATCGGAGTATCTGGCAAAATCTGGAATAGATGGTGATAAATCCTTTACTGAAAAACCATATAAGTTTTTCCACTCCCCAATTAAATTCTCATTTAAAGGCCCATAAATCCTATAAAAGAGCATATTTCTGTATATACCATATTTTGAGGAGGTAAAATTAGCAGTAAGTTTTGCAAGGATGTATGGGTAAAAAACACTCTCTTCTTCAAACTCGGGATATAACGCGGAAAATTTCTGATAAACAGGATTATCTCTTGTTATTACGTATATATCACCATCTCCAACCCCGTCTACTCTATCATTTGAAATGGTTTCACTTAATATTTTTTCCGCCGGAAAATTTTTTTTCAAGTCAAAATTTCGTATCTCATCGAGGGTTATGGGCCCTCTTAAATAACTAATAGCCCATCTTGTGGTAATCTTTTCAATTTCCCCCCTCTTACTATTTCTATAAATAAACTCCCTCTGTTTTAATCCACTAATTTTCTGTGATAAAAGTTTTCTGTCAATCCCCCCTCCAGAAAAATCCATGCCATCGAGAAGTCTTTTTTGATCCTGTTTTGTTATGAGTCTTCCTATGAACCATACCCCCATATTACCTATTGCCTTATAATCAATGTCTACCGGATTCTGAGTGGAAAGAATTACACCGAGTCCAAAGGCCCTTGCCTGTTTTAATAAAGTCATTAAAGCCCTTTTTGTTGGAGGATTGTCAGGATATGGTGGGACATAACCAAAAACCTCATCAAAATATAAGACATATCTTAAATCATCACTACCACTTAAACTTCTAATATAAGTCAATATCTGCGATAAAAGAAGGGAAATTGCAAACATCCTCTCCTTTTCGCTCAGGTGGGCAATGTAAAAAATGGAACATCTGGGCCTTCCATCACTACTCTCAAGCATATTTCTTACATTAAACCTTTCTCCTTTAAACCAATCAGCCATATATGGAGAGGCCACAAGGGAATTCATTTTAAAAGCCAACTCCATTCTATCATCCCGGGGATAAATTTTGTCCACCTTAAAAACCCCTATCTTTTCAAAAGGGGGATCTTGAATCGCCGAAATAAGTGTATCAAAGCCTATTTCTACCCCCTTTCTGGAAAAGTAATCTATTATTGTGGAAAGTAAAAGAGACTCCCTATTTAAAGCACCTCCTCCCTTTACACCTATAAGAGAAAGAATGGAATCCACAACAACAGAAAGGGTTTCCTTCCCTTTAACTCCAGATAAAATTCCTCCTATATTTAAAGGAATCCCTGCCTCAGAATTGGGGGTAAAAATTGAATAGATAACATTGTCCTTGATGGATTCCATATAATTTGAATCAATCCCCCATCTAAAAAGCCCCTCCCTCCACTTCTTGGATTCACTCTCAGCCACTTCATCGCTTCCACCCTTCACCCATTTCTTAAAAGATTCTATGGAAAAATCTGGAAAATTTAAGAGGAGATTTGTCAAATCTCCCTTTACATCTATGGCTATAACAGACTTACCCTCTTTTAAAAGTTCCTCAATCATAATTATACCCAGAGCCGTTTTACCACTACCTGTCATACCAACTATCATACCGTGGGTTGTTAAATCTTTACTTTTCAATAAAAACCTATTGGAGATCTCATTCCTCTCATTTAAGATGCCTCCAATATACACACTAAACCTCCTGATTATTAAAAAAGATTATATTTACCTCGGTACCTTCACCCTTTTTAGAAATGATCTCCACATCCCCTCCATAGGAAACCACAATTTTTCTAACAAGGGCAAGCCCCAACCCCACACCCCATGACTTTGTGGTAAAAAATGGTGTAAAAATTTTGTCCATATCCTTCTCATCTATACCAATTCCATTGTCTTTAATTTTAATTATATTCCCCCTTTCAGAATCCTTATAAATAGATATCTCTATCCTCTTTTCCCTTTCACCAACCATGTTTAAAAAAGATTCTATACTATTTTGAATCAAATTCTCAATAGATCTCATAAACAACACTCTATCTCCAGTAATTTCAAAACAATCCCTTTTTTCAAGTAAAATTTCTATGTCATTCAGTATATCCTCTTTTTTTTCAATAACCTCTTCAACTACCTCGCACACATTAAAAACCTCTCCAGATGCCTCAAGGGGCCTTGAGAAATCCAGAAAATCAGTAACAATTTTATTTAAATTTTCAACCTCCTTCATCAAAAAATCATACCTCTTTCTATTTTCACCTTTTCCAAGGATTTCACCAAACATTTGAAGATATCCAGAAATTGTCGAAAGAGAATTCTTAAACTCATGTGCAATTCCAGCAGACATCTGCCCCATCTGTGATAACTGTTCTTTTGCCTCCAGCCTTTCTTTTAACCTCCTTATCTCAGTGACATCCTCAAAAATCGCAATAACACCATTAAACTCAGAAGATGGGGAAAAATAGGGCAAAAGGCTTATCCTCCATATTCTATCCCCAATTGGGAAAAAATTAATTGCACTTGATTTGTGCTGTTTGTAAACATTTTTAAATACCTCTATTACCTCTTCACTCCCCTTAAAAATATCTTCAAAATTTTTGTTTTTAAAATAAATTTTGCTTTTCCCAAACACCTCAAGTCCCATTGAATTACTATCCAAAAAAATCCCTTTATCGTCAAAGGTAAATATTCCTATATTAATGCCCTCTATGAAGTCTCTAAACAATTTTTCAATTGTGTCGGCTCTATTTCTCTCCTTTTCATGCATCTTTTTTAATTCAAGTTCCTTTTCCTTTAACCTGGCAATAATTCCTCTAAAAGTGGACAATACAAAATCAACCTCATCCTGATCTTTTTTCATTTCAGACGAAACCACATTGGATGTCTTTGCCTCCTTTATTATATTTTCATATGGTGAAACAAGTCTTCTCAAGAAGTATATAAAAAGGGCAATTAACGAAACCACAAAAACAAGTTGTGAAATGGCTATAAGTTGTGTAATTGTGTCAGAGGGAAATTTAAAAGGAGTTGGAACTACATAGTAGATGTAATATTTAACCCTCCCATAATTATCAAAAATGGGATAAAAACAGACAAGGGTATCAATATACCCGCTCAAATAAAAAGAATACCTGTAGAAAAAGAAATCTCCAGGTGAAGGCAATTCTCCACTTGTCTTTTTAGGATTTAACCTCTCTTTAAATTTTTTTGAAAAGGGAAAATAGGAAACATCGTATATCAATCTTTTTTGAGAATCGAAAATCCTTATCAGATATAACTTTTCCTCTGCAGAAAATTTATCAAGTTGTGATCTTTTATATTCACCACTATCAATTTTTGAAATTATGTACTTTAACCTCACATTTATCCGCTCAAGCACCACAGAATCCCTATTTAAAGTTATTTCTTTTCTAAGCCTCTTGTTATCCCAGGCAAGTAAAATATTCATTAAAACAATTGAAATAACCGATATGGAAACCACAAAACCTATGACATAAACCTGTAATCTATACTTTCTCATAAAATCCTATCCAGCCAAAAATTTGGAAATAATTCTCATTCCAAATAAAACGAATAAAACCGCAGTGCCACACAGAAATGTCCCAAAGGGGAGTTCATACATTTTATCCTTTTTCTTTATAAAAATCAGATAGGCACCCACGAGACCTCCTATTATCCCCCCAATGGAAATAACATAAAATACAAGCATGGGGCCCAAAAGAGCCCCAATAAATCCAATGAGAACAATATCCCCATGTCCCAACCCCTCTATTTTCTTTACAAGATAAAAGGAAACCGCAACAATTACAAAAAGCAATATTCCCAAAAAGGCTCCCATGAAGGATGTTATATAGACCGGGAGATTGAAACTACTCACATCAAGGCCCAGAACTTTAATCACCTTCATCCCTAAAAAACTCTGGGAAATTATAATCACATTATATGGTGAAAAAAGGAGGGAGATAAACATACCTCCAAAATTTAAAAGATGGGGAAGAATTCTGTGGTCAAGATCTATAAAGGCAAGTACAATCAAAATTTCAGATAAAAAAAGAAAAAGAAAAAAAGAGGGAGAAAAAAAGTACTCCCTGTATAAAATTAAAAATAAAACCCCATTTAACAATTCTACAAATGGGTATCTGAGGGAAATTTTCTCCCCACACTTCCTACACTTTCCCCTTAAAATAATATAACTCAAAATGGGGATATTATCGTAAAAGGCTATTTTTTCACCACATTTTGGGCAGTGGGAACGGGGGAAAATAACTGATTCCCCAATGGGGATACGGTAAATACACACATTTAAAAAACTTCCAGCAATGAGACCAAAAATAAATAGCAAAACTTCAATAAACATTAAGCAATCACCTTCCAATTTCCTTTTAAATATGAAGAAAATATTATACAATCTTAACTTATATTTACACAATACTAAAGAAAAAAAGGAGAAAATTAGGTATGTTCGATACCCTATCTAAAGGATTTAAAAACATAAAAAACAAATTACAGGGGCTTGAAGAATTAAATGAGAGGGTAATAGATGATGCGTTGCAGGATGTAAAACGCTCTCTATTGGAAGCAGATGTGGCCTTTGATGTAGTCAAGAAATTTCTCAGAAATGTCAAAGAAAAGGCAATGGGGGAAACCGTAAGGGTAAAGGTAAAACATAAAGATAAGAAGATTAAAATAAAACCTGAGGACATGTTCATAAAAATTTGTGAGGATGAACTGGTAAATCTTCTCGGCCCAGTGGATGCTTCACTGAAAATAAATGAATATGAGCCCACCAAGATAATGCTTGTGGGACTTCAGGGATCAGGTAAAACAACAACTGCCGGCAAAATGGCAAAACTTCTGATGAAAAATGGAAAAAGTGTGTTGCTCGTGGCAGCAGATGTATATAGACCCGCTGCAATAGAACAGTTAAAGGTCATTGGCTCACAACTTGGCGTAGATGTGGTTGCAAAAGAGGGAGAAAATCCAGTAAAGATATGTAAAGATGCCATTGAAGTTGCAAAGGAAAAAAACATAGATGTGGTAATATTCGATACCGCAGGAAGGCTTGCAATAGATGAAGTTTTAATGAAGGAACTTGAAGAAATAAAAAAAGAGACAAATCCCGAAAATATATTTCTCGTATGTGATGCAATGATTGGTCAGGATGCAGTTAATATGTCCATGGCCTTTGATAAAAGGCTTGATGTTGACGGATTTATAATGACCAAATTGGATGGAGACACGAGGGGTGGAGCAATACTCTCAGTTAAGGAGGTAACCGGTAAACCAATTAAATTTGTAGGTATAGGGGAATCCTTAGACAAATTTGAAGAGTTTAGACCTGAAGGCTATGCGTCGAGAATTCTGGGATTTGGAGATATTGTGGGACTTGTTAAAGATTTTCAGGAAGTGGTGGATGAAAAGGAAGCAGAAGAGGAACTCAACAGAATATTAAAGGGCGGATTTACAATGGATGATTACTTAAAACAGATAAAGCAACTTCGTAAAATGGGTTCCTTAGATGAAATAATAGAAAAAATGCCCGGATTCAGCGATTCTCTACCTGAAAACTTTACCTTTGACGAATATGAACTGGTAAAAATAGAAGCCATGATAAACTCCATGACCCCCCTTGAAAGGGCAAAACCCCAGATAATCAATCAGAGTAGAGCGGCAAGAATTGCAAAAGGTAGCGGAAGGAAAATCAATGAGGTGAGAAATTTAGTTGCACAATTTATGTCCATGAAAAAGATGATGGATCAATTTGCTGCAGCATCAGGATTTTTTGGAAAAATTCCCGGCCTGAAACAACTATCCCAATTAAAACAGATGCAAAAACTACTTGAAGGAGGAGACCCTTCCAGTTTTTCAGATTTACTGTCAGGATTAAGGGGGTTCAGGAAAAAATTTGATCCCACAGCCTCTTTCAGGGAAATGTCAAAAGAGGAGAGAAAAAAACTTAAAAATAAAAGAAAAGAACAAAAAAAGGCAAGGAAAAAACAGAAGTCCAAAAATAAGAAGAAAAAGAAAAAATAGATGGATGAAAAAATAAATAAAAATGATGAGTTGTCAGGAGTTGCAAAGGGGGCACTTTTAGGTTTTGTTGGCCAATTTGTTGAAAAGGGTGTTGGCTTTTTATACAACATATTTCTTCCAATCCTTATAGGAATTTCAAATTATGGAATTTATACAATGGCAATTTCCATCACCCACATCGCCACAATCCTATCTTTCGGTGGACTTACCACCGGCATTGTCAAAAAGGGCAGTGAATTTTTTAGTGAAAAAAAATTTGGGGAACTGTTCTCATTAGTGAAGTTCTCCCTATATTTTTCCATCACCACGTCATTAATTTCAATAATTGTAATATTAACCTCTTCAAAATATATATCAGAAATCCTATTTAAATCTAAAAACTTTAAATGGGTTCTTGACATACTTTCCATTTCAATTCCATTTACAATTGTTACCGGAATTTTACTCAGTTTCACAGTGGCTCTGAAAATTGTCAGATACTCAATTGTGGTCAAAAACATTCTGGAACCAATACTAAAATTCCTTCTCTTTTTATCTCTTTTTGCACTCGGTTTTAAATTAAAAGGGGCAATTTTTTCTTTTACTTTCACCATGATGATCTGCAGTTTAATATCAATTTTCATTTTTTCTAATGTTAAGAAAAAACTCCCATTGAAAAAGCCCCAAAATATAGATAAAAAGGGACTCTTATCTTTCAGTTTTCCCTTGATAATTCCCATGCTCTTTTACAACATATTAATGTGGTCAAACACCATCATTCTGGGAATACATGAAAGCAACTACAAAGTGGGATTGTTTTCTATAGGTTATAAGATTTCCATGCTATTTCTAATATTCATAAACGCCTTTATAGTCCCCATGGAACCACGTATTTCAAAATTTATTTTAGAAAAAGACATAAAAGGATTAAAGGAATTTCATCACATAATAACCAGATGGATTTTTTTACTGGGGTTACCAGTTATTTTCTTTATGATCTTTTTCTCAAAGGAGATACTATTTGCCATAAATCCAAAATTTGAACCAGCCTGGATATTTTTAACAATTCTATCAATTGGTCCCATATTTATCTTTCTAAGCGGTCCCGCATCAAGCATTCTTGTAATGAGTGGAAAATCAAATTGGCAATTTTACAACACTTTTTCCCTCCTCATATTTAATTTTTTCATGGCAATTGTTCTCACAAGAAACTTAGGTGCAACAGGCATTGCAATATCTGTATCTTTAACCTATTTTATTTTTGCAGCCTTAACATCAACTGAGATTTTTAAACTCTTTAAATATATGCCAATTCCAAAATCCATACTCAAAATTCTACTAATAAATGGAATTCCAATAATATTACTGTTTTTTATAAAAAAAATCTCTTTTTTTTCTTCAAGATGGCAAATAATACCTGAAATGGCCATATATTTTGTCTTTATTGCAATTTCCTATCTCATTTTTGAAAGTAAAAATAAAAAAGAGGAAGATTTAACACTTCTCAAAGAAACCTACTACAGGATAAACGATCACTTTAAAAATCCTGAAAAATATCTCTAAATTTTAAATAACTCTAAACTTGATTTAATCTGAAAATAAATTATAATTTCCATTGTGGACAGGTAGTTCAGTGGGAGAACGCCCGTCTCACACGCGGGAGGTCACCGGTTCAATCCCGGTCCTGTCCACCATATCTCTATCTTTAATTTCATTTTTACCAATAAGGCAATGAAAATTTAAACTTTATAAGACAACTGAACAGGCATTTTAAAATTAATTGTATCAGGTAAAAAATTTCCCACAACAATCCCACTGTAATTGCATCAGGAATTTTGATTTTACTTGATAATTATTTTGAAGACAGTTTCTCCTTTAACAATTTGTTCCTGTACTCCTCAAAATACCTTTTGACACTTATCTCCCAGTATTCCCTCTTTGCCTCCTCCTTTATTATGGCAAGCATCCTCTTATCGCACTCCTTCTCTCTCCGCCTTAAAAACTTAAGATAAATTTCCTCCCACCTATCTGGATACATTTTCTTCAATAAATCCTTTACCTCATCCATGCTCTTTTCTATATACACATGGCATCTCTCAAAAAAGAATAATTTTTCTTCATATGAAAGATTTTTCTCCGGATCTTTTACACTTTCTTTTATTGCATACTTCACATGATCATAATCTGAATAATACTTCCAAAAATAATAGGAAAGAGCATCCCTGACCCCCAACTCAAGAGCCTTCTTTAAATACCTCTTCCCTTCCTCTATCCTGTAAGTTCTAAAATACACATCACACATCCTGAAATACAAAACTTCAAGAAGCCTCCGCTTACTAAACCTCATGGTATAAATATCGTAAATACCACCACCAGCCGCATTCTTAAACTTGAATATAAAATCTCCACCTGCAATCTTTTTAGCACCACACATATAAAAATTGTAAATACTGGGACTACACAACGGATCTTTACACTTAAATACAAATTCCCCACATTCAATCTTCTTCAATAAATTAATCTCTCTCTTTAAAAGATTATACAAAGTATAACTATGATTAAACTCTTCACCCAAAACAATATTCTCCAAAGCAAATAAATTTGCCCATGTCTCTTTATCCTTATTCAATAAATAATATTTGTAAGAAAGCATATCCCTTTCAAATCCCCTTGTGTTCATTATCATAGCATAAAAATGTTTAATCCCGGACATTCTGAGCCTAAAACAATCATAGGTTCTCGTTGCATAAAATACAAAAAAAATAATTAAAAGAAAAAATATTAGATAAAAAATATATCTTCTTCTAACCATAAATCACCGCCTTAAACTTACCTACACTTTTTCTGACAGCATAAAAAACCATACGAAAAGGTATTGTTGCCAGCCCCATTACAAAACCTTTTACAAGAGTTATCCTGAAATAGCTTTTGCAAGCCTTCTTCATCGCTTCCAAAGATTCCTTGATTATTTTTTTACTTAC
>Ga0256842_1000507_pt1 | contig 34444 bp, 25 predicted proteins | sample 4559240metaG_FD_185973 | JGI IMG/M metagenome (GOLD analysis project Ga0256842, IMG submission 185973) | Hydrothermal vent microbial communities from Guaymas Basin, Mexico - 4559-240 | ecosystem: Environmental > Aquatic > Marine > Hydrothermal vents | place: Mexico: Guaymas Basin | collected...
GAAAATGACTAAATGTTTTAATTTCATCTTTCTTTACATCTTTATATGAATCATTATAGTTTTTTGCATCTTCATCATCTTGGTTATAAACATCAACATACGAGTTCAATGACCATTTAGCATAATTAAAATATGGTTCAGAAGTTATATCAAAACTAGCTCCCTCTTGACTTACCTCATCTTCAAATTTTGCATAGTAGTTTTGACCACCCAAAGAGATAATAAAAATATCTTTTTTACTCTCCTCCTTAGAAGAAGTAAAAATAGTCACATAAGGTTTTTTAGTTAAATTCTTACCCAACTCAATCTCATTAAAACAGATTTTACATGCTTTGGTATCATCTACATTATGCGTTTTAAGTCGTTTACTACAAAACTCACAAATATCATCATCTCTACAAGCATCTTCAAAAGGATTAATCAAAATCTCTTCATCTTCTACATTTAAAAGGTCAAATTTATTAAGTTTCTTACTATCATTATCTGTCCCCAAAGCCAATAAATCATTTTCCATATCTTTTTGATTTAGCAGTTTATCTTTTGAAGTCGTAGTAGTAGAGAGTATAAACCCATTCTGTCCAAAAAAGTTCTTTAAAAAGTATCTATCCAACTCTTTTTGAATCTTATCCAATTTGGAAACGACGGCTTTAGCCTCGGCTTTAGCCTCGTCTTTAGCCAAAATCATAAATTTACCAGCTCCAAAAAGTAAAGAATCACTACCTTCAAACTCTTGTTTAATCCTATCAACTATAGCATAAGTAATAAGCTGAACCATAGCAGAACGACTTCTTAAAATTTTAGAGGCTTTTGAGGTGCTAACACCATCAAAAATAAACTTTTGAATACCCCAAAAATCGCCACTAATCAAAAGTAAATCATCACCTAATTTTTCTACTAAGCTTTTTATCTTTTCATCATCGTATTTTGAGATAATACTTTTATCCTCTATAGGAGAGAGAGCATGATAATATTTTTTTGAAAAATCATTATCTAGTGTATTATCTTCATAATCATTAAAAGTATAATTTTTAAAATAGTTAATCTCAAAGGGTTGAGTATCTATAAACTCTTTTTTATATGATTTTGTTTTATCTTTTGGTTTTACTTCGTTGAATATATGTGCTATTCCCATATTTTTTCCTCTATTTTCCTTTAGATTTTGTTACTTTATCCTATTTTTTAGACAAAAAATGTCTTTTAAAATGGCTTTTTATTATACATAAACACAATTAAATCTCCTCAATCTTAATCTTTCCAAGTCCCATAACAGTAGATTTGCCTATGCCAATTAACTCTCCCAACTTTAACATCTCAAAACTCTCTCTATTTAATCCTTTAATCTCTATGTATCCCATAATACCTCCTAGATTCATTGTAGTTTTTTGTCTATTGCTCTTTCTTGTGAGTTCTTTATAGTTTAAATTTTTAGATATTATATCTCCTTCTATTTTAAAATCTATCTTTTTTCTATCTTGATTTGTAAATTCTAATGCTCTTTGATATATTGATTTTATAATATCTTCTAACTCTATGGAGTTATCTCTGATGAAACGGTTAGCTTTTTTTATTCTTAGTGGTGTGATAAATCGTAGTTTGATACTCTTCTCTACTTTATCTATTTTAAATTTTTGTATATAATCTTTTGGGATATTAAATTGAGCATCATTTATAATATTTTTATTATTGATGTAGATATCAAACTCTTTATAAGTTTTATTATCACTTCCTAATCCAGTCTCTTTTAGAGCTTTGTTGAATGCTGATATGATATAAGGTAGTTTATCTGTGGCATTATCAAAGAGATAAAAATTAAAATTATAGTAATCTTGTGCTAATTCAAAATCAAAACGGTATTTATGAAATATATTTTTTTCTTCATAAAATTCATAATATATACAATTTGAAGTGGCAAAACATCCATTACATTGATAAGATGGGTTGATACAGGTTACTTTTTTGAGTGCATGACCCAATACTCCACGAAGTTGAGAACCTATAAAGTATGGTGGAGTATCTTTGATTATTATAGATAATTTTGTGTATTGTAGAGAGAACATATAAATCCTTTTTTAAATTTTATTATTATACCTGTTTTATTAGACAAATATCGTCTAGTAATAGATATTATTTAAAATAAAAAATTTAATATAATAACTCTATCTATACCAAAGATTTCAAATACTCTCTCATCTTGTGTCATAATATACTCCCTTTAATTAGATTAATTTCTCTTTTGCCAAAAATAATAGATTAGTGATATAAATGTGATACTAATAAGTGTAATAATGGTAATAAGCTTAAGATTATTATTAATAAGGGCTTGATTATCTCCTATTATATATCCAAGAGATAGTAAGACTATTAACCATATAGAAGCACCCAAAGATGTATATATTGAGAATTTCCAAATATTCATTTTGGCAAGTCCTGCTGGGAATGATATATATTGTCTAATCCCTGGGATAAGTCGTCCATTAAATGTAGATATTTCACCATGAGAGGTAAAAAAGTTTTCTAGTTTATTTAGAGTTGCCTCTTTGAAATATATTTTATCTCCATATTTAACTAAAAAGGCTCTACCATATTTAATAGCTAAAAAGTAATTAAATAATGCACCTGCTAATGAACCAAGTAGCCCAAATGCAAATGCTAAATAGATATTCATATCCCCAGTAAATGCCAAATATCCAGCAGGTATCATAACAATTTCACTAGGGAATGGGAAAAAACTACTCTCCAAAAACATAAGAAAAAAGATACCGCCATATCCTAATTCTCCTATGCTTTGGAGTATAAAATTTGCTATTTCATGCATCTATTCGCTAAATGCTCCAACAGCTACAATTTGATTATATCTTCTCTCTAAAAGCTCATCTATTGAGAGTGCTGATAACTCTTCAACTGATTTTAAGAAGTAATCTTTTACTATATAAGCAGCTGATTTTTTATTTCTATGTGCGCCACTTAATGGCTCATCTAAAATATCATTAATTAGTTTATGTTCTAATAGATATTCAGGTGTAATTTTAAGAGCTTTTGTAGCTTGTTCTACCTTTTTGGGGTCATTCCAAAGAATTGCCGAACACCCCTCGGGAGATATTACAGAAAATACAGAGTAACGCATCATAGCTAATTTATCCCCTACACCAATAGCTAAAGCACCACCACTTCCTCCCTCACCAATTACAATTGATACGATAGGAACTTTTACATCTACAAATTCAAATAGGTTTCTAGCGATTGCTTCACTCTGTCCTCTCTCTTCTGCACCAAGACCAGGGTAAGCACCTGGGGTATCTATTAGCATAAGGACTGGGATATTAAATTTTTCTGCCATCTTCACAGCTCTTAGGGCTTTTCTATATCCCTCAGGGTTTGGCATACCAAAGTTTCTCATTATCTTCTTTTTGATACCTCTACCTTTTTGTTCTCCAATTACCATAGCTTTTTTACCATCTATCCAACCGATATAACATACCATAGCAGTATCATCTTTAAATGCTCTATCACCATGAATTTCATACGATTTATCCATAATATTTCTAATGTAATCTAGGGCATAAGGACGGTCTTGATGTCTTGCTAATTGAAGCTTTTGATAATCACTAAGAGAACCAAAAGTTTTGGTAATCTCTTTTCTCATCTCTGTCTCAAGCTTCTCTAAAAGTCCCTCATCAAGTATAATTTTAGCAGAATCTATCTCATCTTGAATAGCTTCTATATGTTTTTCAAAATCTAAATATACAGGCAATTTATACTCCTACATTTTTTTAAAGATAAGTACACCATTTGTACCACCAAAGCCAAATGAGTTACTCATAGCTATATTAATATCAGCCTCTCTTGATTGATTAGCTACATAATCCAAATCACAATTCTCGTCTTCATTTTGATAATTAATTGTTGGAGGTAATACACCATCTCTCATCGCCATAATAGTAGTAACGGCCTCAATTGCTCCAGCAGCCCCAAGACAATGTCCTAATTGTCCTTTGATAGAACTTACTGGTGGAGTATTCTCCTTCCCTCCAAATACCTCTTTTAGTGCTAGTGTCTCATTTTTATCATTAGCAGGTGTACTTGTACCATGAGCATTTACATAATCAACTTTAGGGTTACCTGCCATTCTCATAGCTGCTTTAATAGCACGAAGAGGACCATCTACTACTGGTGAAGTGATATGATTTGCATCTCCACTCTCTCCAAATCCGATAACCTCTGCATATATTCTAGCACCTCTTGCTTTTGCTACTTCATACTCTTCTAATACTAATGCACCTGCACCCTCACCCATTACAAAACCACCTCTAGTAGCATCAAATGGACGAGAAGAGCCTTTTGGATTATCATTATCTGTACATAATGCTTTCATAGCTGCAAATCCACCAATCCCTACAGGACAGATAGCTGCTTCTGCACCCACAACAAGCATTCTATCAGCACCATCAAGCATTATAGTCTTAGTCGCCTCTGCTACAGCGTGAGTACCTGCGGCACAAGCTGTTACAGATGATAGATTTGGACCTTTTAGCTTTTGATAAATTGATGTAAATCCACCTAGCATATTAACCAATGATGATGGGATAAAAAATGGTGAGATTCTTCGTGGTCCTCTTGTATTACAAATTATAGAGTTTTTTTCTATATTAGGAAGCCCACCTATACCAGAAGCAGAAGATATACCAAATCTTTCATAATCTATATCATCTGAAAAACTTGCATCTTCCATAGCCTCATTTGCTACTTTAAGCCCAAGTTGAATAAATCTATCAGCCTTTTTTACCTCTTTAGCATTCATAACGCTTAATGGGTCAAAGTCTGTTATTTCACCTGCAATTTGTACTGAATGTTTTGAAGCATCAAATGAACTTATATTATTGATACCACACTCACCATTAATGATAGCCTTAAAAGAGGTCTCTTTATCAAGACCTAAACTATTAATCATTCCTATACCTGTAACTACAACTCTTTTCACATTCACTCCCATTTTTTAGTATTATTTATAAATATATTTATTAAATTCTTTATATAAGGATATATATAAAATGCTTAAAAGCTTCTTATAAATAATCTTATTTAATAAATGTTATAAACCTAAATTAAGGCTTATAACTTTTAAATTATTGATTATCTTCAATAAATTTTATAGCATTTGCAACTGTAGAGATATTTTCAGCCTCTTCATCTGGAATTTCAATTTCAAATTTCTCTTCAAGAGCCATAACAAGCTCAACAACATCCAATGAATCTGCACCTAAATCTTCAACAAACTTAGACTCTTCCTTAACCTCATCAGGGCTTACATTTAATTGTTCTACAACAACTTCTCTTACATCTTCAAATAGTGCCATAAATCACTCCTTCATTTAAATAAAAATACCCCTAATTGTATCTAAAAAATACTAAATCAATACCCATAACTAAAAAAAATTATTTAAATTATCTTTTTGTTACCTAATAATAGCTACAAAGATAGACTAATTAACTCTAATTTATCTGAAACTATTTTGATAAATTTAATATTACGAGGATAATCTATCACCCCATCTTTTAATCCAAGACTTTTGGCAAAATCTATTGTAGGTATATCTAAATTATTCTCAACACTAAACATACCACGATTAAATATTAAGTTTTGTTTTTCAAATGTAAGATTTTTTTTAGATATTTTAGCTTTGGATAATCCCTCATAAGGCAACCTAATAGAATCACCCATCACAGTCCCTATTTAGACCCAAATATTTACATTATATAGTAACTCAACTTTATAAAAGATTACTTATACATCTAAAAAAACTATGCTATAATAAACCAAAAAGGAAAAATATGACATTTTTAGATATAAAAACAGATTATGCCTTTAAAAAAGTATTTGGAAGTGAAGAGTCCAAAGAGATATTAATAAGCTTTTTAAACTCAATAATAGAATTTAATAATAATCAAAAGATAAAAGATTTGACTATATTAGACCCATATAATATTCCAATATTAAAAGGAATGAAAGATACATTTGTAGATGTCAAAGCAAAACTAGAAGATGATACTAAAGTAATTATAGAGATGCAAGTATTAAACCATGATGGATTTGAAAAAAGGATATTATATAATACTGCCAAAAACTACTCTCAACAATTAAAAGAGGGAGAAAACTATCATCTATTAAACCCTGTAATTGCTTTGACTATTGTAAATTTTGAGATGTTTGAGTTTGATAAATATAAATCAAGCTTTAAGCTATTAGAAAAAGAGAACTTTACAACTTATAAAGACGATATAGAACTGATATTTATAGAACTTCCAAAATTTAAAAAGAGTTTAGAGGAGTGTAGAGATATTGAGGATAAATGGCTATATTTTATAAAATATAGTGAAGATTTAACAGTTGTACCAAAAGATATTGATAAAGAGATAGAAGATGCCTATAAAATAGCAAATACTGCTAATTATACGGTTGATGAGTTAGAACTACAAAGAAAACGAAAAGAGTTTATATATATTCAACGAAACTCTATTGAGAAGGCTAAGAGAGAGGGGATAGAGATAGGTGAGATTAAAACGGCTATAACTATGATAAACAGATTTGGTTTATCTATTGAAGATGTATCAAAAGAGTTAAATATTTCTATTGATGAACTTAGAAAATATTTGAATAAATAATTAAAAAGTAGAATAATTGATGAACAACTCTATACTATGAGAAATTCATCATACAAATCACTTCCTACTACACTATAAGATATAATATTCTTATCAAATATATCATCTAATCTAACACCACCAATTAATGCCACTTTATGAGTAGAATTTTTGGCTACTTCAATTAGGTTATCTCCAAGAGGTGCATCTTTTTTAGTTTTTGTAGTTCTATAAGCACCTAAACCTATATAATCTAAATCTAAAGAGTTTGCTTCTAATATTTCATCTAAATTATGAGTACTTAGTCCTAATAGTTTATTAGATATTTTCTCTCTTATAATTTTAATAGCCTCTTTTTTATCTTGATGAAATTTTTTAATATCATCTTGACCAATATGTAAGCCATCACAATAATTAATAGCATTAATATCATCATTTATAATAATTTTACCATTATAATATTTTCGTATGATTTTAAGGGTATCAATTCGTTCTTGTGTAGTGGAGTTTTTGGCTCTGTATTGAATGATTGGAGCATCGACTCTATTTATTTTATCAATTAATTGAGTTATATGGAGAGAGCTTTTATCTAAGGTCTCTCTATCAATAAGTGCATATATGCTCATTTATGCCTCTAAAACCTCTTCTTCTACTTGCTTCTTTTCTCCATTTTGATAAAATAATCTTAGCAAATCAGCTATTGTCTCTTTCATCTCTATTCTATCTACTATCATATCAAGTAGTCCATGTTCTAATAAAAATTCTGAACGCTGAAAGCCCTCTGGTAAATCTACTCCAACAGTTTGTTTTATTACTCTTTGACCTGCAAATCCAATTAAAGCATTTGGTTCTGCCATAATAATATCACCAAGCATTGCAAAAGATGCACTTACTCCTCCCATTGTAGGGTCAGTTAATATTGAGATATAAGGTAGCCCTTTTTTGTGTAATCTATTTAGTGCTGCAGAGGTTTTGCTCATTTGAAGTAATGAATATGTACTCTCTTGCATTCTAGCCCCTCCACTTGCACTAATAATAATCACTCCACACTCTTTTTCCATAGCACGGTTTATCGCTCTTACTATCTTTTCACCCTCAACAGAACCCAAACTTCCACCCATAAAAGCAAAGTCAAAAACTACAAGTTCTACAGCTAATCCATCAATTGTACAACTTCCACTCATTACAGATGAAGTCTTGCCATCAGTTTTGGCTTTTGCCTCTTCTAATCGCTTTTTATAGCTTTTTTTATCTGTAAATTTAAGTGGGTCAATTGGTGCAAGAGATTTATCATGCTCTACAAAACTACCCTCATCACTAAGATAAGCTATTCTATGTTGAGCATTAATCCTAAAATGATGATTACATTTAGGACAAACACTCTGCTTTACCTCTATCTCTTTATAATACATCAAAGATAGACATTTTGGACATTTAATCCAATTGTTTTGTGTCTGTTCAGACTCTTTTGCTTTCATTCCACCAAAAAGATTACCAAAATTCATATCATATCTCCTATATTAATCAATTAATGTCTTGATTATAGATTTGGCCGCTTCTCGCCCATCATATACGGCCGTTACTACCAAATCTGCTCCACGATGACAATCACCACCAGCATAGACACCTTTTAGAGTTGTCTCATAATTCTCATCTACTTTTACACCATTCCACTTATCAAGTTCTATACCATTATCTACCATAAAAGGATATTTAATAGAGTCAAATCCTAATGCAAAGATTACTATATCAGTATCTATCTTATACTCACTACCCTCAATCTCTTCTACTCTAGCACGACCACTAGCATCAGGAGTACCAAGTTGAGTTTTGATAACTTTGATTTTATTAATCTCACCATCTTTAACTTTTAGAGATTTAGGAGATGTATAAAATTCAAAATCCACACCCTCTTCTTTGGCATTAATATACTCTTTTTGACTGCCAGGCATATTTTGAGCATCTCTTCTATATAGACAAGTTACACTTCTAGCTTTTTCTCTAAGTGATGTTCTTACACAATCCATAGCAGTATCACCACCACCAATTACTACAACTCTTTTATCTTTTACATCAATCTCTAAATCCTGTTTCTCTCCAAAAAGCTTCTTTTGGATAGATGTTAAAAATTCCATAGCAAGATATGAGTTTGAAGCATTTTCACCTTTGAGTGATGCTCTTCGCCCTGCTGTTGCACCTACACCAATATATATAGCATCAAAATCTTCTCTAAGACTCTCAAAAGATATATCTTTGCCAACTTCACAATCTTGATGGAAAATAGCACCTGCTTCTTTGAGTGAATCTACTCTTCGTTCAACTACTGATTTATCTAGCTTAAACCCCGGAATTCCATAAGTCATAAGCCCACCTGCACGGCTATTCTTATCAAATATCTCTACATCAATACCCTCTCTTAGCAAGAAAGTAGCAGCAGATAATCCTGATGGTCCTGCTCCAATAATAGCTACCTTTTTACCTACTTTTTGAGCAGCAAATTTAGGCTTTAATCCATTTTTGAAACCCTCTTCGCTAATAAATGTCTCAATAGAACCAATTGTAATTGCTCCATGTCCATCATTTAGAGTACAATCTCCCTCACATAATCTATCTTGTGGACAAATTCTACCCATTACCTCTGGAAATGGAGATGGATCATTTGATAGATTAAATGCCAACTCTAAATCTTTTGATGCCACACTTTTTAGCCATTGAGGGATAAGGTTGTGAAGAGGACACTTATTATGACAATAAGGGTCTCCACATTGAATACAACGCTGTGCTTGTTCTTTTGCTTTTAAGGGCTTAAATTTATTATAAATTTCACCAAAATCTTTTACTCTCTCTACAACATCTCTTTTAGTTGCATCTATTCTATCTAATTCAAAAAACTTTTGCATCTTACTCTCCATCCTCAATTTTTAAAGGTACTTTCATATCTTTTGGCTTAACTAACCAGAAGTTTCTAATAGCTACTCTAAAATTATCTAACATATCTTTGGCTTTTTGACTATTTGTCTCATTGTAATAATCTTTAAGAAGTTTTTTTAGATAATATCTCTCTATATCTGTATCATCTGTATCAATTCTTCTAGCTTCAATCAACTCTTGGTTGATATTTTCTATAAATTGATGCTCTTCATCAAGAACAAATGCCACACCACCTGTCATACCTGCACCAAAGTTTACACCTGTTTTACCAAGGATTATAATTACACCACCTGTCATATATTCACAGGGGTGGTCTCCTGTACCCTCTACAACAGCGATAGCCCCAGAGTTTCTTACAGCAAATCTTTCACCTACTTGACCATTGATATATAGTTTTCCACCAGTAGCTCCATATAGACATGTATTACCACCCAAAGAGTACTCACTCCCACACTTTTGAGATGTAATAACTATTCTACCACCACTCATACCTTTACCGATATAATCATTACCTGCACCATTTACATGAAGAGATAGACCATTACTCAAAAATGCACCTAATGATTGTCCTGTTGTACCATTTAGATGAATATCTATTGTTCCATCAGGAAGACCTTTATCTCCATAATATTTAGCAATTTCACCAGATATTCTAGCACCAAAACTTCTATTTAAGTTTGAAATATCTCTTTTGATTACAATTTTATCTGATGGATTTTTGATAGCTACCATTGCCTCTTCTAATACATCTATCTCAAACTCATTTTTATCATAAGGCTCATTTGATAATACTTGTTGAGTATCTACTCCATCTAATCTATAAATAAGATTATCAAATTCAAATTTTTTGGCAAACTCATCATCAATTACACTTAATAAATCACTTCGTCCTACAATCTCTTCTATACTACTGTATCCTAGGTGAGCTAATATATCTCTAATATCATCAGCAAGAAGTGTAAAGTAATTGATTATTCTCTCTACACTACCCTCATAATGCTCTCTTAATCTCTCTTCTTGTGTAGCAATACCAACAGAACATCTGTTTAGATGACAAATTCTAAGTAATTTACAACCAATTACAGTTAATGCACCAGTTCCAAAGGCATAACTCTCTGCTCCAAATAGAGCAGCTTTAATTATATCAAGTCCAGTTTTAAGCCCACCATCAGTTTGAAGATGTACTTGTCCTCTTAGATTATTCGCTTTTAGAGCATTATGTGCTTCAATAAGTCCAAGTTCCCATGGGTTACCAGTAAATTTAATAGAACCAATAGGTGCAGCACCCGTTCCACCATCAGCACCAGAGATAATAATCTTATCAGCATAAGCTTTTGCCACACCAGCAGCGATTGTACCAACTCCAGCAGTTGAAACTAATTTAACAGCTACACTAGCTTTTGGATTAACTTGTTTTAAATCAAAAATAAGTTGTGCCAAATCCTCAATAGAGTAAATATCATGGTGAGGAGGAGGTGAGATTAGAGTAACACCTGGGATTGTATGTCTTAATCTTCCAATTAATGAAGTTACTTTATGTCCAGGTAATTGACCACCCTCACCTGGCTTTGCACCTTGTGCTACTTTGATTTGAAGCTCATCAGCACTTCTAAGATATGCAGGAGTTACACCAAATCTTCCTGATGCTACTTGTTTAATTCGTGAATTTTTAATACTATTAAATCTTTTAGCATCCTCTCCACCCTCACCTGAATTACTCATACCACCTATTGTATTCATAGCTTCTGCTAGACATTCATGAGCCTCTGGTGAGATAGAACCTAAACTCATAGCAGCAGTTACAAATCTTTTAAATACTGCTTCTCTTGGTTCTACTTCATCTAATGAGATTGATTTTCTATCACTTTTAAGTTCAAAGAAATCTCTAATAAACTTTTTATCTCTATTATTAATAATATTTTTAAGATTATCAAAATCCTCTTTTTTGCCACTTTTTGATACCTCATGAATAGAGTGTACAACTGATGGTGCATAATCATGATACTCTCCACCATCAAGATATTTATAGAAACCACCAATATTTAATGGATATATTCTATTTTTAATATTTTTATCATAGGCATTTGCATGATTAATCTCTATTCTCTCTTGAATATCACTATAAGTTAAACCATTAAGTAGAGATATAGCACCTTTAAAACAATCATTTACAATTGATTTATCAAGTCCAATTACATCAAATAGTTTTGAGTTTCTATAGCTTGAAATTGTACAAATCCCCATTTTTGACATTATTTTCATAAGTCCAAAATCTATTGATTTACGAACTTTTTTGAATATAGGAGTCAAGTCTATATTCTCTTCTCTTCGTCTTGCAATCTTTGCAACAGTTTTATATAGCATATATGGATATATAGCAGAAGCACCAAATGCAATTAGTGATGCCGATGAGTGTGAGTCATATACTTCACCTGAAATAGCAATAATACTAGCTAAATGTCTAATACTATTTTCAAGTAGAGCTTGATTAACACGCCCAACTACCATTAAAATTGGCATAACTAAAGTATTAGAATCCAATACTCTATCATCTAAAATAATAGTTCTTATACCATTTTCATTTATATCTTTTACAATATTATCTACAAGTTGATTAAGTGTATCTTCTATACTGCCATTTAGTTTGGTACTATAAGTTTGAAACTTATAAGATGGGTTATACTTAGGACTACTCTCATCACCAAAACTTTTAACTACCTTTAGATTTTCTAATGATAATATAGGTGAAGATGTCTTAAGTCTTTTGGCATGATGAGAATCATCACTTAAAATATTTCTAACCTCTCCAAAACCACTATTTAAACTCATTACAACTTTTTCTCTAATTGGGTCAATTGGAGGGTTTGTAACTTGTGCAAATTTTTGTTTAAAGAAGTCTGAAAAGTTTCTTTGATGAGTTGAAAATGCAGCTAATGGAGTATCATCACCCATTGATGCCGTTGCCTCTTTGCCATCTTTCATCATAGGTTCAATTACTTGGTCAATCACCTCATGAGTAATATTAAAGTATCTCTGTTTTGCTTCTAAATCATCTTGGTCTATATCTCCAACTTTACTAATAGTTGTATCAACATGTTCTTGAAGATAGCTCATATTCTCATTTAACCACGCACTATAAGGCTCTTTGTGTTTAAGATAATCATTAATATCACAATCTTTAAGAACTTTACCATACTTAAGGTCAATCCCTATCATCTCACCAGATTGAAGTCGCCCTCGTTCAATAATATCATCTTCATCTATATCTAATACACCATACTCACTAGCTATTAAAATACGATTATCTTTGGTAATAATATATTTAGCAGGTCTAAGCCCATTTCTATCTAATACACACCCAATATATCTACCATCTGTCATACTTACAGCAGCAGGACCGTCCCATGGTTCAAATGATGAGCTTGTATATTCATAGAATGCTCTTAAATCTGCATCCATATGTGGAGCATTTTGCCAAGGGGCTGGGAACATTGAACGAGCTGATTTAAAGAAATCTACACCATTTACATTTAAAAATTCAAAAAAGTTATCAACACTAGCACTATCACTCATATCTTTTTGAATAATATTTAGTATTCTACTAAGTTCATCATCATTAAATATACCACTCTTCATCTCTTTGCTTTTAGACATTACATTAAATCTATTAGCCGTTACAGAGTTTATCTCTCCATTATGTGCAATTGCTCTAAATGGTTGAGCAAGTTTCCATTGTGGAAGTGTATTTGTTGAAAATCTTTGATGAAATAGACAAAATCCAATCTCAAAATTTTTGTTTGCTAAATCTCTATAAAACTCTTTGATATGCGTAGGCATAACAAGACCCTTATATGATATAACAGTTGTTGAAAATGATGGAATATAGAAATCACTAGCATCTTTTAGTTTATCTTCTATCTCTTTACGAGAAAGATAGACTAAAGCATCAAATCTTCTTGTCCCAAGTAGTGAGTTTGGAGTAACAAAGATTTGAACCATCTTTGGTAAACTCTCCAATGCTTGGACACCCAACGCATTAGTATTTACAGGTACTTCTCTTTTGTAAAATACCTTTAAATCATTATTACTACAAATATCTTCTATAATATTAAGTTGTGAATCATCTTGATAAAATACCATTGCAACTGCATATTGAGTTGGAAGTATAATACCATCTTTTTTTGCCTCTAATTCAAAAAAACCTTTTGGCAATGATAATAATAATCCACTACCATCACCACTTTTACCATCTGCTGCAACAGCACCCCTATGCATCATTCTTGAAAGTGAAGTAATCGCATCTTCTAAGTTTTTGTGTGAAGGTTTGTTATCAATAGATGCCAAAAGTCCAAATCCACAATTATCTTTAAACGAGGTAAAGAGTTCTCTCATAAGCTAACCTTTTATTAATTTTTATGTCTTATTTAAAATTTGGATAGATTATACTTAAAGGTGAATTAAATATAGATAAAAACTTGTTTTTTAGACCTCAATAAACTCTACCCCATCTTTAGACCCAATAAGTAGATAACTTCTAAGTTTAGGGATAGATTTAATCTTATCAAGTTCTAAATACTCTCTAATTTGATTTAATCCTCTCTCTTTTATATCATTATAGTTATCTCTATCTTTTACCCATTTTAGCTCAAATAGATAGTTATTTGGCACTTTATCATCTCTTCCAATAAGCAATATATCAGGATATTTTCTATTAAGTTCTGGTTGTGAGTCTATAAAATAAAACTCTGCAAAGCTAAGAAGTGAAAGTGTAATTACTTGAAAATGGTTCTCTTTAAATCCATAGTGGTCTCTATTTGATAGAGTTTTTATTACTTTATTTAATTGATTATTAAATGGTTCTATATCTCCAAGTAATAATTTAATTAGTATTTTATTTATTTTATCTTCTATTTGATAATTATTTCTTCTTGCTACTTCTATAGCAAAGAAGTTGAAATATAATATTTTTATTACATAATTTGGTATCTCAAAATTATATAGTCCTACTGTTATCTCATCTTTGATTGTAATAAACCCCATTGAGTATATTAGAGTTATAAAGTCATCTTCACTAAAATTTTGATTTAAATCATATCTATCTTTTATAGTACCTGTGATTGAGTTTTTTTCTATTAGTTCTTTTAGTATCTCAAAGTTTCTATCACTATCTCCTAGATTAAATAGTCTCATTATAGCCTTATAATCACTTGCTACATTACTATCTAACATTTTTGAGGGCATCTCACATCTTTTATAATCAAACTTTGATATAAAATAATTTACTAATGTAGCATTATATACTCTATTATCTGCTTTGATATTAAATATATATCCATTATACCATCTCTTAATCTTTTTTAATATATCATCTCTATTTATACCAACACACTCTTTAAAGATAGATTGTGATAGTGAATAATCTACCTCTTTTTGGCTAAATCCTGCCATTGTATTAAACTCTTCACTATTTGATATATTTGAAACTATATTAAATCCACTACTTAGACTATCTAGTGTAATTGGGGTTACTCCTGTGATAAACATCTTTTGGAGAGTACCTGTAAATGTGGCTGTTTTTAATACTTCATAGAAACTTCTTACAAATCCACCTTTGCCTATAATAGATAAAAAATCTTTCATACTATATGCTAGTATGGCATTGGCGAATTGGTCGTATTCATCTATTAGTAGGTAGATTTTATCATCTTTTGTTATATTAAAAAACTCACCAATAATATCAGCAGGGTCTTTTATCTTTTCTATCTCTTTTATCTTTTCTTCTGGATAATTATACTTTTTTAGATATGAAGTTACTTGTAGTTTAACTTTAAAACTAAATCTATCATATACAAAGTCTAATCCTTTCTCTACCTCTATCCCACTAAATTCAAAAAATAAAATTCTATAACTATTTTTAAGAGGGGTTGGATTTTTACCTATATGCGTATCATTAAATAGTAGATTAAAATCTTTTTGGCTATTTTGGTCATAATAGTATTGTAGAGTTGAGAGAAATAGTGATTTACCAAATCTTCGGGGGCGAAGGAATATTATAAATCTCTCATTTAATCTCTCTAACTTCTCTATATATTTGGTTTTATCAATATATAAATAGTTACTCTCTTTTACCATTTTATAATTACTAATACCATATACTATTTTTTTCATATCTTAGCCTTTAAGTTGATTAATCTAATTATAGCAAAAATATTAAATAATTTTTCATCTTTAATTACCAATCTACCCATATATAAATCTTTATCTTAATAAAATATTAATTTAAGAAAATAGGGAGGGATAAATCTAGTATAATATTGTAATTTATCTAAAAGAAAATTTTATGAAACTTATTAGATTACTACTAATATTACTTATCCCTCACCTGCTATTCTCTGCGATAGAGACAAACCCTAATAGTTGTAATAATACCTATAGCATTAACCAATTAGATAATACTTCTGATAGTACAACTTATAGTAATAACTATCTCATGTTACGCCAACTATTAACATAATTACCATTAATTTTATCTTCATAACTCAATGCCACTTTTCTATTCTTTTTAAGTGGACAAACAAACTTTTTCTTTAAAATATCATTTATAAAAACTAAATTCTCAACACTCGCAAACCACTTGTCAAACAAGATATAGCGATATTTAAGCTTATTATGGAAATTTAATATCTCTAGTTTATCTCTCATTATCTCGTTCTTCGTAAATTTACTTTTTTTTACATATCTCTTCTTTTTTGCGTAACATCAGATTCTAAAATCAAATATCTGTTTCAATAAGAAACAAAAGTAAATTTAAATAAACTTTAATTTATTTTTATAAAAACTTTTAAATATAATTTTGCTAGTCTAATGATAGAGTAAGATTGATGTGCTAAATGTTATGTAATTTATAATGTTATGGTTGTTAAGTGGATATTTTGTTAAGGAGTTATTTATGAAAGATAGGTTTAGAGGAGTCAAGAGCTTTTTGTTTTTGATGTTATTACCATTATTAGTAATGGGTGGAGAGTGTAGTACTTATGGTGATATAGGTAGTAATCAATATAAAGAAGAGATACTTGATGCTAGTAGTAAGGGTTGGATAAGTTGTAAAGATAAATTTTATCCATCAATAAATACAACTAGGATAGAGGCTCTTAAAATGTCTCTACTTGCAGGAGGGCATAATCCATCTGATACTACAGAACAATGTTTTGATGATGTAGCTACTGATAGTTGGCAAAATAAATATGCTTGTTATGGTAAAAATAAAGGTTTTTTAGTAAATCGTAGTGATTTTAAACCTAATGATTATATTAATTTTGCAGAGGCTTCTAAGTTAATATTACTATCTATGACAAATGAGAATTATGGGGAGAGTGACCCATGGTATCAAAAATATCTTGATAAAATGTCTTTATATAAAATTAATGATGGTGCAAGTGATTTATTACACAGAGATTATTACATCCATATATTAACAGAAATTAAAGAAGACCCAAATAGAGAGCCAATAGTTGAAGAACCTAAACTAAAATCTGTTACTCTATCAAAAGATAATATTGTTGAGGGTGATAGTGTAACAGTAAATATTAGCCTTACAAAATCGCTACCAAGTGGTTATGATGTATATGGTTATATTCCAAACTACTCTACTCAAACTTTTAGTTGTGGTACAAAATGTTCTAAAACATTTAGATTTGATGATGTGGGTGATAATCAAAAAATCACAATTACACTTAAAAAGAATGGTTCTACAATAGATAGTAAAAATGTATATTTAAATGTAAAAGAAGCATCTGTAGTTATTCCAGACCCAACAGTCTCTTCTGTAACACCAAATGAAGCTAACTTATATGAAAAAACAACATTTACCGTAAATGGTACAAATTTAACTTCTACTCTTAATATGACAATCCCATATTGTGAAAATATGAAACAAGAGAGTCTATCAAGCACACAAGTAAAGTTTTCTTGTACTCCAAGCAAGAATGGTTTACAAGATGGACTTATAAGAACTAAAATTAATGGTACAGTTTTAAAATTATTTGATGTAAATATGGTGCTTGATACATCTAATTATATAGATATAATTGATTATACAGATGTATATCCAAAAAGTGTAATTAAAGATAATAATCTCACACTTATTGTACATCTTAAAGAACCTCTTCCAAATGGATATAAAGTAAGGTATCAATTTGATTATAACCAAGATGGAGTATTTGATGATAAGGATAATGTTAAGCAAGGTATTAAATATTTAACACAACAAAAAAATACACTATTTTATACAATGACTAAAGAGATGAAAGCAGTAGGGTATAATAGAAGAGTTAAATTTGCAATTGTTGATAATAATGGTAATTTAATAAGTGAATGGGTAGAGGACAGTTATAGTGTTGAGGAAGCTAAAGAAATATTAGAATCTGAATGTACACAAGATGAAATTAATAAATTTGCTTCATATAAATATAATGGATATTTCTTACCTGCTAAATATGAAACTAAAATTAAAGTAACACAGGGTAACAATGGAACACTTAGTCATCATGGTTATAATAATTCAGCTTATGCCATAGATTTTATAGGTGTTAGTAATCCAAATTTTACAGTTGTTGCAACGAAAGATGGTATTGTAGAAAGTATAATGAATAGTACTTATGGGAAAAAGTTTTGTGAGAATAATCCAGATCTAAAAGGTGTATGGAAAACAAATAATAATATCTTAATACTAAAACATAGTGATGGTTCAACATCTAAATATATGCATTTAGATAAGTTTCTTGTTAAAAAAGGACAAGAAGTCAAAAGAGGTGAATCTATAGGAATAGCAGGGAATACAGGATGTTCAACTGCTACACATTTACATTTTGAAATTAGAGATAGTTCTAATAAATCACAATTTATAGAACTAGAAGATAGTAATGGTGAACCTAGATATTTAACAATATATACATCTAAAAATTGTAAAACTATTTTAAGAGAAGAAGCAGATATAGAAAAACAAAAATACCAATTTGAAAATTTCTTAATTAGTGATAAAATAGTTTATGAGGGTGTATCAAAGAATTTTGGAGCAGAGTTTGATATTAGAAATATAACAGAAAACAAAATATATTACCAAAATCTTGATATTAGCATACATTATAAAAATGGAGAATATTTTAAAAACTGTTGGGCAGAAGATAAGTTTGGAGTTCTTGAAGTTGATAATATATTTTCTACAAATCTTCAAGAGTGTACATTAGATAAATTAGGTGATTATCGTGTAGTTGCTAAAGTACTACCATTAAACACAGATAATTGGATAGACTCTACTAAACAGTGGGAAATAGAAGTAAAAGAAAATAATCGTATTGATTTAGGTATTAATATAATTAGTCATACTGTTACTACCCCAAATAATGATTTTGTATCAGGTAGTGAATTTACTTTTGAAGTGATTACAGATAAATTATTACCAATGGATTATAAAATGTATTTAATTTTAGAGGGTGCAGGTAATTATTCATATCTCAAGCCTACTTTAATGAATATGGATAATAAAATAGAGGGTAAATATCGTTATTGGTTTACTCGTACTATTGATAAAGTGGGTGATAATAGAAAATATAAAATTAAAGCATTAAAAGATGATGGTACATTAGAAAATGTTTTAGTAGATAATACTTATAGTGTTAAATCCTTTGTAGATAAAGTTTACCCAGTAGAAACTAAGTATATTGGAGAAGAATTTAACTTTTCAATTAAGTTTAAAAAAGAGATACATTCAGATTATAATGTATCTATACAGTTTTATGATGGTGATAAAGTTGTACTTAATAAACAGATGCTTACTGATGATTATATAACATATAAATTAGATAAAGTTATTAGAAAATTTGGAGATAATAGAAAATATACTATTACAATTAAAAAGATTCAAACTGATAAACATCAAGCACCTGTTGAGGTAATTGAAGGTGTTTATAAGGCTAAAGATATAGAAGTAGAAGAGGTTGGCGATTTTAGTGTAAAATATGATGCTAAGACAATTAATAATTTTGCATTTAAAATTACACCACCTAATGCAAACTATGATATTTCTATACTTGATTTAAATACTTGGGAATCATTTGGGACAGAAAGAAAAGATGGATTGTATGTTTATAATGTTGAAAATACATGTGATGTATCATCTAATTTAGTTTTACAGGTTAAAGTTGGAGATAATATATTAAAAGAACAGACATTTAATATAGCAAACACAGATGCTTTTCAATTTGGAGATTTAAGTGGAAAGTTTACTGAATTTGTAAAACCTATTAGTAAGTTTCAAGTATATTTAGGTGATAATGTAAATGAATTAAATTCTTTTAAACTGTGTGGTGGTGATGGTTGTCAAGATTTAGTTTTTAACTCTATAAATAATAAATTTGAAGTAGATAGTAGTTGGTTTTTAAATACTTTAGGTCTTCATTATTGGTATATAGAACGACAGAGTAAAACAGAGTGTAAAAATAGAGTATTAAAAAGTGATAGATATAGTAGTAGTTATATTTTAGACAGAGATGCTTATCAAGTTTACAATAAAGATGATAAGTTTCAAGCTCTTAATTTAGCAAACAATACTTATCTTAATGTATCTCTTTATAATATAGGTGATGTAAATTGGACTATTGCTACTCCACATACTTTATATTGTAATACTACAGAAGATAAATATACAGATAATTTATCAGCTATAGTAGGAGATATATCAAAGACTTATCTTAATATAGATATTCCAAGAGGCATAGGACCATTACAAGGTATATCAACAACTATTAATAATAATTTTAAATTAAATTGTCAAGTTAAAAATAAATCTTTAAAAGTTATTAAAAGTGATAAAGATAAAGAAAGTTTTAATTTAGATATTGAGGTTGTAAAATATACAAAAATGCTTGAAGATATTGGATTACCTAAGGGAGAGATAGATAAATATATTTCTAGTTTAGAAGATAAAAATATCAAAAATGATTTATTAAAGCTTTTGGGAAATAATAGTCAAGATATTACAGATTTATATAACCTAGATGAAACAAGTAATGATATGAAAGGTAGGATTGGAACTCTTAAAGCTAGAGACTTTGATATTATTGTAGAGTATAGTGAAGATAGTAATTATCCTGCTAAAGTTTATGGAAATTTTAAATTAAAATTAAATACTGATGACTTTAAAGGATATGAAAGTATTATTGAGCAAATTACAGAAGATTTAGAACGAAGTTATCAAACAGCAGTTTATGAGGTAGATAATTATAGACAAAAAGAGTTGTTGAAAATTTTTATGCGATTAATTATTATGGATAGTAAAGAAGAATATAGATTAGTACTTGAAGAATCCTATAATAGATTAAGAATAAATGCTAATAACCAAATACAAAATTCTATGAAAGAAGGAATCCATGATGCCTTGATTGGAGAATTTGATAATATTGTGGAAAATGTATCATTAGAAGGTGCTGTAGTAGATTTAGCTTATACTCTTTTACTTGAAGATATTGTTAATTTATATCAATCCTCCAATCCCAGATTTTTACAAGAGCTACATGCACAAGTCCAAAGTATAGATGGAAATATTACCATATTAAAAGAACTATTACCATCTAACGATGTATTTCGAAGCATCTTAACAAATCCAGACTTTGAAATAAGTACAAATTATTTTGAAGATTTATTTTATAATCAAAACTTTACAGAAGATATGTATGATTCTATTTTAAAAATAAAATTTGAAGAGTTTAAAGATGCTAATACATCTTATATGCTTTCATTTAGTGGAACAAAAGCATTTTTAAGCGTTTCAGCAACAGCTATTCTTAGAAATAAATTAAAACAAAAGGTTACTGATTTAGGTACAAATGGCATATTTAAGTTAGCAAAAATAGTATTTAAACCTCTTAAAGTAGCTTCTATGGCTTTAAAAATGAAAAAGATAATGAGAAAAATGTCTAGAAAAAGTAAAAAAGGTACTAACGAAATAATTCAAGATATAGAATTGATGGCTTATCGACTACAAACTTTAAAATCACTTTTAGATATAGAGGGAGTAAAAGATGTTAAAAGTTTAAGGGCAACCTCTTATGTTACAGGCTTGAAGGATATAATAGAAAGTATTATTACAAATGATATTAATTCCATTCCTATACAAAAGATAACAACCTATTCATCATTAACTAACACTATGAACTACTATGATCGTTTTTCAGATAAGTATTCTGTAAGAGACATTGTTCAGCAAGGAAATAGTGGAACACTAAAAAAGAATGCTATTGGTGAAAGTGGAACTAATATAATTGGTCCTAAGCCTAATGAAATAAAATTTCAAGCACATCATTTAATTCCTACGAAAGTGCATAAAGATTTATTAGAAAATACAAATTTTTATATTAATGATATGCATAATACAATTTTTTTACCTGAAACTTTTGCTGAAGATTGTAAAAGTAAAAAAACAAGAAATAATGTAAAGTTTAAATGTACTAAATTAGTTCACAGAGGAAAGCATCCTGCTATATCATTAGCAATTACTAATCTTATTGAAGATGATAATATAAATAAGCTAATTGCTATTAGAGAACTTTCAAGATTATTATTAGTACAATCTGGACCTATCTTTAGATTAAATGATGGTGATAATGCAAAGAAACAAACTGAATCTTTTGAAATTGAACAAAAGAAATCTAAAACAAAAAATAAATTTCCAAGTAATTTAGCAAAATCAATGATTGGTATTTTATTAAAAAAAGGAGGGAGTAAAAAATGATACACAAAATACTATTACCACTAATCATAATATCAACACTATTTATGACAGAGTGTATGGCAGAAGAAAATGCTACTATTAAAATAAATATCAATTTGTTACATATAGCTAGTGCAGATGTACAAGTATCTACTTTGGCTAACTTGGAAGTGATACTTGAAACAACAGTAGATAAAAATGGTAACTTTTTTATTAATCCAACGAATATTAGTAAATTAAGTTCAGATGATTATGTATATATTTATGTAGATAATATTCAAGTAAGTCAGGGGGATACTCCTGCTTATTTAAAAGGGATTATTAGTATTGATAGTCTTTCTAATAATCAAGCATTGAATTTAAATGAGATAACAACTTATGTTGCTGATTTATTTTTTGAAAATAGAGCCAAGATAGCTGATAATTATCAATTATTGAGTGGGATTATTAGAAATTTAGGTGTGTATGATATGAATAAGGATAAGAGAAGAGAAAATATAGATACTTTTCTTTATGACAGTATCACAACTTCATCTAATCTTGAAACAATTTTAAAATTAACTTATTTTTATTATCTTGAATTAAATGATATGACAAAGGTAAATGAGTATATTCAAAAGAAATCAAAAGAGTTGAGTCTATTTTCTTATATAGAGAAAGTAAAAGGTAATAATATAGATATTAATTTTGAAAATCTTGATGGTAAATATATTTCTGCTAGATATGTATCTACTAATCAAGCAAAAAATAATGAGTCTAATATTACTACAGAAATAGTATCACTTAAAAATGGTGATGCATTGAGATATAGACTTTGTTTATTAGAAGAATGTTCAAAAGAATATACTTTATATAATGATAATGGTGTAATCAAACCATATATAGAGGATGTAAGCGATCCTGAAATAGTTAAATTTGGTGAGAAATTGGCAGAATATAAGAAAGTGCAACATTTAACACCTACAAGAAAAAAACAAAAATTATTAGATATAGCTAGTATATTATTAGATATATCTAAGTCTGATAATTTTAAAAGATATGAATTATATTTAATCTCAGAGGATAATAAGCTTTTAGATGAGGATACAAGTACTGTAATTTCTAATTATTCACTTAATGATATATCTGTTACAAATGAAAATATTGTATCTAAAATCAAAAATACAATTATAAATTTAGAAACTATAAAAAGTGAAATCAATACGGCAACAGATTATGACTCTTTAAAAAGTAGATTAGATGGTGCAATGAGTAAGATTGATGCTATTAAACAAGCGATTGATAATAATATCGTATCAAATGATGAAAAGTTAGTTTTAAAAGCAGAGGCTGATAAGATTAAAGATGCAATTGAAAGTATTAAAATTTTGATTGATGGGTATAAACAAGATGATAATCACTCACCTGAGGCGATAGCAGATATTAACTCTAAGATTGATGGTGTGATTGGTATGATGGTAACAAGAAGTATAGATGATACTCATCAATCAAATGTTATTTCTATATCTCGTGGTTGGAATTTGGTTTCAGGTAATGTAAATATTCTGACTCTTCCACAAGAGGTTCACTCTATTTGGAATGTTGGTGAGGCTAATTGGTATGGTTTTTCTCCTCATAAGAGTATTAGAGGTGAGATTAGAGATAAATATAGATTGATGGATATGCATATTAGAGCATATAAAGGTACTCAGATTTTGGCTACCGCTGATACAGAGATTGAGCTTATTGATGATTATCAATTTAATGCTATTCAATCTTATGGTAAGGGTCTAACTATACATGGGGCTAATAATAAGGGCTTTAGTGTGAGTGATATTCAGTGTAATGAACCATATACACTATATGGTGTATTTAAGTTAAATGGTGAAGAGATTGAAGTATATTCACCAAATATAGAGGTAAATAATTATACAAATTTTGATTATATCTATAAAAATGATGGATATTATACATATTGTATTAATAAATAAGGAGTAGTAGATGAAAAAAGTATTAAAAACAGTAGCTACCGTTGCTACTCTATCATTGATTGTAAGTTGTGGAAATAATAGTAGTGTAGGTGATAATCCTGTAAGTAAGACTACACCTACAATAATTGAAAATATTGGAGTATTGCCTGATAGCCAACCTATTAATCAAGCTATTAAGGTAGAAAAGATAGAAGAGGCACAAGTAAAAGAGGAGTTATCGCAAGATGCTCCAACTATTTATAATCAAAAGATAGTAGATAATGAAGCTTCTAAAGTAGATGTGCCACAAGATAATATTATAGAAAAAGCAAAAGTAGAAGATACGACTATTATAAAACCTGTAGCTACTACTAAAGTTTATAGAGTAAAGGGTAGTGTTACAGATGGGCCAGTTTATTGGGCTAATATCAAGATACAAGACCCTGATAGCAAAGAGATATTAGCTACAACTAAGAGTGATGATAATGGTGATTATAGTGTAGATGTAGAGGGATTACCAGATATTTATCGTGTGGTAGTTAGTGATGGAAAGGATAGTGGTGTAGATGCTTTGCGAGATGATAATGATGAGGCAGTTCCATTTACTATGAGTGCTTTGGTCAAAAGAAATAGTGATGGGGTGATTGTAGAAGATGGTACGATGCCAGTAGAGAGTGCTAATGTATCTCCTGCTACGACTCTTGTAGATACTATTGTAGAAGATGGGCAGATGCCTTTGGAAGAGGCTCAAACACTTGTGGCTAATAGCTTTGAGGTCAAAGAGGATAAGGCTCTTAGTCAAATTGATAATAAAAAACATCTATTATCAAATAAACTTTCAAATTTAATTGCATTTTTGGCTAAACTTACACCAGTAGAAGATAAAAATATTGCTATTAAATCTATGGCAAGATTAGTGATGAAAAATGAGATGCATATTAGAGTAAGTGATAAATTTAGACTTGATTTAAGTGAATTTAACTTAAGTAAAATCTCTAATGAAGCAAATATTATTATGCCAAATAGTATATCTCCTGAAGATATTGCAAAATTTGATATTTCTCAAAATGCTATTAAACCGATGTTATCTAATATATTAGATGATTTAGATGTAGCATCAGATATTAGAAATAGAAATAGATTTACCCTATTATCCAAACAGATGGCACTATTTGAACTTGTCAAAGAGATTAAATCACTTAGTTATAGTGAACTTGATGTTGATATGTTAAGCTCTTTTGCTGATGCTACTCAAACTACTCTTGAGGGATTATTAAGTGGAATTGATGATGTAAATAAGCTAGATAGTGATAATATAGATTTTGTAAGTGGATTAATACGAGAGAATTTAGGAGAAGATATAGCTCTTCTAAAACCCAAAATTATCAAAGCTACCACTCAATATAGAGTGGTTATTAAAAAAACTACCAAAGTTAGAGTGAGAAAAATGGTAAAACATATATATCGTAACTCTAGTTTAGAAGCTTTTGAAGATATTTTTAAATCTCTACAAGATGAGAGTATAATTGAAGAGTTATCAAATCTTAGTGATGATATTAATGCTCAAACTACAAATGAGAGTGATGATATTAAAAATGAGCTTGATAATGAACTGATTGATTTATCTGCCAAAGAGATTGTCCATGAGATAGAAAAAAGCAAAACTATTAAAATAGAGAAGATTAAATCTATCAAAAAAGAGAGTATTAATAACAGGCTTCTAGTAGATACTATCAAATCAAAAGTTAAGATACGAGTAAAGATTAAAATAAAATCAAAAACTAAACGATTAACAAGAGATGATAATATCAAAATTGTTACAACCAAAACAGTAATAAAGAGTATCAAAGTAACTACAACATATAAAGTATTTACCAAAACTACACAAGAAAATAGTGATAAGCTATATAATGAATCTATCAAAAACTTACAAGATAATATCAATGAGCTACAAAATCGCATAACAGCCCTACAATATTTGATATTTAATCTTAATAATCTATTTAATGTAGATGAGTTTAAGACAACAACAAAAGATACACTTAAAGTGATTAAAACTATCAAAGAGAGTGGTTCTATCAATGTAACTAACAGTCTATATTCTATCAAAACAAAGATAAAAAAAGAGTATAGTAAAAAAGTAGAAATTACAACAGTAATAAAAGAGGTTCAAGATAATATAGAAGATTATAAAAAGCCAAAAGATGTACATAAGGCGAAAACTATAAATCTAATTAGACCAAGTTTACCTAGTATGCCTGATGAGTTTAAGAAGGATATGAAAGTTAGATTTTAGGTATATTTTATAAAGAGTTTTGATAAATTAAATATTTACCAAAACTCCAAAGGATTAGGATATTTAAACTTATAATCTAATCTATCAATAATCTTTTGTGATGATACAACTCTACTAATATTTCCATCAAAAGTACCTATTTTAAATCCAAATTTCTGGCTATTTACTTTATGTACTGATGATCGAAGGGGGTGTAATGGGGCTACAAGATTAAATATACCACTCTTAATATTTTTTTGGATAGAGAGTTCTATAATATTAATTACATCATCACGGTGGATATAATTTACCTCTCCATCTTTGAATTTATTGTTGTTTTTCCATCTTCCTGCTACTCTATCATATCCCATTAATCCACCAAGTCTTAATATCAAAGTATTATCAAATATCTCTTCTGCCTCTTTTTGAATAGATTTTTTTGTGATAGTTGTATTCTCATCTACTTCTCCAATAAATTCACGGTAGATAGATATTGAACTACATAATATAATATTTTTAGATGATAGTTTTTTGATTTTTTTTACTGTTTGAAGATAGTTGTTTTTGGTATTTATAGATATTATTATTATATCATTTTGCCAAAAAGTGGAATTATCATTTGTCGATACTCTATCAAAACACTCTAGAGTATGATTTTGTGATAATCTTTTATAGAGTGCTTTACCTAGCCAACCACAACCGATAATTCCTATTTTACTCATTTTTTATTATCTATTTTCTCATTTTTTAGATAGCTTTTTTTGATAACTAAAATCTCATATATAGATATTTCATCTCCTGCTTCTGCTATAAGCTTATCTGTATCTGCATATTTTCCTTGCATCTTTTTGACATCTTCATAACCTTTTGGTTTGATTTCACTCATAGCTATACTGATAGAACCTGCCCACATTAATGCAATTACTAACCATACAATCTTTTTTGCCCCTGCATAAGTACCTATAAAGTGAAAGATAACACTTAAAACAACACCAACTATTAATAATATATTTAAACTCATTTATAACTCCTAACTTAATAAATCATTTACACTTTTTTGTGGATTTTTACCACAATCTAACATCAGATATATCTCTCTTGCAATTGGTAGATATATATTTTGTTCTTTGGATATTTTATCCAATGCCCTAGCAGTGCCTACACCCTCTGCCACCTCGCCTAACTCTTCTAAAATTTCATCAAGGGTTTTATTTTGTGCAATTCCTAATCCTACTCTATAATTTCGTGAGAGTTTAGAACTAGCTGTGAGAAATAGGTCTCCTGCTCCACCTAGAGATAAAAATGTTTCAGCTTTTGCTCCAAAATGCTCTCCAAAACGGCTCATCTCTACAAGTCCTCTTGAAATTATCGCAGCCCTTGCATTATTACCTAGATTTAATCCATCACAAACACCACCTGCAATAGCTATTACATTTTTATATGCACCTGCTACCTCTGCACCAATTACATCACTACTGATATAACCTTTTATAAACTTTGGGAGAGAATTAGAATAGCTTTGTGCCAACTCTTGATTAGTGGAACTTATAATAAGTGCCGTAGGAAGAGATAATTTTACTTCACTAGCAAATGATGGGCCAGATATAAAGGCTAATCTATCATTTGGTATAAAATTAGAATATATCTCATTTAAAAATGCTCCACTACTTGTCTCAATCCCTTTTGATGCCACTAATATATTTTGATTGAGGTCTATAAAGTTATTTTCTAGCCACTCTCTAATAAATTGAGCAGGAATAGCTATTATTAAAAATTCTCTCTTTAGTGCCTCTTCTAAGGATACAAAATTTTTTATATCTCTATATTTTCTTGATGTAATTACTACACTATTTTGCTTATTTGATGAGTAGGCATGATATAGTGCCTCTCCCCATTTACCTGCTCCAATAATTGAGATATTCATTACTATTCATCTTTTTGTTGATTTTTGGTAGTTAGGTATATATATAATCCTAATGATATAATAAGTAGAGCTACACCACCTATTAAATATATGGCATGAAGAATTTTATTAGGATCTGTCATAGCAAACTTAAATACTAGCATTAAGGCTTCTATAGAGAGTGCAATAATAATACTTCCCAAAAATCTTACCATAGTTTTATGTATGGTGTAGCTCTTATCACTATGGGTTTTTCCAATGACCTCTTCTTCAAATAGGGTCTTGACCAAATCAAAAATAGCTAGTGAAAGAGTGAGTAAAATAGTAGCAGAAAATATATCTTTTGATTCTATTGTTGTTATATCTAACCCATTTACAAAAAATGCTTGGATTGCTTTAAAAAATAGTAATAATGCTACAATACCGAGTGCCACAGAGAATAGTGAATATGTAATTTTGGATATATTAGTTGCTATATTAGTAATAGATTTGGGTTCTCCTATTCTAACAACAGCATCTAATGACATATCTAAACAAGCTACAAATTTAATCTCTCCATTTTCATCAAAAATTGGTTGTGATACTGTAACAGTAAGATTATTTGTAATTAGTGATGGATAAGGGTCTGTAATAGTACATCTTCGCTCTTTCATAGCACGATAGTAATATGCTCTTTGAGTTCTAAATGAACCTTGCCCATCTTCTAATACATTACCATCATTGAGATAAGTTGGTGATACCTGTACACCTTTTTCATCTAATAGATATACACCCTCACTATCTTTTAAATCTCCTTGGATTTTACGCATTCTATTCATTACTGTTTCAATAGAAACAGATGGGAGTTTATTTGGTAAATTTTTGGAAAATAGATAACAAAAATATGCTCTCGCCTTGGTTCTTGTATCAGAGAACCTTATTATATCTCTTGTCTCAATCATGAGGAATCTTTAATACTTGTCCAATTTTAAGAGAACTAGGTTTTGTTATTCCATTTGCTTTTAAAATTATTTTATATTTTCTTGAATCACCATAAACTTTTTTTGCAATTTTATAAATTGTATCACCTCGTTTTACTTTAATAGTAGTGGTTTTTTTCTTCTTTTTCTTTTTAATATTCTTTTTCTCTTTTTTTGTTAATTCATCTCTTATTTTTTTGGTATCTACTACTTTTAATTCAACTTTTCGGATATTTTGTTCTATTTTTGCACCATCTACACTTTTGCCCATAGATGTAAAGAATAATGGAGTAGCACCTCTATTAAATGTAGGTTCTTGAGTGATATTAATATCTTTAGGTTCTCTATTATCTATCTCTTTTTTGACTACTTTTTTTGGTTCTACTTTGATAGGTTTTATAGCAACAGGTTCTTCTACCTTTTTAGATATATTTTTATCAATAATAGTAGCAGTAGGGATAGGTTGTATTACTTTTGGTTCTATTTTTTTAGCTTCTACTAGTTTACTCTTGGTTGGTTTGATAACTTTTGTATCATTATGAGTAAATTTATATGCAATATAACCACTAAATGCAGAAAATAGCAATACTAAGACCACAACAATAATATTTTTTTTACGATTCTTATCATCATTTTCATAATAATGACCTCTTTCGGGAGAGTATAAAAGCTCCCCTCTATCTTTATCATACATTAATCAAAATCCTTATGTAAAACTATTTTATTTAAATTTTATGGATATTATAGTATAAAAATATAAATAATTAACTGTTTCTATACTCTTTTAATGTTTTTCCTACACTAAATGCCAACTCTAACGCCTGATTTGCATTTAATCTTGGATCGCATTGTGTATGGTATCTACTACTTAAATCATTTTCTGTAATAGAACAACTTTGGCTTCCTGTACACTCTGTTACATCTTCACCCGTCATTTCAAGATGAATTCCACCTGCAACTGTACCCTCTCTTTGATGAATTTCAAAGAATAGTTCTACCTCTTTTAAAATATTTTTAAAATCTCTTGTTTTATATCCATTTGATGCTTTTTCAACATTTCCATGCATAGGGTCACAACTCCAAACTACATTTTTACCCTCTGCTTTTACTCTTTTTAAAAGTGATGGGAAAAATTCTTCTATTTTAGTAGCACCCATTCTTACAATTAGATTTAATCTTCCCTCTTCATTATCAGGATTTAAAACATCAATTAGTTGTATTAATTCATCTTCATTCATTGTTGGTCCAACTTTACAACCAATAGGGTTTTTAATACCTCTAAAGTACTCTATATGAGCCTCATTTAAATCTCTTGTTCTATCTCCAATCCATAGCATATGAGCAGAACAATCATACCATTCACCTGTAATACTATCTTTTCTTGTAAATGCCTCTTCATAGTTTAATAATAGAGCTTCATGAGAAGTATATAGAGTAGTATGTTCTAATTGTGGTGCTGTAGAGCTATCTACCCCACAAGCTTTCATAAATTTCATAGCTTTATCAATCTCATCACTAAGTAGTTCATATTTGATACCTAATGGGTTATCTTTGATAAAATCTAAATTCCAACGATGCACCTCATTAAGGTCTGCAAGACCACCTCTTGCAAATGCTCTTAATAGGTTTAGGGTAGCTGATGATTGGTTATATGCTTGAATCAATTTATTAGGGTCTGGTACTCTTGAATTCTCATTAAACTCAATAGCATTTACAATATCTCCTCTATAACTAGGAAGCTCCACTCCATCTTTTGATTCAAAATCACTACTTCTAGGCTTGGCAAATTGTCCTGCTATTCGCCCTACTTTTATCACTGGTTTTGAACTAGAGAATGTAAGGACTACTGACATTTGTAGTATTAGTCTAAATATATTTTTGATATTAGTAGCATCAAAAGCATTGAAACTCTCTGCACAATCCCCACCTTGAAGTAAAAATGCCTCACCTCTACCAACTTTAGCTAAATCCTCTTTGAGATTTCTAGCCTCTCCTGCAAAAATAAGTGGTGGATAACTTGCCAACTTCTCCTCTACAGATTTTAATAGTTTTTCATCTTGATATTTTGGTTGTTGTTTTATTGGAAATTCTCGCCAACTTTTTGGTGTCCAACTCATAACTATAATCCTTGTTTAATTTAAAGTTGGAAATTATATCTAATATAACCTAAATATGAAAACTTTTTGGCTACAAGTTAATAACATAACAATAATAAATGATAAAATTAGTAGCACCTTTTTTACTTTAAGTATAATTTATATTTACTTAGATATAATTGCAATAATTATTCACTATTTTTAGTGATATTATCATAAAATAAAGGTTAAACTCATGGCAAGAAGATGTGATGTTACAGGTAAAGGTCCATTAACAGGGAATAATGTTTCTCATGCTAATAATAAGACAAAAAGAAGACAACTTCCAAATCTTAGAAGTGTAAAAGTAACACTAGAAGATGGAACAACAAAAAGAATTAAAGTAGCTGCTTCAACTCTTAGAACAATGAAAAAGAAGTCTGCACAGTAGTTCCTTTGAAAATTCAAAGGAATCAGCATTCTGAGTATGAATAAAACTCACAAGATAAAAAAATTTCTTGATTGGCAAATTAGTTCAACACCCCATATAGATTTGAGTGATGAGTATTATGCTCATCTACAACCATTTAGATACCCTTTTATATTAACTGTTTTAGTTATGTTAATAGGGACGTTGGGGTATATTTTTATAGAAGATTACCCTTTGATGGATGCTATTTATCAAACAGGAATTACATTTACTACAGTTGGCTTTGGCGAACAAAGACCCCTTTCTGATTTGGGTCGTATATTTACTATTACTCTTATTATATTTGGATTTATCGCTTTTTCTATGTCTGTGGGTATTGTTGCCGAAGTTTTTCTTAAGGGGAAATTACAAAAAGTTTTAAGGGAGAGAAGAATGCTTTTTGATATAGCACGATTAAAACAGCACTTTGTAGTATGTTATCATAATGACTTTACAAAACAAGTTACAAAAGAGTTGAGGGCTAACCATATACCTTTTGTTGTAGTTGACCCACGCGAAGATATGGAAGAGATTGCCAAAAAATATCACTATCCATACTATATTTCAGCAGAACCACATACACAAGAGGCGATACTTAAATCATACCTATCTAGTGCAAAAGGTGTAATTGTATTGGCTCAAAATGTAGCTGATAATATAGCTATTGTAGCATCTGTAAGACTATATGAAGATGAGATAAAACGAAAAAGAAAATATCTAATAATATCAAGTGCTAATGGTACAGAAGATGAAGAGAAGCTAATTAAACTAGGGGCTGATAAGGTAGTAACAGCTACAAAACTTATGGCACAAAGAGTAAATGCTATGGCAGCACGACCTGATATGGAAAATCTATTACAAGATTTTTTATATAAAAAAGATACACCTCTTGATATGGAAGAGATCAAAGTACCCAGAAGAAGTTGGCTAACTCTTCTAAAAGTCAAAGATGCCAACTTTAAAAATATATCAGATGTTAAAATTATAGGACTTAGATATAAAGATAGTAAATTTATGCCTATGCCATCAGATAATATTACAATTCTACCTGAATCAAAACTGCTATTTGTAGGTACAGGGGACGCTATTGCTAAAATAAGAAAAATTATAAGAAAAAAAGAGAAACCAGAGGAGTTAAAGTATGTTTAAACTATTTCCAATAGAGGGTAATATTAGTAGTCCAAAAGGATTTTTTTGTGATGGTGTAAATGTGGGAATGAGAGATGGTTATGATGGTGATGTATCTTTTATTCGCTCATCTTCTCTTTGTGATGTATCTTCTATATTTACAACAAATAGATTTCAAGCCTCTCCAATTGTTCATTATAATAGATATGAGGATAATTTTAAAACCAACTTTTTATTAATTAATGCCAAAAATGCAAATGCTATGACGGGTGCTAAAGGAGTAGAAGATATTGATACAATATTTGCTAATCTTAATCAAATAGAGGTTACAAATCCTATTATGAGTTCAACTGGCGTAATTGGTTATCGATTAAATATTGATAAAATATCATCTGCCTTTGATAAGTTTGATTTTAATGCTAAAAATCATAATAAAATTTCAAGAGCGATTATGACAACAGATAGTTTTGCTAAAGAGATAGCTTATGATGTAGTTCTTGAAGATGGAGAAAGCTTTAAAATAGGTGCTATTTGTAAGGGTGCTGGTATGATAAATCCTGCTATGGCTACAATGCTATGCTTTATCACAACAGATGCCAATATCCCAAAAGATGATATGAATGAACTACTAAGAGAGAGTGTAGATGAATCATTTAATAAAATATCAGTTGATGGAGATACATCTACAAATGATACTGTAATGATATTAGCCAATAGAGAGAGTGGGACATATAACAAAGATGCCTTTAGAGAAGCATTAAATAAAATTACATTTGAACTTGCTATGATGATACTTAGAGATGGAGAGGGTGCTAATAAATTGGTATCATTTGAAGTAAAAGGTGCTAAAAGTATAGAAGATGCCCAAAAAGCTAGTAGATTATTAAGCAACTCACTTTTAGTTAAAACAGCCCTATTTGGAGAAGACCCAAACTGGGGAAGAATAGCATCAACAATAGGGGCAAGTGGTATAGAGTGCAGTGAAGAGAGCCTTGAAATATACTATGATAATCTATTAATATATTCAGATGAGTTTAGAGAATTAGATAAAGAGAGAGAAGATAAAGCATATAAAATTATGAAACAAGATAGTTTCAAAGTAGTATGTGATATTGGCTTAGGAGAGCATAGTTATATTAGCTATGGTTGTGATTTAAGCTATGAATATGTAAAGATTAATGCAGAGTATAGGACATAATTATATTGGTAAAATAAACACTAAATTTCCCGACTTCGCCCCAAAAAGCACTACACCCCCCTGCCTACCGAGTTTTCCTAAAAAATCTAGGCACTACAAATCACAATTTACCCAAGATATAAGGAGTTAAAGAGTGCTTAACCTCCATAATA
>Ga0256842_1000508_pt1 | contig 34444 bp, 22 predicted proteins | sample 4559240metaG_FD_185973 | JGI IMG/M metagenome (GOLD analysis project Ga0256842, IMG submission 185973) | Hydrothermal vent microbial communities from Guaymas Basin, Mexico - 4559-240 | ecosystem: Environmental > Aquatic > Marine > Hydrothermal vents | place: Mexico: Guaymas Basin | collected...
TTTTTGCAGTAAAACTAACAATTTTATAAACCCTCTTTTTTTGTTCAATTGTTAAATTAGAAAAATCAATAGAATTAATATTTTCTAATTCTTCATTGGTTGGTACATAAACTAAATCGTTTGGAGAAAGCGTAAATAATAGTTTGCCTTTTGTATTATCAACAGGAATAGTTGTGCGTTGTTCTTTTGGTAAATTTGCCATTTGTTTTTGGTGTTCAATTACCATATTTAAAGGAATTGTGTCAAAAACACGCTTTTTATTACCATTTTTGTCTCTTGTTTCGTAAACAGCAAAAAACAAATTTGTTCCCTTAGCTGCTTCAACATACTTTTTGCTTTTTGCACTATTTTTGTTTTCTGATAGAGCGAATTTAGAACCAACTTCATATAAACGAACTTTATAAATCGGCTGATGTTTTTTTCCTTCGTTTAATTCAACAATGTTTTTATTTAATTCTTCAATTCCTTCGGGGCTGAAAGCTGCTTCAAAATTCTCGTTTCCTTTATCATCAGTGTAATTTTTAAGATGATTTTCAAGAATATTTACAATTCCTTTGTCGGTAATTTTGTCTAAATGTTTTCGGTTTTTAATTTCTGTTAACGATGTTCTTACAGCTGTTGCTATTTTACCTTTTGGTGCATCAAAACTAATTTTACCAGATACGGTTTCTTTGTGCATTGGTTTACGAATAGCCCAGTTTTGTCCTTTTTGCTCAGCCAATACTTTTTTGTAATTTCCGTTTTTATCTTTTTCCCATTTTTGATATTTGTTTGTAGCTTTATTTATTACGCGTAAGTTTTGCTTAAAACTAACAATAATATTATCCAAGCTGTTTTTTACATCAACAGGAAATGTATTCCACGGCAATTGAAAATGTTTAGTATAATGCCCTTCTTTGTTTTTAATTAATAATGATGGTTGTAATTCGTATTTCTCTTTTTCGTTATTCAATGAGTTTAAATATTGTATATGTTTACGAGTAGTTGCTGCTATCACAATAGCATCGAGTGCATGATGACGGTGGTCTATTCGTTTTTTCTTAAAGTTTTTTTGCAAATTATCTGGAACAGTTATTCTGAAAAATTGTTTTCCTGTTTTGTTTCCTCGTTCGTCTCTTTCATAGTCCCAGTATCCGAAATCATTAGAATTTGTCAATTTATTAAGTCTTTCAAAACGAGGTCTAATTATTTCGTTCCATTTATCATTTAACCCCCAATCTTGTTTTAATTTGGAGGTTATAGCTCCTGTTATCGGGATTAAATGTTTTGATGTTTCGCTTTGTTCATCTTCATCTCTTACAATATTACTTAAAAGACCTTTAACCAATTTGCTTATATATCGGCTGTCGTTCATTTGTCTTTCAATAAATCCGTCAGGAATATCTTCAGAAAGTAATTTTTTAAGTTTTGCTATGTTTTTTGCAAAATACCGTTTGCAATGGGTTTCATATTCATCAAACTTTAGTATCTCAACAGATTCGCCTTGTCCTAAATCAACTTTCGAGCCGCCTTTATCTTTGATAAACTCATAAGCTGTTTGATTTCCTTTTAGTGCATTTACTTCACTTTCGCAAATCACTTTATTACTCATTGAATTATCAAAATAGCGAGATTGCGGAATGATGTGTTCAATTTGATAATCGGTTGTAAATAACTTATTTAATGGTATTATTTCTCCTGTATATGGTGAAATATAACCTTGTTCAAGCCAAAGCTTGTAGCGTATAATGTCATTTTTGGTTGGTTTAGAATTTTTTCTTATTTTTTCAATATCATCACTTACATCAGAACTTTGATAAACACCTTCTTCGTAAATTTTAAGAATTTCTTGATGGCTTGGTGAATAATCTTTTACTTTGGGAACACCATCATTCATTAATTCTCTAAGAATTTCCCTGATTCTATGATTTGTATTCTCGTTTTCTGTATTCTTTTTTGAGAGTTTTTCACGAATACTTGCTGGATTTTTCATTTCTCTGCCTAATTCCAAATGTATTTCGTTAAAATCTCCGTATTCTTTCCAAATATCTCTTACTGTTCTTAATGTTTCGGTAACTACTTGTTCTACAATAGGATTCCGCAAACTGTGTTGCTTAAAGTTTTTTAAATACTCATCAATATCTTCGGGCTTTTTCCATTTTGTAATATTATCTGTTTCGGAGTGCCTGCCATAAACTGCATATCCTGCCTGATAAGTATTTAAACCTGAAAATGGATTTTTATCTTTAAATTCAACAAAACTTTTAAGCATTTGTTTTTGAATATCATCGTCTTCAACTTTCTCAATTTTTGATTTGTCAAAATCAATAGCTTTTAAGCGTTCAATAATATCGTTTATTCGTTGTTTTGCACTTTTTTGAATATCGTTTTCATTCCAATATTTCCCCATTCGCATTAAAGGAAGTAGTTTTTTAATTGCTTTTTCGGAATATGCTGCATAATCGCTTTTAAAAGGAGGGAATTTTTCGAATTCTGATACAAAACTATCTACATCAAAATTATTTTTTCTTGCAAAAGTTTTAAGAGCTTGTTTGTATTGTTCTTTATCGTTTACAGAATAGATTATATGCCAAAGCTTTTGAATTAATTTATTATTGATTTGATGACTCAAAGTCATCAAATCAATATTTTTAACTTTTTTAAATCGAGATAAAATTTGAAATCTTGTTTCACTCATTGGATATGTTTTATCCTCAACATAATTCCAGCGATAATTTTCTTTGTCTTGTTTTGCAATATATTTTTCTTTTACAAGAAAATCAATTAATTGCGATTGTTTAATTTCTTTTTTGTTGTTTAAAAAATCAAATAATTTTGTCCAATCATCATCTGTTTTAAAAATCTCTTGTGTAACATCAACATCTATTTTAATCTTTCCGTCGATATTCTTTTCTTTTTCGTAAATTCTTAAATTGTGTAACCACTGCCACAAACGAAATTCTTGAAATAACGGGTGTGATTTAGAAATAGCTTGAATTGGCTGTTTTACTTCTATCTCTTTTGGTTTACCTGAATCGGTATCTTTTATTTCCTTTTTAAAAATTCTATATTCGTATTGACAACCGCCAATATTAGATTTTTGACTTTTTAGAGGTCGTTGATAAAAAATAATATCATCAATAAATAAGTAATCAAAGCCCTTATTTGATATATTGTTTTTATGAGCTTCGTTATGTTTGTAAAGTTCATTTATTGCTTTATAATATAATTCTTTCCCTAAGTCTGTTTTTATATTTATTTTATTGTGAAATTCTATTTGTTTTTCTAAAATGGCTTGTAGTTCTTTTTTGTAAAATTTTCGTTCAATAGTTTTTATTAACTTACCTCTTATTTTTTGGTTTGGATTAGTTAAAAGTGTATCGTAGATATATGTTCCGACAGATTTATTTTTGTAATCATTATTAATATATTTTTCTATATTTTGTTCGGTTTTCTTTTTTAGTAAACCCCAATCATCTTCTTTTGGTGCTCTAAAACTTCTTTTAATATTTCCATTTTTAATTGTTGTAGTAACAATAAATTCTTTTTTCTTTCCAATCCAGTTATTTAAAGTTTCTTTACTTTGACGCTTATACACCCAATCGTTTTCTTCAAAGTAAACCTGATACCAAGTTCCTTTTGCGTTTTTGTCTTCTGTTTCTATTACAGATTTTACGGTAAGAGCATAATATTTTTCATCTTTCTCGTCTTCTTTACTTAACTCATCTCCCCGCAATTGATAATACCCGCGCTTTTGATTAAAATTAAGTAAAACCCAAGACAGTTCTTCTTTGCTTATTTTTTCTTTTAATGCTTTTTTTCGCAGGTAATATAAAGTCCAGTCGTATGGTATTTTGGATTCTTCTCCGTTTTTCTTTATAAAAAATAATTCAGGGTGTTCCTCTTTAAATTCTTTAACCATTTCATTAAAAGCATCAGTAAAAATAAATTCGTATTTTTCTTTTTGATTTTTTCTATAATTTATTTTTACTTCCGATTTAAGTTGACCTAATTTATCTTCGAAATCAATTTCATTCTTATAATGTTCAGGTAAAAAATCTAAAATATTTAAAACACGGTGTAAACGTTCTCTGCGTAAATTATCTCTTTGATATAACCTTCTTGTTCCTCTATATCCGGTACGTTCGGTAGTTCCTGTTTTTATGGTTCCTCCACTACCAAAAGCGTCTAATATTCCTGCATCCATCGGAATAATTCTACTTCCTGCATCAATAATTCCCCCTTGTTTTTTATCAAAATCTTGTTCTATCAATGCCCAACCGATGCTATTGGTTCCTAAATCCAATCCTAATATTTTTTTCATGTCACTAATTTTTTGAAATTATATTTATTTAAAAATCATATAATTAAAAGGTTATTATAATCTAATAATATTCTTTTTATCTTTGGACTGTAAATGTAAGAATAATTTATTATATTTGCTAAACAAAATAAAGCAATTCACAATAAGGATTATTCCGTTGTGAAAACATTTAAAATGGCCAGCTAATAGTTGGTCGTTTTTTTTGTTAATATTTATGTCAAATTGAGGTTAGTAAATTTGGGTATTTTTTAAATATCCAAATTTAAGTTTTTCTAAATCAGTTTGTCCTGAACTTGTTTAGGGAGGATTTTTTCCGCATTGTACTCCGCTATTCTATTTATTGCTTATACATACAATTTGCTTTGCTTTTGTATGAATAATGCGGGTTAATAAATGGAAGTAGGATAGGAGTATAAAAAAAGAGAAAGGTTTCCTAAGTGCCTTTCTCTTTTACTTTTGTGAATCTAAATTCACTCTTCTGTTTTTGATATGAATAACGTCATAAAAACTATAAACCGAGCTTAGTTTTTAAGTTATTCTAAGACCTCAAAATACGCTGCATAGTAGTGTTAAAATTAAAAATGCAAGCGATATTTTGAATAGCAATGTTAAACCTTTCATTAGTTTTTTATTAATGAATTAAGAGAGCTTTACAAAAGTAATTCAAAATGGGAAAATTTGGGTCTTTTTTTTAATGTTTTTTTTTGTGTGTATTGCTAATATAGTGTAATACAATTATATATAAATACAATTATATTTATGAGAAAAATTCTCTAAAACAAAAAATGCCCCTTTTAAAGGAGCATTTTTAAAATTTGGAAATAATTATCTTAATATTTAACTATTATTAGAATTAGTTTTAGTGTATGATTCTTTCTTTGAAGACTCTATAACCTCTTTACTTATTTCTGTATTAGTTATTTCTTCTCCATCTACAGTTGTTGTAGTGGTGGTAGTTGTAGTTTTTATAGTAGTACCATCGTCTTGAGTTTCAGCATTAACTACAACTTCTATTTTCTGTGAATTATCAACAACAGCGGTAGTATTATCCGAATTTAATGCAATACTTGGTGCTATAACTAAAGCAACAACACTCATAAGTTTTAATAAGATATTAAGTGATGGACCTGAAGTGTCTTTAAATGGATCTCCAACTGTGTCACCTACAACAGCTGCTTTATGTGGTTCAGAACCTTTTCCATATTTTACACCATCTACTTCAATTCCATTTTCAACCATTTTCTTAGCATTATCCCATGCACCTCCGGCATTAGATTGAAAAATTGCCATTAAAACGCCTGTAACTGTAACACCGGCTAATAAACCACCAAGCATTTCCGGACCTCCTAAGAAGCCTACAAGAACAGGAGATGCTATTGCCATTACACCTGGCATTACCATTTCTTTAATCGATGCTGAAGTAGAGATAGCTACACATTTCTCATATTCTGCTACTCCATCGGCTTTATCGAATATTGCTCTCTCTTCAGGAGTAGCTTTGCTTATATCAGAGTCGTATTTTTTCATTATTACCAAAGCATCTTTAAGAGCAGGTATGTTATTAAACTGACGTCTAACTTCTTCTATCATTGCCATAGCAGCTCTTCCCACAGCACTCATTGCCATAGCAGAGAATACAAAAGGAAGCATACCTCCAACTAATAGGCCGGCCATAACAGTAGATTTGGAAATATCTATGCTGCTAATATTAGCTTGCTGCATAAATGCTGAAAATAATGCTAAAGCTGTAAGTGCTGCTGAAGCAATTGCAAACCCTTTACCAATAGCGGCAGTAGTATTTCCTACAGCATCTAATTTGTCAGTACGCTCACGTACTTCTTTTGGAAGTTCAGCCATTTCAGCAATTCCTCCAGCGTTATCAGATATTGGACCATAAGCATCAACTGCTAATTGAATACCTGTATTTGCAAGCATTCCTACAGCTGCTATTGCAATACCATATAATCCTGCATAATAATATGAAAGTATTATTGCTGCTGCAATTAATAAAATTGGTATTGCTGTTGACATCATACCAACACTTAATCCTGCAATAATGTTTGTTGCCGGTCCTGTTACACTTTGACGAGTAATAGAGGTTACGGGTTTGGTTCCTGTACCAGTATAATATTCTGTTATTTTTCCTACTCCTAATCCTGCTACAAGTCCTACTATTGTAGCTATAAATACTCCAAATGAAGAGTATTCATGACCATTAAAAGACCATGCCGTTGGAAGAAATTTATCAATAAGGAAGTATGATACAATTATCATTATTCCTGCTGAAAGAAATTCTCCAGTATTTAATGCAGTTTGTGGATTTCCACCTTCTTTTACTTTTACAAAGAAGGTACCTATTACTGAAACTACAATTCCTGATGCTGCTAATGCCAAAGGAAGAAAAATAGCCCCTAATTTGAAGTTGGCAAACTCAGGTAATCCAAAAAATACGGCTCCTAATACCATGGTAGCGATAATTGAACCAACAAAAGACTCAAAAAGGTCAGCTCCCATACCTGCAACGTCACCAACATTATCACCAACATTATCAGCAATAGTTGCAGGGTTCAGTGGATGGTCTTCAGGAATTCCCGCTTCTACTTTACCTACAAGATCAGCACCAACATCGGCAGCTTTAGTATAAATACCACCTCCAACACGTGCAAATAATGCTATTGATGATGCTCCTAGAGAAAAACCAGAAATAATATTTAATACCATTGTTATTCCTGATTCTGTTGATATGTCATACATTGCAGCATAAAGGATAAACAACATACTTAAACCGAATACTCCTAATGAGACAACTCCTAAACCCATTACAGATCCACCAGAGAAAGCTACTTCTAAAGCTTTATTTAGAGATTTTTCTGCTGCGTGAGTTGTTCTAACATTTGCTTTTGTAGCAATTCGCATGCCTATGAATCCTGCTAATGCAGACATTAAAGCTCCTACTACAAATGAAAGGGCTACAAATCCTGTGCTTTCTGCTTCAGAGTTTCCCTTAAAAATCAAAAGTACTGCAACAGCTAAAACAAAAACTGAGAGTACTTTATATTCTGCTTTCAAAAAAGCCATTGCCCCATCGGCAATATTTTTAGCAATTGTGGCCATTTTTGGTCCGCCAACTTCTTGCTTTTTAACCCAAGCAGATTTTATAAACATAAATAAGAATCCGATTAAAGATGCTGCTGGGATTAGGTAAAATAAATAATCCATTTGTGATTTTTAATTTAAAGGTTTAATTAATTAATCTATTTGTCTTGTGATCTATGGAACGCAAAAATATAGAAAATTCCCTATTGTTTAACAATAAATACAATAGGCTGTAATCAAAATTTTGATAGAAAATATTTGCTGATTTTTGATTTAAATACTGTTAAGAATAATTCTTATATTAACATAAGGCTATGCCGAAAAGTAATTGAAATTAACTATCGTTATTTGGTTATCCTATCTATTTGTAATAAAATGAGTGATGAGTATTGGGATGTAACTTCTGCCTTCTGTTGCTCTTTGATAATCAGGTGGGGCAAATTTTAATTTGGATATTCTGAAATATCATATATTAGTTTAGTATTAAAAATAATTCTGATAATTAATTGAATACTAATTGGTAATATTTATAAAATAATTATTTACGTAACATTTAGTGTCAAAAGTTCGTAATAGTGCGTGATATTTTTTCGGGGATTAGATTAATATCTTACGGTTAACTTTTTAAATTGCTCGACTTTATAGTGAAGATTGCTCGAATTGATGGCTTCTCTATGGTTTAATGCTTTGAATTGTAACTAAAAAGGTATTACAATGAAATTAACAACTTTCTCTTTAATGTTTGTGGGTATTTTGCTTAGCTCACTAAGTTTTTCTCAAAGTTATAATTACTCTTACACAACGGGTAGTTTAGGAACTACATACTCATGGATCGACTGTTCCACCTCTAACGGCGGAACAGAAATCGCTGATAGCGAATGGCTTCAAGAAGATGGATTAGGTGACAAAAAGGATGATGGTTATGCCATTATAACTTGGCCATTTAACTTCCAATTTTACGATTCGTATTACTTTTCTGGTGAGAACTTATACGTTTGTACAAATGGTTTTATTAGATTTGATGATATCCCAAATGATGATGCAACAGATACTTATAAAAATTCTATAAGTAGTTACAACCCTAATTTGGGTGAAATCGTTAGTTTGGCTATGGAGGATTGTGGAGTGGAGAATGATAAATCACATGTGTATTACAAAACAACGGGAAGTTCTCCAAATAGAGTTTTTACTATTTCGATGGATAGTTTGGAAATTAGATTTGATAAATCTAAGTATACTGATGTTCAGGTTAGTTTTTACGAAACTTCTAATAAAGTAGTTTTGAAATTTAAAGAAGAAAATATTTCCGTAAGTGCTTATATGGGTATTCATAGTGGTAATTCTTCATATAAAAATCAATGGCAGGATATTAACGGAGCTACTCCTAATCGTTGGAGAGCCTATACTCCTCCTTCTAAAAGTTCACCAACTTTAACGGTAACACAAGCTTCCACAGATGATATTTTTCCTTCTTCTGATAATGAAATATTGCGCATACAAGTGGATATTAGTGGTGGAGGTGGAGCATTTAATCTTACATCATTAAAGGTGACAGCGAATAATACGAGTAATAGTGATGTTGGAAGTGTTCGTTTATATCATACTTCAGATACTGTATTTTCTACTGATTATCAGATAGGTAGTGATGTTACTATCTCTGGTGGAAAGTATAGTTTTACCGGTATATCTTACGATATGCCTGGAGGAACTTCTTATTTGTGGATTACATATGATATAAATAGTTCTGCTTCAAATGGTAATACAGTAGATGGATATATTGCTGCTAATGATATTACTCTTGATGGTAGTACTTATCCTGCTTCAAATCAGAATCCGAGTGGGGATAGGGAAGTAAGTTATTTAAAATGGGATGGTAGCTCTAGTACTTATTGGAATGTCTCAGCTAACTGGTCTAATAATACTATACCAACCAGTTCTGACAATGTTATTATTCCTTCAGCACCTACTAATCAACCAGTTTTAAGAACATCGCATAATGGTTATTGTAATAATTTAGAAATACAATCGGGAGCAACTTTGACTGTGAAAAACTCTGATAAAAATTTGAGAGTATATGGAAATATTGAAAATGAGGGAACTTTAAATGTTACAGGAACTTATAATATATTACTATTTGGTGCTGATAATGAAATTTCAGGATCTGGAAATTTCTCAACTGCAAGATTTAGATTAAGAGGAAGTGGTGTAAAATATCAATTGAAAACAGATTTGTCTATTACCAAGTTTGTTATTGACGGTAGCTCTGAGCTTGATGTAAATGATAAGGATTTGGTTTGTTCCGGTATGTTTAATGCCAAATCAAGTTCCACAATTGTAGTTACTACCGGGAGTATTTCTGTAGGAGGCTCGGTAACTTTAGATGGTACTTTTACTCCAGGAACAGGTACATTTTATTATTCCGGAAGTAATTCTCAAAGTATTGTTAATAAGGATTATTATAATCTAAAGGTTAGATTATCGAGTGGTACAAGAAACTTAAATAATGTTTCTAGTAATTTTCGTAATTTAGAACTTGTAAATTTGTCAACATCTACGGGAACAGCAAATTTAAGTGCTGATCTGAATTTTGATGGAAATATAACTGTAGGTAATTATTGTGTACTTGACTTAAATGGAAATGATATTAATATAGTTAAAAACTGGTATAATAATGGAAATGTTACCTTAGGTAGTAATACTGTTATTTTTGATGGAATTGGGTCATCTCATATATATGGAAATACAAGTTTTTATAATCTAACTGTAAATAAATCTACAGGAGATGTGTATTGTGAAAATACTACTCATGTTACTGATACGTTAGCTCTGACAAATGGTGTTGTTTTTACAACAGTATCTTCACCTTTAATTGTTGATGCTGGTGCCAGCACAACTGGTGGTAGCGAAAATAGCTATGTTGACGGGCCATTACGTAAAGATGGAACATCGGCATATACATTCCATGTAGGTGACTTTAGAAGATATGCACCAATAGCCATTAGTGCTCCATCTAGCTCTACTCAATTTACTGCTCATTATCATGAAAATGTGCATTCAAATTCAAATTCGTTTGATTCACCATTAGAAAAAGTTAGTCAAAAAGAATATTGGGACTTAGATAGGGCAGGGAGTAGTTCTTCTGTAAATGTTACTTTATATTGGGAAGATGGTACTTTTAGTGGAATCCAAACTTTATCGGATTTGAGGGTAGCGCATTATAATGGTTCTGATTGGGAGAATAAGGGTAATGACGCCACAACAGGAGATGCATCTAGTGGAACAATTACCGTAAACAATATATCTAATTTTAGTCCTTTCACTTTTGGAACAATTGATGCCGATAATAATACTTTGCCTGTAGAACTTACTAGTTTTGATCTTATAAAAGTAGATGCTGAAGCTATGCTAAAATGGATAACATCTTCAGAAATAAATAATGATTACTTTAGTGTTGAACGTAGCCTTAATGGTGAGAATGTAGAAACAATAGCAATAGTTAAAGGTGCCGGAAATAGTAATGTACAAAGGTCTTATTCATTTATTGATAAAAATCCTCCAACCGGAATAGTTTATTATAGAATTAGGCAAACTGATTTTGATGGAAAAACAGAGGTCTTTAATTGGAAGAGTTTATATTTTGGTATGAACAATAAGTTTGAATTACATCCTAATCCAACATCTAATGGTAAAGTGAATTTATTATTTGGCGACTATCAAGGGCGGGGAATTGTAAAAATTTATGATCTGCAAGGTAGAATGATTTTTTCGAGAATGCTTGATTTTATTAATGGACAGGCTTTAATTAATATTGATTTAATTAATGGTTATTACTTAATTTCAAGTGAAATAGATAATCAAATATTCACAAAAAAGCTTATTGTAAAATAGCTTTATTGGATTAGAAATAAAATAATAAAAGCCATAAATCTGAAAATTTATGGCTTTTTTCGTTAATTTAAACTGTAAGTAAAATTAATACTCTCACTTTTTCTGTTTTCAATGGATTCCGAAAATCTATTTATATATTCAATTGTTGTATTATAAATTTTGGCTCCTAAATTCTCTCCAATTTCTGCAATATTCATAATCTCATCATCGCTTGCGTTGGGATTGAATTTGTAATCTGTGAGATAATTGTTAATTGTATAATCTTGCATAGGCATTTTATGGGTTAATAATCCCAATTTCAACGCCAAGAAAATATATTTATTGTTTAATGAGAAAGAATAATATCATTTTCTTCAATCATTTTTCTTAGATTGATAATGGCATATCTCATTCTCCCCAATGCCGTATTAATACTAACATTAGTTACTTCGGCAATGTCTTTAAAACTCATCTCTTGAAAATGACGCATCTTTAATACTTCACGCTGATTATCAGGGAGCAATTCTACTAATTCTCTTATCTTTGCGTGTGTTTGAGACTTCATTATTTCATCTTCGGCATTTTTGTCAAATATAGGTAAAGTGTTGAAAATATCATACTGATCATTACTTCTAACCATTTTAACTTTACTCTCTTTTCTGTAATGGTCAATAATAAGGTTGTGAGCAATTCGTAATACCCATTGAATGAATTTCCCTTCCTCATTATACGCGCCAATTCTTAATTTATTGATTACTTTAATAAAAGTATCTTGAAATATATCATTAGCTATATCAATATCTTTAACAGACATAATGATATAACCCATCAACTTTGACTTATGTCGATTGATAATTTCGTTAATGTTAGAATGTTCTCCTGAAATGTAAGCGCTAATCAACTCCTGGTCGCTAAACTTAGTTAAGTCCATTTTAAATAGTATTAAGTAAAAAAATGGTAAAGTTTATTCGATAGTTGTCCTCCTTATTAGTTAATATTAGCTTATTTGATTGAATCTACCAACTTATAAATAAGTTGATAATGATATGCAAAGTTACAAATAATTTTAATTATTGCAAGCTTTATGTTAAAAAAACATTATTTAATAGATTGAATTGTTGCTTTTGGTTGTCTGATATTTTTAAATTATTTTAATAATTCTTAGTTTTTATTAACACTCCATTTTTATAAATTTCTACTTTTAGTTTTTTATTATTGATATCAAAATAGAACCATTTGCCAGTTTTTTTATCATCAATATATTGTCCTGACATCTTTGTTCTTGAGTTCTCATAGTATTCAGTATAAATACCTTGTAATTGATTGTTAATATAGATTTTTTCTGATTTTACAACTCCATTATTATAAAATGTTTTATTAATTCCATTTAGTTTTCCCTGCTTGTAATTATATATTGCAATTATGTTTTCGTTTTGGTCATAGTATGTGGAAGTGCTATCTTTAAGATTATTTCTATAGAAACTATGTTCCATAAGTTTTCCATTGTCGTAATATTTGTAGAAATCTCCACATAGTAATCCATTTTTAAAATATCTCTTAGTTATAATAATTCCTTTTTGTGAGTAATAAATATTGAGTCCATCCAGTTTGTTGTTTTTAAAATGTCTTTCGTTTCTTAATAATCCATTATTGTCTAGTACAAAACTAACGCCATCAAGAACTCCTTTTTTGTATTCTTGTATTAACTCTGGCTTCCCTGTTACGCCATAAGATATCCATACTCTATCCTTTTTATTGTCAACGTAAAATCCTTCATCTCTCGCCATTCCACGCTCTAATACCCATTTGCCTTGCCTCATGTTTTTTGCGTCAATTTTATTAATTGTATCGCCAATTGAGTTAATTTTTATATTTTGAGAATAGATGTAATTGGTTGAAAAAATAAAAAATAGTATGAAAAATACTTTGAACATCTTTATTAATAGTAATTTGCAATTTTGTTTGCTATGATTTATCATCGGTTTTAATTCTATCTTAGAAATAATTTTTTAAAGTTTCTCACCACAATATTTACAGTATAATGCATCATCTTCGTGATTGTCAGCATTACAACGGCTACAAACTTGGGTGTTAGTATTAATTTTTTTCTTTCCACCAACAATATCAGCTGTTATTATACCTGTTGGTACAGCTATAATTGCATAACCCAATAGCATTACGATAGAAGCAAAAGCTTGTCCTAAAGTGGTCTGAGGAGCAATATCACCATAGCCAACAGTTGTTAGTGTAACAATGGCCCAGTAAATACTTCTTGGAATACTTGTAAATCCACTTTCCGGACTTTCAATAATATACATTGAAGATCCTATAATTGTAACAAGTAACAGAACAAAAAGGAAAAATACAGTAATTTTATGTCTGCTATTTTTAAAAGAGTTTAATAAAATATCAGAGGCTCCTGTAAACTGGATTAGTTTTAATACTCTAAAAACTCTTAGTAGTCTTAATATCCTTATTACAATTAAAAAATGTGTATTTATTATAAATAAACTTACATAGGTTGGGATGATACTTAATAGATCAATAATTCCATAAAAACTTCGTATGTATTTAATAGACTGCGTTGTTGTCCATATTCTTAGTGCATATTCTATGGTGAATATTATTGTGAATATCCATTCTAGAATAATTAAATATTCTTTATAACGATTGTGATATTGTGGAACACTATCTAACATTACTACCACAACAGATAGTAGTATAAGAACCAAAAGAATTTCGTCAAATAACTTTCCTGCAAAAGTATCTGCTTCAAAAATTATATCATGAATGCGCTTTTTGAAATTGTTTTTTGACTTTACCATATTAATTTATATTTTAAATATGAAGTCGTAAAAGTAAATATATTTTTTATTAATATGATGATCTTGTACTTATCATATATCATATTTTTATGCTTTTGTTTTATTGATTTATAATATAAATGGATTAAGTATTGGAAATGTCTTTTAATTTACAAAACCTGTTTTTACCTCTGAAATCTTTAATTATCTCAATATTCTTAAAATATGACTGCATTAGAATAACCAATTCATTGGCAAGGTGCTCATTGATTTCAAACCAAAGTTCTCCATTGTTTTTTAATTTTTGTACTGATAATTCTGCTATTGCTTTATAAAATACTAAGGGGTTATTATCATCTACAAATAGTGCAATCTCCGGCTCATAATTCAATACATTCTTTTGCATATATTTTCTTTCGGAATTTCTTACATACGGTGGGTTACTTACAATGATATTTAAATTATTTGGTATTCTTTTCCAATGCACTTTGTTAAGAATATTACACTGTACAAAATTTATTTTTACTTTTGCTTTATCGGCATTTTGTTGTGCTAATTTAAGGGCATATTCTGAAATATCTACTGCAAATATATTTGATTTTAAATGCGATTTAAGGGCTATGGCAATAGCACCACTTCCAGTCCCAATATCTAATATATTTAGATCTGTAGTTTTATTATTTCGTATTATAAGATTAACTAACTCTTCAGTTTCAGGTCTAGGTATTAATACATTTTCATTAACATCAAGTTCTAAATTATCAAATGAAGCTTTGCCCAAGATATATTGCAAAGGTCTGTGCTTGATTAAATCCTTTACTCCAAAATGAATTTTTAACAGCTCTGACTCACTTATTCTTTTGTCTAAGTTTAAACTTATTTCCAGTTTAGGAATATATGTAAAGAAAGAAATTAGCTCTCGAATCAAATTTGCAGATTCTTCTTGGCTAAATTCCTGACTAAGCATATAGGTATAATGCTTAATAATATCGGCAATTTTATTACTTCTAACTTTCAATATGTTAAAGTTTTAACTGAAATGAATCTTATGGTAATCAGAGTAGCTTTCGTTTTGTTCTTGCTTTAATTTACGTATGACATTTGCTAATACAATAAATACTTGAAGTTTGTTTTTTAACAACCAGGCTTCAGTGCCAGGTTTCATATTTATAGTGTCATTAAGTAAAATAAGAAAACTAAATTTATGTTTCTTTAACCATATTATTGAACTTTCATCATCATCAACGGCATTGCAAAAAGCAGCGTAATGATTAAATCCATGTTGCATTAACCAGTTGAAAGCATCTTTGTCAGCTTGCAGTGATGAAACTAAAGCTGCCAACTCAGGATATCCATTGTTTAGTAACCATAAATGAATCTTTTGATTTCCTTTAATGGCTTCAATTACAGCCAATAATATCTTGCTTGGATAGTCGTAGAATTCTTTTCTTTTCGTCATTATTTATACAATAGTAATAGTAATTAATCACGCACGAAAATAATAAAAAACTTATTTAGTTGATAATAGAGTTTTATTGTTACTAATGTGCAAAAGAATATATCTTTGCAAGTGATTAATTTTTTTTAGTATAAAATTTATGAAGTATTATTTAATCTTTTCATTATTACTATTATTGGCATTTTCATGTCAGAATGATAAAGATGTTAAATATAGTATTACTTCACAAGATTCTTCTTACAAAAAAGCTGCAGAGTTTGATTATAATTTAAAATTTAAATATACATCAAATATAAAGGTTGAAAATAAAATAGATTATAAACTAATAACGTTATATAATCCGTGGCAAAAAGGTGAAAAATGGATAAGCTATTTATTATATCCAAAGAATGCAAAACCTGATACTTCATGGCCGAAAACGGATTTTATTATTCCTGTTCCTGTTGATAAAATTGCTGTTGTAGCCGCTTCATCAATAGGTTTTATTGAAGAATTACACCAATTATCTAAAGTTAAGGCTATATCAAAACGTAAATTTATCTATAACAATCAAATTCGTCATAATGTTGACAATGGAGATGTTTTTGAAATTATTAGTGGTGAACAGGTGAATATTGAGCATTTGTTAGCTTCTAATTCTCAGCTCCTTATTCAGACCCCTTTTAGCTCAGAAATTAATCAAGATAAAAAAGTAATAGATGCAGGAATACCAGTTGTGTATAATTGTGATTGGCTTGAAACGAATCCCTTGGGAAGGGCAGAGTGGATAAAATTTATCTCATTATTTTTATGTAAAGAGAGAATGGCTGATAGTGTTTTTACAAGTATTGAAAATAAATATCATAGTTTAAAAAACTTTGCCTCAACGCTTGATACAAATGTTGATTTTTTGGTAGGCGGTTTGTATAAAGATGTGTGGTATATGCCTGCTGGCGGTAGTTACAAAGCATTCTTGTTTAATGATGCTGCAACAAATTATTCATGGAAGCATTCAATTAGTATTGCTAGTTTACCTCTTAGTATTGAATCAGTTATAAAGGAGCAATTAAATGCAGATTATTGGATTGAGGCACCATACAAAACATATGAAGAATTGGAAGCTAGCAATTCTCGTTATGTAATTTTTAAAGCTTTTAAGAATAAAAGAGTTTATCATTTCTTAAAACAAGCACGTTCTGATGGTGCCAATAATTATTGGGAGAGAGGAGTTTGTAGGCCTGATGAAGTATTATCAGATTTGATAAATATATTTCATTCGCAAGATTATAATTCGAATATGTATTATTACGAAGAATTAAAATAATAAATTAAAATCCTAAACAACTGAAATGAATAACCAAAAGAATTATAAAATTAAATTTTTAGTACTAATATTATTTTTAGTATTTTTTATAGTTCTTGATTTGTTGGTGGGGAGTACTTGGATAGGATTTGATGCGTTTTTTCATAATTTACTTAATGGCGTTGATTCTACAGCAAATTCATATATAATCTGGCAATTGAGAATGCCTAAAACTATTGCAGCTGTATTAATTGGTATAGGGTTGCCATTATCAGGATTATTACTTCAGTCATTATTTCGAAATCCTTTGGCAGGGCCTTTTGTTTTAGGTATTAGCAGTGGCGCTAGTTTAGGTGTTGCAGCTTTTGTAATGCTAGGTGGTGCAAGTATCTTTACATCAGCTTGGCTTTTCTCTGGCGGAATAAGCCTGTTCTCTATTTTGGGTTCTTTATTAGTATTGATGGCTGTATTAGCAGTTTCGCTAAAGGTAAATGATAGCCTTTCTTTGTTGATAGTTGGACTGATGTTCGGAAGTCTAACTTCAGCTTTAGTAGGAGTAATGCAGTATTTTAGTTCTGCTGCTATGTTGCAACGGTTTATAATATGGACATTTGGAAGTCTTGGTGGGTTCCAGTGGGACCAAGTATTTATACTTTCTATCATTGTTTTATTATCACTTCTTTTAAGTTTACGGCTTATAAAACCTATGAATGCATTATTGTTAAACGAAGAATATGCAATTTCTCTCGGTGTGTCGGTCTCTAGAGTTAGGCTTACAGTTATAATTATTAGTAGTTTGTTAGCTGGAGCAATTACTGCATTTGCAGGTCCAATAGTTTTTATAGGAGTTGCTATTCCTCATTTGGCAAGAAACTTCTTCAAAACTTCTGATCATAAAATTCTATTACCAGCTGTTATACTATTAGGGGCTATATTGATGTTGATTTGTGATATTATATCTCAAGTGCCAGGAAGTTCCACAGTGCTACCAATAAACTCCGTAACAGCTATTTTTGGAGCGCCAATAGTGGTTTGGATAATTTTACAAAATAAAAAATCACATGCTAATATCTGATAATGAAATAAATAGACTAATTTTATCGTGTGAAAATCTTGAATTGGGATATCGCAATAGAGGTAGAGATGCAATTATACTATCCAATGTAAATTTACAACTTTATACAGGTCAGCTTACTGCATTGATGGGAGCGAATGGAAGTGGTAAATCTACTTTAATACGAACGATTTGTTCCTTGCAAGAGCCAATATCTGGTGAGATAACCATTAATGGAGAATTACTTTCCAAAACAAATGTTGCAAAACAAATAGCAGTTGTTTTAACAAGTCCAGTTTTTGCAATGAATTTTACCGTTTTTGATATGGTAAGTACCGGTAGAATACCTCATACAAATTGGCTTGGAAAATTGCAGGAAAGAGATATTGAAGTTGTTAATAAATCATTGGAAGCTGTTGGAATTAACTCCCTTTCTGACAGATTGGTTAGTCAACTCAGTGATGGAGAACGGCAAAAAATGATGATAGCAAAGGCTTTGGCTCAAGAAAGTCCAATTATTATTCTTGATGAACCTACTGCACATCTTGATTTGGTAAATAGAGTAGAAGTGAGCAAATTACTTAGAAAATTGGCACATACTGAGAATAAAACTATTTTAATGGCAACACATGAACTTGATTTGGCTATTCAAATTGCTGATAGAATCTGGCTAATAGAAAATGATGTTATTCACGTAGGTGCACCTGAGGATTTAATTATTAATAATAATTTACAAAGTACTTTTAATAAAATGTCTATTGACTTTGATGAAGTTTCGGGTACATTTAAGGTTAAGCCACAAAATATTATTCCAATATGTTTTATTAATAAAGGAAATTCTCAGTTAGAAATTTGGACGGAGCGACTATTAAAAAAAATCGGATTTTATCTTTCTCAAGATAATACTACTGAATTGAATATTACAATTGACAATCTTAAAAATACCTGGACTCTAAATTATAAGGAGAAAAAGGAGGAGTTTTATAATTTTGCATCTCTAGGGGATAGACTTAGGAAAATTATTATTTCAAAAAAAAAATAAAATAATATCCATTTTTTGTTTTTGTATTAAAAAAAATATTAATTTTATCATTCAATAGAAATCAGATTTCTTTCTGATTATTGGGTTATTGATCTTTTTTGCATTTATGCAAACCTGAGTGAATTTTTTTAAACAATTATGACTAATACAAGTGAATCTTTACATAGTGTATTAAAGTCTTTTTTTGGCTTTAATAGCTTTAAGGGGGAACAAGAACAGATAATAAAAAGTGTTTTAAAAGGACATGACACTTTTGTAATTATGCCTACAGGTGGTGGAAAATCTTTATGTTATCAATTACCTGCTTTAATGTCGGAAGGTACAGCGATAATTATCTCGCCCTTAATAGCATTGATGAAAAATCAAGTTGATGCAATTAGAAATTTCGGGTCTGATGTTGGTATTGCACATGTATTGAATTCGTCTTTAAGTAGGGTAGAGATGGATATTGTGAAATCCGATTTGTACGCTGGAAAAACTAAACTACTCTATGTGGCCCCTGAAAGTCTTACAAAGGAAGATAATGTAGAAATGTTCAAGGAATTGAAAATTTCTTTCTTTGCGATAGATGAAGCTCATTGTATCTCTGAATGGGGACACGATTTTAGACCTGAATACAGAAGATTAAGACCTATAATTGAAGAAATTGATGATAAAGCCGCAATTATTGCATTAACGGCTACTGCAACTCCAAAAGTTCAGAATGATATCCAGAAGAATCTTAATATGCTAAATGCTGATGTTTTTAAGTCTTCTTTTAATAGAGCTAATTTATATTATGAAGTTCGCCCTAAAACAAAAGATGTAATTAAAGATTTAATTCGATTTATTAAGCAAAATGAAGGTAAATCCGGCATCGTTTATTGTCTAAGTAGAAAAAAAGTAGAAGAGGTTGCCGAAACCTTACAAGTTAATGGCGTAAAGGCTCTTCCTTATCATGCTGGTTTAGACACCGTTACTAGAGTCAGTAATCAAGATCGTTTCTTGATGGAAGATGTTGATGTTATTGTCGCTACCATTGCCTTTGGTATGGGGATAGATAAGCCTGATGTTAGATTTGTGATACATCATGATATCCCTAAGAGTTTAGAATCGTATTACCAAGAAACAGGTAGAGCAGGACGTGATGGAGGAGAAGGTAAATGCATTACTTTTTATTCTTATGACGATATTCAAAAGTTAGAGAAGTTTATGAAAGGTAAACCTGTTGCAGAACAAGAAATTTCTAAACAACTTTTGAATGAAACCGTTTCTTTTGCTGAATCATCAATATGTAGGAGAAAGCAGATTTTACATTATTTCGGAGAGGTTTATCCTGATGATAATTGCCATAATTGTGATAATTGCAATCACCCCAAAGAGAAATTTGAAGCAACAGAAGATATAAAACTTGCTATAATTGCGGTTCAAGAAACTAAGGAGTTATTTAAAGCTAAGCATATGTGTAATGTGCTTGTTGGCAAGGAAAATACTGATATAAAAACAGTAAAACATCATTTATTGCCTGTTTTTGGAAAAGGGAAAGATAAAGATGTTAAATATTGGATGGGTGTAATAAGACAAGCATTAATTCAGTTACTTCTTGATAAGGATATTGAACAGTATGGTGTTCTTAAGCTTACCCAAAAAGGTAAGGATTTTATTAAAAATCCATATCCTGTTTTTATTGCCAAAGATCACGATTATGAATCTAATGATGATGATGTTATTGTCAAAAATGCTGCTAAATCTGGTCAAGCCGGAGATGCTAAATTGTTTAAAATACTTAAGGATTTAAGGCATGATATTTCAAAAAAGGAGAAATTGCCTCCATTTGTTATTTTTCAAGATCCTTCCCTGGAAGATATGTGTATTCAGTTTCCTATCACTCTGGATGAAATGCAACGTATTACTGGTGTTGGAGTTGGTAAAGCCAAGAAATATGGACAGCCGTTTTTGGATTTGATAAAAACATATGTAGAAGAGTATGATATTGTTAGACCAAACGATATGGTCGTAAAATCAGTTCCTAAGAAGTCAATTTCAAAGGTTTATATAATTCAAAGTATTGATAGAAAGCTTTCCTTAGATGATGTAGCTAAAGCAAAAGGCTTAACATTGGATGAGTTGATTTCTGAAATAGAAAGAATTGTAAATTCTGGTACTAAGTTAGATATTAACTATTATATAGATGAGAAAGTTGATGACTATCACATTGAAGATATAATGGATTATTTTAATGAAGCAGAGACAGATTCAGTGGAGGAGGCGTTGGAAGAGCTTGGTGAAGATGAATATTCTGAAACAGATATACGATTGGTGAGAATTAAATATTTATCGGATGTTGGAAATTAGGAGTATTATAAATATTGATATTTTAAACTTTATATTAATCTTTTCGTGGTAATTCGAAAATCTTGAGGTTCTCAATTTTATCTTTATTAATATCAAATCGCATTGCCGTAATAACTTTATGAAAGCCACTATTGCCTGCAGCGCCTGGATTTAAATGTAAGCATTCATATTTTTTATCATAAATTACTTTTAGAATATGAGAATGGCCGGCTATGTACAATTTAGGCTTTTCATTCTCTATTATTTTCCTAATTCTTGTTTGGTATTTGCCAGGGTAGCCGCCAATATGCGTAATTAATACTTTGACAGATTCGCAATTAAAGATTAGATTTTCTGTTAAATACTTAGAAAAGTTTGGTCCGTCAATATTTCCATAAACACCTTTTATTATGGGAGATATAAGTTTTAATTGATTGTATACTTTAATGTCTCCCCAATCTCCAGCATGCCATATTTCATCGCTGCCTTTTAAGAAATTAGCTATTTCTGCAGGTAATAAAGAATGTGTGTCAGATAAAAGACCTATCTTTTTCATTCCACAGGTTTTAGTCCAATTTTGGCTGCTTCTGCAAGCATAAGATTATATGCATCTTCATAGTTATTCTCAATTTCGCCCTCAAGTATAGCTTCTCTTATTACTTTTTTTAAGTCACCAATGGTTTTACAAGGTTCTATTCCAAATATTCTCATTATTTCGTCACCATCAATAGGTGGTTGCCAATTTCGTAACTTATCTTTTTCTTCTATCTCAATAAGCTTTGCTTTTACCTGATTAAAATTGCGATGATATCGTTTTACTTTCTTTTCATTTTTAGATGTAATATCTGCATGGCAAAGAGTCATTAGATCTTCAATGTCGTCACCTGCTTCAAAAAGTAATCTTCTAACTGCTGAATCGCTAACACTATCTTCTACAAGTACAATGGGTCTCAAATGTAGTCTTACTAATTTTTGAACATAATGCATTTTTTCATGCATTGGCATCTTAAAACGTTTAAATATTTTTGGTACCATTTTGCTGCCCAGATGTTCGTGACCATGAAAAGTCCAGCCAATACCATTAATAAAACGCTTAGTTGGGGCTTTAGCAATATCATGCAGTAATGCTGCCCAACGTAAATATAAGTTGTTGGTGTAAGGACTTATATTGTCCAATACTTCAAGAGTATGATAGAAATTATCTTTATGTGATTTGTTGCCAATTTTTTCAACTCCTTGCAATGCACTTAATTCTGGAAAGATGATATCCAATAATCCTGTGTCGAACATTATCTTGAAACCAATTGATGGCTTCGCTGACATAATTATCTTGTTCAATTCAGAAGTAATACGCTCAGTAGTAATTATTTTAATTCTATCTTTATTTCTTGAAATAGCTGCAAGAGTAGATTCTTCAATAGTAAAATCGAGTTGAGTAGCAAATCTAATTGCTCTCATTATCCTAAGTGGATCATCAGAGAAAGTAATATCAGGGTCGAGAGGTGTTTTTATTAAGCCATTTTTTAAATCATTAAGTCCATTAAAAGGGTCAATAATATTATTAGTTTGTGGATCCGTAAGTTCCACAGCTAATGCATTAATAGTGAAATCCCTTCTGTTTTGGTCGTCCTCCAAACTGCCATTTTCTACAATGGGATTACGAGAATTGTTTCTGTATGATTCTTTGCGGGCTCCAACAAATTCAAATTCTATTTCTTGAGCATCATTACTCAAATTTAACATTGCAGTACCAAAGTTCTTGAAAACTGATAAGTGTGCATTTAATTTTTGAGAAACGCTCTTAGCAAGCTCTATACCAGAACCTTCTACAACAAAATCAATATCAGTAGATTCTCTGTTGAGAATATAATCTCTCACCCAACCACCAATAACAAATACACGTACATTTTGTTCCTTAGCAGTTTTATACACTGCTCTAATGCTTGGTTTGTTGAGCTCTTCTGATATGTTTATTGCCTTATTCATTGAAAGCGCAAAATTATTCATTTTAGTTGTATCTTTTTGCAAAATATTTATAGATTTTTTTAAGTTCTTCAATGCATATTATTTTTATCTTTGTTTTTCTAAATCTATAATCTAATATTTATTATTTATGGAAAATCAAGAGAGTACTTTTAAAATGGCATTAAAGCCAGGGATTATAATTGGTGCTATAAGCATTGCAATTTCTTTATTACTTTGGGCAACCGTATCTGATTTGGGAATGCGTCAAAACTTTGGTTATGTTACTTGGTTGGTTTTGGCATTTTTATATCATTTTTATACTAAAAATTATCGTGAAAATAATCTGGGAGGAGCATTGTCGTATGGTCAAGCATTTAAGTTTATGTTTTTTATCACTATCGTAACCTCATTAATGACTGTAGTTTATATGTATGTTTTATATAGTTTTATTGATCCTGGAATGCTTGATGTGATTAAAGATCAAGCTGCTGAGAAGCTTTACCAACAACCAAACCTAACCGAAGAACAAATAGAAAAAGCCATTGAAATGCAATCAATTTGGATTAATCCAACAGTTATTACAATTACCGGCTTTTTTGGAAGTATATTTTTTGGTGCTATATTGTCTCTTGTTGTGGCAATATTTGTAAAGAAAGATGTGCAAATAGAAGAATAAATTATATAATAAAGTTATGCAAATATCAGTAGTAATTGCATCTTTTAATGAGGAAGAATCATTACCAGAGTTAAAAGATTGGATTGTAAAAGTAATGGACGAGAATAATTTTTCTTACGAGATTATTTTTGTTGATGATGGTAGTAAGGATAATAGTTGGCAATTAATTTCTGATTTTGGAAAAGAAAACCCTAATATCAAAGGTATTAAATTTCGTAGGAATTATGGCAAATCAGCGGCATTAAACCGTGGGTTTCATGCTGCTCAAGGTGACGTTGTTATTACAATGGATGCTGATTTGCAGGATAGTCCTGATGAAATTCCTGAATTGTATCGTATGATAGTTGAAGATGGCTATGATGTAGTTTCCGGTTGGAAGAAAAAGCGTCATGATCCTATTTCAAAAACAATTCCTACTAAAATATATAATGCTGCTACACGTTGGGTTACAAAGACCAAACTTCATGATATGAACTGTGGATTAAAATCTTACAGAAAGGATGTAGTGAAGTCTATAGAAGTTTATGGGGAGATGCACCGTTATATTCCTGCAATGGCTAAGTGGGCCGGGTTTTCTAATATTGGAGAAAAAGTAGTGGAACATAGAGCTAGACCATATGGTACTTCTAAGTTTGGTATTGAGCGATTCATTAATGGTTTCTTAGATTTAATGTCGATAACTTTTATATCAAAATTTGGTAAAAAACCAATGCATCTTTTTGGTACTCTCGGCACTCTGTTGTTTGTAATAGGCTTTGGAATAGCCGCTTGGCTTGTATTCGCTAAATTCTATTGGCATCAGTTTCATATGACTGAGCGTCCATTATTTTATTTGTCACTTCTTTCGATGATGGTCGGTTCAACTTTATTTGTTTCAGGATTCTTAGGTGAGCTTATTTCAAGAAATTCCTCTATTAGAAATGAATATCATATTCAAGAATTATTAGGCTTAGATGATGATGAATTCTAAGAAAACCGTTGTTATTGTTGGTAGTGCTCACCCTTTGCGTGGTGGATTAGCAAATTATAACGAACGTTTGGCTTTAGCATATCAACAAGCAGGTTATAAAGTGAAAATCTTTACCTTTAGTCTTCAGTATCCAAATTTCTTATTTCCCGGTAAAACCCAATTCTCTAATGAGTTAGCACCTGATAATCTTGATATCGAGGTGGCTCTAAATTCTGTAAACCCTTTGTCATGGATTGCATTGGGTAATAGAATCAGAAAGATGGCACCTGATATGCTTATAATGAAGTTTTGGATTCCTTTTATGGGGCCTGCACTAGGTACTGTAGCCAAAATTGCTAAGAGAAATAATAAAACCAAAGTAGTAAGTATAATAGATAATATTATTCCGCATGAACATCGTCCCGGTGATAAAGTATTAGCAAAATATTTTGTTGATAATGTTGATGGTTTTATATGTATGTCTGAAGCTGTTCTTAATGATTTGAAAACTTTTGATCAGAATAAGCCTACAATATTTACACCTCACCCTTTGTATGATAATTTTGGCCAGCCTATTGATAAATTGCTGGCAAAGAAAAGATTAGGTCTTAAAACAGACATAAATTATATTATGTTTTTTGGTTTTATTAGGGATTATAAAGGTCTGGATATACTCTTGGAAGCAATGGCTGATGTTAGGATAAAGGACTCAAATATAAAGCTTATTGTAGCAGGGGAATATTATTCTAATGAACAGTATTATTTAGATATTATTAAGGATAAGAATATTGAAGATAAATTGGTTTTAGCAACTGATTTTATTCCCGATAGTAAGGTTGGAGAGTATTTTAGCGCATGTGATATGGTGGTGCAGCCATATAAAACTGCTACTCAAAGTGGGGTAACGCAAATAGCTTATCATTTTGAAAAACCAATGCTTGTTACCAATGTTGGAGGTTTGCCGGAGATTGTGCCTCATATGCGCACAGGCTATGTAGTTGAAGTAGACCCTAGGGCTATTGCTGATGGTATAGTGGATTTTTATAATAATGATAGAGAGGCTGATTTTAAGATAAATTGTATTGAAGAAAAGAAGAAATATACTTGGGAAACATTATTAGATAAAATAAACTTTCTATTCTCAAAAAACTAATTTAATAGATATAATCAATTAAATAATGATTAAAAATAATAAAAAAAATATTGCACTTGTTTTGGCAAGTGGTGGTGCTAGAGGTCTTGCTCACATTGGAGCTATTGAAGAACTTGAAAAGCGAGGTTATAAAATAAATTCTGTTGCAGGAAGCTCAATAGGAAGTGTTATTGCTGGTCTTTATGCTGCCGGAAAGCTTACTGAATTCGCCAATTGGGTAAAAACTTTAAGTAGAATTGATGTTTATAAATTAATGGATTTTACTTTTAATCTGGGATTTGTTAAGGCCGATAAAGTTTTTGATGAGATTAAAAAGTTTACTGGCAACTGGAGGATAGAGGATTTACCTATTAGCACTTCAATCGTTAGCGTTGATATAAATACTCGAAAAGAAGTAGTCTTTACCTCAGGTGACCTATTTACTGCTATACGTGCAAGTATTGCATATCCTACCGTTATTACACCCTTGAAATATGATAATATGTTGCTTGTAGATGGTGGACTTCTTAATCCTATACCTGTAAACAGAGTGAAAAGAATTGATGGCGATTTGTTATTTGCTATAGATTTAAGTGCCGAAATTCCATACCCAAAAAGAAAAAAGAAAAAAAGGAATTTACAATCAAGTCATTTAATGTCTTATTCCCAAGTAAAGAATATTTTAAGTAAATGGGTAAAAGAAGATTCCTCACGGAAAAATAAAGAAAGATGGTCTTATCTTAAACTTATGGAAGAGTCGCTTTTAACTATGCATAGACAGATTAGTAATTTGACTTTGGAAAATAATAAGGTTGATTTGTTAATTCCAGTATCTCACGAGTGTGCGGATTTATTTGATTTTTATTATGCTGAAGAACTGATTGAGTATGGTCGCATGCAGGCTGTTGAGGCTCTTGATAAGTATGAAGCTACACTTTAAGTAAAGTTTATGATTAAAAGATTCACAGCTGATTATATTTATTTAATAGATGAACATCCTTTGAAAAATGGGGTTGTGAGTATTGACGCTAACGGAAGAATTATTGATATTTCTACCAGGCTTCAAGGAAACGAAACGTATGTTGATGGTATTATATGTCCCGGGTTTATTAATGTGCATTGTCATACCGAACTTTCTTTTGCAAAAGATAAGATTGAACCAAATTTAGGCATAGATTCTTTTATTTATCAGCTTGAGGTACTTAAGAAAAAAATAAGTCTTGATGCGAAGAATCAGGCTGTTATTAAAGCATTAGAGGAGATGCTCAATAATGGTATTGTAGCTGTTGGTGATATAATGAATACCGATTTAAGCATTAATGCTAAAAGAGAGTCTAATTTGTTATTCTACAATTTTATAGAAGTTTTTGGGTCCCAGTACAAAGATGCTGAAAATATATGGTATTCTGCGCTTTCATTGTTTGATAAAGCTGATAAGCCTAAAAATATCGTGCCACATGCTCCTTATTCATTATCGCGCACGCTTTTTCAGAAACTAAGAGATTTCAATAAAAGTAGTGATATTATCAGCATGCATCACCTTGAGAGCAAGGGCGAAATTGAATATTTTGAATCTGGTAGTGGTCCTATTGCCGATAGAATGAAAAAGTGGGGACTAAGTATTCCTGCACATATTCCAACATCACAACGACCACTTAAAAGTATTTCTGAATTTATTGTAAATAATGATAATATATTGTTAATTCATAATTCTTTTGCTGATAATCAGGATGTTGAGTTTGCTAAGGAAACGTTTAACAATACATATTATGGACTTTGTCCAAAGGCAAATTTATTTATAGAGAAAGTCTTGCCACCTATTGATATGCTTATGAATAGTGGGGTTAATATATGCCTTGGTACTGATAGTTTGGCTTCCAATAATAGTCTTAGTATTTTTGATGAAATGAAAACTATTGATAAAGCATTTAAGATTCCATTAGAGGAATTAATTGCTTGGGCTACAATAAATGGTGCAAAAGCACTTAATCTTGACTTAGATTTGGGGAGTATAAGTATAGGTAAAAAACCAGGATTAATTGCTATCACTAATCTTGATAAAACAGATTATCATAGACTTGCAAATGCAACTTTTAGTGTGTTGAGATAATCTGGCTACAGATAATATTTATTAAATTAGAATAAAGAATATATATTTTAGATAGTAATTATGCGTAAAGAAATTGATTTCTTGGTAATTGGATCTGGTATAGCTGGGTTAACTTATGCACTAAAAGTAGCTAATTATGGCAAAGTAGCTGTTGTATCTAAAGCCTTTGCTGATGAGACTTCTACTAAATATGCACAGGGAGGAATAGCAACTGTAATGTATTCTCCGGATTCCTATAAAAAGCATATCGAGGATACACTGGTGGCGGGTGCTGGTCTTTGTGATAGAGAAGTTGTGGAAATGGTTGTTAGCGAAGGCAGGGATAGAATAGAAGAGCTTATAGCTTGGGGAACTGATTTTGATAGAGAAAATGATGGTAACTATGCTCTTGGACGCGAAGGTGGGCATTCCGAAAATAGAATTCTTCATCATAAGGATACAACAGGAAAAGAAATTATTAGAGCTTTGTTGAAACGTGCTAAAAATCATTCTAATATAGAATTATTTGAAGGATATTTTGCAATAGATTTAATTACGCAGCATCATTTAGGAAAAAAGGTTACTAGACATGATAAAGATATAACTTGCTTTGGGGCGTATATCTTGAATCCTCAACTTAATAAAATTGATACTATTCTTTCAAAAATTACAATGCTTGCAACTGGAGGGAGTGGTAATGTTTATCGCACAACAACAAATCCAGTAGTTGCTACTGGAGATGGTATTGCAATGGCTTATAGAGCTAAGGCTGTTGTTGAGAATATGGAATTTATACAGTTTCATCCTACTAGTCTTTATAATCCTGGAGAGAAGCCTAGTTTCTTGATTACTGAGGCATTACGTGGTTTTGGTGGAATATTACGCAATCATAAAGGTGAAAAATTTATGCATAAGTATGATGATAGACTTGAACTGGCACCAAGAGATATCGTTACGCGTGCTATAGATACAGAAATGAAGAAACAGGGGAGAAGTCATGTTTTTCTTGACTGCACTCACTTAAATCCAAATGAATTGATTTCTGAATTCCCCGGGATTTATGCTAAATGTTTAAGCATAGGGATAGATATCCGTAATGATATGATTCCTGTTGTGCCTGCTGCACATTATACTTGCGGAGGTATTAATGTTAATAAATATGGGCAAACAACAGTAAGTAATTTATATGCTTCTGGTGAATGCTCATCAACAGGCTTACATGGTGCTAATAGGTTGGCTTCAAATTCCTTACTAGAAGCAATTGTGTATTCTCATAGAGCCGCACAAAAATCTATACAATTGTTTAGAAATATAGAATTTAAACGTGAAGTGCCTGATTGGGATGATACTGGTTTGATATTAAATGAAGAGTTAATATTAATAACACAAACACAACGCGAATTGCAAAATATTATGAGCTCTTATGTTAGTATTGTAAGGTCTGATTTACGATTGCAACGTGCTCTTGATAGGTTGCAACTTATTTATAAAGAGACAGAAGATTTATATAAAAAGTCAATTCTTAATAGAGAATTATGCGTCTTGAGAAATCTAATTAACGTTTCATATTTGATTGTTAAAATGGCTATAAATCGAAAAGAAAGTGTTGGGCTTCATTATTCAATTGATTATCCTAAAATAAAGTAGTAATCGTAGTATTATATTTTTTTGTCAGAAATATAACTTTAAGTCGATAAATAAGCATTATTATTAACGGATATTCATCTTGACAATATTGTCAATTTTAGTATTTTAGCAAAGTTTTTATTTTACAGTTTTATATACCTAAATATACATTATATCAACGATAAAACATTAATTATGAGGAATATACAAATTCTTTTTTTAAGTATTTTTTTACTTGCCGCTAATTTTTCTATTAATGCTCAAAGTTTAAGTAATTTTGGGAAAAAGGAAGAAGTAAAAGACCCTGTAAGCTGGACTAAGTCATATGCTAAAACTGGAGACAATGAATACATATTGACTTTTAAAGCTAAAGTAGAACCTCATTGGCATTTTTATTCTCAATATAGTGAGGGAACAATGCCTATGGCTTTTTATTTTGATGATATTGTTGGATATGAAAGAGTTGGAGATGTTTTGGAATCTCCCAAACCAAAAGAAGAATATGACGAAACATTAGGTGGGTTAACAAAATATTGGGATAAATCAGCAACTTTTACTCAGAAAATTAAACTAACAGCACCTTCTGCTAATGTGCATGGTGCTATTGAGTTTCAAGCTTGTATAGATGGTGCTTGTACAATGCTTACCTATAACTTTAGTTTCGATATTAAAGGTGATGTAAATACCAAAGTTGAAAAGCCTAATGAAGTAGGGAAAAAAACTAATGTTGATATAACCCCTAAACTAGTTGATACTGAAAAGGTTGAAAATAATATTGCTGACAATAAGATTCCTAATGTTAAAGAAAATGAAGTTGATAAAACAACAAAAGAAAATAAAATTGAATTAAGCGATGAAGCGTGGAAAGAATTGATCTATGAGCCTATAATTGAGGACCTAAATCAATTGGGTAATGAAAATTCCATTGCTAACAAGAGTTTTCTTATTATCTTTTTATTAGGATTTGTTGGTGGATTTGTGGCATTGATGACACCTTGTGTTTGGCCTATGATTCCTATGACAGTAAGTTTTTTTATTAAGAAAGCAGATAAAGCTTCAGGTAAAAGAGATGCTTTTATTTATGGGATTTCTATTGTTTTAATATATCTTATTTTTGGTCTTGGGGTAACAGCTATATTCGGTGCTGATGCTATGAATGCAATGGCTACATCTGCAATATTTAATATTATTTTCTTTGCTATTTTACTTGTCTTTGCTATATCCTTTTTCGGTGCTTTTGAAATAATGCTACCAACAAAGTGGACAAATAAAATGGATGAAAAAGCAGATAAAACTTCTGGTTTGCTTAGTATTTTCTTTATGGCCTTTACTCTGGTTTTAGTTTCTTTTTCTTGTACCGGTCCAATCATTGGAACTTTATTAGTAGAAGCTGTAACTAAAGGTATGTGGGGACCAGCAATAGGTATGACTGGTTTCTCTCTCGCTTTAGCACTTCCATTTACACTATTTGCTATATTCCCTTCAATGATGAAGAAAATGCCAAAATCAGGTGGTTGGTTGAATTCAGTGAAAGTAGTTTTAGGATTCTTAGAATTAGCTTTAGCATTAAAATTTCTTTCTGTTGCAGATATGGCATATCACTGGCATTTGCTTGATAGAGAAGTGTTTTTAGTGTTATGGATAGTAATTTTTACTCTATTAGGAATGTATTTATTAGGAAAACTTATGTTTAGTCATGATTCCAAAATGGAAAAAGTTGGTATTTTTAGATTCTTTCTTGCCATAATATCATTTTCTTTTGCACTTTATATGGTTCCCGGACTTTGGGGCGCACCTCTTAAAGCTATTTCTGCTTTTTCTCCTCCTATCACAACTCAGGATTTTAATCTTTATGAAGGAACTGTTGAAGCAAAATTCGATGATTATGATGAAGGAATGGAATATGCAAGGAAGCATAAAATGCCTGTGATTATTGACTTTACAGGTTGGGGATGTGTAAATTGTAGAAATATGGAATTGGCTGTTTGGGCTGACCCAAAAGTTAAAGATATTCTCGAGAATGATTATGTACTTATTTCTCTATTTGTTGATGACAAAAAACCATTGTCTGGCGAAAGAGTTAGAGTTTCAGAATTAACAGGAAATAAACTGCGTTCTGTAGGTAATTTGTGGAGTGATTTACAGATTAGTAAATTTGGACAATCATCTCAACCATATTATTTTGCATTAGATTATAAAGGTAAACCTCTTACTGCTCCTATAGCATACGAATTAGATGTTAATAAGTATAAGGAGTTTCTAAATAAAGGTTTAAAAGAGTTTAAAAAGCGTTTTCCAAATAATTAATTTTATATTTTCTTGATAGAATTTGGTGAATATTAACAGAATATGTACGAAATCCCACGTTTATTTAATTGTAGGATTATTTAATCATATTAATTCATAACAATAATTTTGATTGTGTTTCACCGTTTATCAATGTTATATTGTAATTTATCGTTTTATTTATCTCGTATTATTTGAGTTAAATCATTAATACTTAAATTTTGGTATCATAAGAATTAAAAGTACGTTTGTTAATTTATTGAAATACAATTAAATAAAGAAAACTAATTTAATACGGTGAATAATACAGATTAATTATCATTTTTATTTATGAATAATCACTGTTTAAACTAGAAGAATAGTTTTCAAATATTTTATCAATTATTTTAAGGTATCTTTGCACAATTATATTTTAGACTATGAAATTCCAAGATTACCGCATCGATAATGATATAAAAAGGAGTATTGCAAAAATGGGTTATAAAAAACCTACTGATATTCAATATAAATCTATTCCTCCAATACTTAGAGGAGAAGATGTGCTTGCTATTGCACAAACAGGAACAGGTAAAACTGCTGCTTATGCAATTCCTATTTTACATCTGTTACAAGAAGGAATTTTACGTGGCAAAAGTCGAGGTATTAAATGTCTTGTTATGGCCCCAACTCATGAATTGGCACAGCAAATTGAAATGGTTTTTAAAGAGTTAGGGAAATATACTAGAGTGAAAATATTTAGTATTCATGGTGGTGTTGACCAAGATCCTCAAAAAGAAAAACTTGCTAAAGGTGTAGATGTATTAGTGGCAACACCTGGAAGGATGTTTGACCTTGTAAGTCAAGGGGATTTAAATCTTAGTAAAGTAGAGACATTGGTTCTTGATGAAGCTGACCACATGCTAGACCTGGGTTTTATAAAAGATATTCGCGATTTAGTAAAGCATTTACCTAGAAAACGTCAGACATTATTTTTCTCTGCAACTATTGATGATAAGATTAAAAAAATTGCCTATTCGCTTGTTAGAAATGCCATTAGGATTCAGATTTCCCCAAAAGATCCAGTAGCAAAGAATATAGAGCATTCTGTAGCTTTTATAGAAATGGATGATAAGAGATTTTTCCTTGAATATCTCCTTAAATCTAATGCCGAAAAGAAAGTCCTTGTTTTCGTTAGAACAAAAGTAAGAGCTGAGAGAGTTAAAAAAGCCATGGGTAGAGTAGGTGTTACTACTGATACTATTCATAGTGATAAATTGCAACAAGAAAGAGAAATAATTATGTCTTCTTTTAGAAATTCTACTCTTAAGGTTTTAATAGCTACCGATGTTAGTGCTAGAGGAATTGATATTCCAAATGTTGAGTATGTTGTTAATTATGATTTACCTGAGACTTCAGAGTATTATGTACATAGGGTAGGGCGAACAGGTCGTGGAAGTCAAAAAGGTCAAGCAGTATCATTCTGTGCTAAAGAAGAGAGAGATTTGTTATTACAAATTGAAGAAAATCTTGGTAAACCAATACATCGTATAGAAATATCGAAGCGTGAATACGCTATTACTATGCAAATGACTAATGAAAATGATTATGATTGGCGGAAAGTAATTGATGAGATTGAAAAAGAAGATATTGCCTATACAAATAGAAAAAAGAAAAAGAGAAAACGTTAATTTTATATGAACTGGGATACTTTACTTAATAGCCAACGACTTGGTGATACACGAAAAGATTATGATACTTTTATTCATAGGTCTGCCTTTCAGCGTGATTTTGATAGAATAATTTTTTCATCAGCTTTTAGGAGAATGCAGGATAAAACACAAGTTTTTCCTGTGCCAGAAAGTGACTTTGTTCATAATAGACTTACTCATAGTTTAGAAGTAGCAATGGTAGGGCGTTCACTAGGTAATCTTGCCGGTGAATATATTCTTGAAATAGAACCTAGTTTGAAAGAAAATCACAGTATGAATATGTTTGGCGATATTGTGGCAGCAGCAGCATTGGCTCATGATTTGGGAAATCCACCCTTCGGACACTCTGGTGAAAAGGCTATTGGTGATTATTTTCAGAAGAATATTGAATTAAAAAAGAAATTTAATTTATCAGATTTGCAATGGAACGACCTTCTAAATTATGAAGGTAATGCTCAAGGATTTAGATTATTAACTAATCATCACCCAGGCGAAGTGCAAGGTGGTATGCGTTTAACATATTCAACATTAGCTACTTTTGCAAAGTACCCAAGACTTTCTTTGCTTGATAATTCTAAACTGATAGATAGCAGTATTAAACGTACTTCTGCCAAAAAATTCTCTTTCTTTTTTAGCGAAGCAGATACTTTCAATAATGTAGCTATTCAGACAGGATTGAAGAATATTAGTGATAATTCTCAAGAGAAGGTTTGGTGTCGGCATCCTTTAGCATTCTTGGTGGAAGCTGCTGATAATATTTGTTATAGAATAATAGATTTAGAAGATGGTTTTAAGCTTGGTTATTTAACAATT
>Ga0256842_1000509_pt1 | contig 34434 bp, 38 predicted proteins | sample 4559240metaG_FD_185973 | JGI IMG/M metagenome (GOLD analysis project Ga0256842, IMG submission 185973) | Hydrothermal vent microbial communities from Guaymas Basin, Mexico - 4559-240 | ecosystem: Environmental > Aquatic > Marine > Hydrothermal vents | place: Mexico: Guaymas Basin | collected...
TTGACACGATCACTACGGGAGCCATGATCCTCAGGTTCGCCAATCCTCTCTTAACGAGCTGCGGAGCGGACGAAAGAGCACTTGTGAGAGCCATTATCAGTCCGGCACCTCTTATGAAGTCCACGTGAAACGGAAAGAACGCTGTCGTCAGCGGAACGAACAGAACTCCTCCTCCAACTCCAGATATCGGCGCTATTATTCCGATCACCAGTGTAAACAGGAACAGACACAGAGGCCAGAACCACCAGTCCATAGGGCCACCTCCACATATTAACTCCGAATTTTACTCCGTGTCCGATACCTTTGTTAACGGCGAATCGATAATAACAATATATAAGATTTGTCATTTATATTCCACAATTAATAACGATTAAGATTCGATGTGAGAGATGGCCCAATAAAAGCGATCAATTATTAAAAAACAAATATCGTCTATCAAGATATACATCTTGCAAATAATCAAATAATATTAAAATATTTTTATTTTTTAAAATTATATAAAAAATTCATAATATATGTAGCACTTCCAAATAAATCAGCTACAGAATAGTCAACTTTCACTTTCTCTTTTTCTCTACAAGCAATAGCGTTCTTGGAGCCTCGACGATGTCCACAGATATATCGAGAGCTCTAAATAACCCCCTAAGAAAAGCCTTGATAAAGTTCTTGGAATGAGGTGTTGGCAGAACCAAGGTGTAGCAGCCGGAACTTATCTTCAACTTGAACCAGTTTTTGTATTCGGTGTATTTCAATATCTCCCTTAAATCGGTCAGCTCTATGCTCCTAAAATATATCCCGTGCCTATATCCTTCTTCCTCCGTAAGTTTCCAGAACTCATCCGATCCATACTTCTCTATCTCATTTAGCATGGCGTCCCAAAGTTCGATGTCTATGATGACATGATCGCCACCGTGAAGGAGTTCGGCATATATGGCGAGTTCCTTGAGAGAAGGAGTATCCTCAAGCTCAGATTGATATGCCATCATTATGGATGACCTTACCACCTGAGAAATAGTCTGTCCTCTTTTTTTCGTCAGCTCTCTTAAAGCTCTGAAGGTTTCAGGATCCAAAGCTACAGATATCCTCCTAAAGCCTTCATGGTTGCCATATTCAATGTATTCCATGTTTCTTTTATTTTGACTACTACTACTTAAGTTTTGTTTATTATTTTTATTAGTTTTTCATACCGAATAAAATTTATATTATCTAATAATTAAAATTTGATTTTCCGCTCCAATTAATAAAGATTTTATTACTTATTATCAAAACTTAATAAATAACAACAAAATTTATATTAAAGAAAAAACAAACAGAAAAATGGAGGTGAAATGCTATGCCCGAGGTGTGCGAGAGAGAAGTTATGTTTAGTCTGCCAGAGATATCCAAAATACTGCTGGTGCTCAGGAACGACGCCGACTACAGAAAGGCGATTGAGAATGCAATAAGCATAGCAAGCGGAAAGAACGCGAAGATATACGTTCTCTACGCCGTTGACATGGAGCTACCGCCAATAGTTCCAGAGAAGGTTGAGAAAGAGATTTACGAGAAGCTCAGAGAGGAAGGAAAGAAGATAGTCGATGAGGCGATAGAGAAGCTTAAAGCGGCAGGAATCGAAGCTGAGCCCATCGGGATGCATTTCGGATTTGCAGTTGAAAGGATTCTAAAAGCTGAGAAGGAGCTGAACCCAGATCTAATAATTCTGAGCACGAGAGGGCTTTCAACGTTGAAGAAGATTTTGATGGGGAGCATTTCTGAGGAAGTTACGAAAGAGGCGAAAGCTCCTGTTCTGCTCGTGAAGTGAGGTGTTGTGTATGGGAGGACTGCCAGCCGGCGGGCTCAGCGCGATTCCGCCTGAAGCTTTCATACACATAGGCTGGGAAGAAGCATTATTTCTGCTCGCACTGGGATTCTTCGGAGGAATGCTCAGCGGTTTCATAGGTAGCGGTGGAGCCTTCGTTCTAACGCCGGGAATGATGTCTATAGGAGTTCCTGGACCGGTTGCGATCGCATCCAACATGTGCCACAAGTTCCCGAAGGCAATGATAGGTGCTTGGAGGAGGATGAAAGTAGGACACTTGGACGTAAAGCTTGCGATACTCTTCGCGATATCTGCAATAGCTGGTGTTCAGGTTGGTATCTATGTCCAAAGATTGATACTGAAGACATTGGGTGTTACAGGAACGAACCTATACGTCAGCTTGGCGTTCGTAATCGTTCTGCCGATAGTTGCCGCTCTATGTCTCAGAGATGTCTTAAAGGCGAGGAAGTATGGAATCGAAGATGTAGAGCCTCAACTTGCCAAGAAGCTTGAGCAGAAGTTCAGAATCCCGCCCATGATCCACTTTAAGACCGCTGGAAGAAGGCAGTCGCTATGGCTGACGATTCCGTGCGGATTTGGAACAGGATTCTTAGCAGCTACTATAGCTGTTGGAGGTTTCATAGGCGTTCCAACGATGATATACGTCATAGGAGCTCCGAGTTTCGTGGCGAGCGGAACAGAATTGGGAGTAGCTTTCGTCATGGGTTCGACGGGAACGTGGACTTGGGCATACTTCGTCGGAGCTGTCGACTTCAGGCTTACTACGCTCATACTTGCCACATCTTTGATAGGAGTTCAGATTGGGGCGGTGGGAACGACTTACGTTAGACAATACTTCATAAAGCTCGCGATGGCTACTGTAATGCTGATTGTCACGTGCAGCAGAGCATGCGCAATTCCGGGTTATCTCGTAGAATTAGGCTGGATATCGCTTGACGAAAGTATTGTAAACACCTTGAATTCGTTGGTCTTCCCGCTGATGATACTGGCTCTGATTTCCGTAACTCCAATGGTTTTAATTCCGATGCTCAACGTCAGAAGAACCCTCGCAAGGCTCGGAGTTTTGAACGAGGCATTGGTGGTTCCGAAGCACAAGGGAAGACTAATTCCGAAGACTATATTGTTCTTCACGCTGACCGCGCTCAACTACTACCTGCTGTTCAGAGACCAGTGGGCTTGGGTCGAGTTCATAACTTCCATACCGCACGCTCCTCCATTAACAGCCGCACTACTTTCTACCGCTGTTGTTTTCCTCGCGATCTACTGGTCGATAGTCCATGGAACCTTTGCTCATTGCGTCCTCGATCTGGTAAAGATCACAGCTCTCAGGGACGACTTAGCAAAGAAGATAAGCGAGAAGGGATACGAAGGCATCCACGAGTGGGTTGCGAGCGTGAAGTCTGGAGGTGCAACAGCTTCCAGATAAATTCTTTTATTTGAGGTGGGGTAAATGTTCGAAAGAGTTTTGATTCCGACGGATTTCTCACCGTATGCGGATAAAACCCTCGAATGCGGTTTTGAACTAAAGAATTTAGGAGTTGGGGAAGTGGTTCTACTGCATGTGATCGATCCTGACATACTGGAGTTCGTCGATGCTTTTTATGGAGCGGATGTCCCAACGATCATGGAGGACTTGAGGAATAAGGCTAAGGAGAAACTTGAAGAGAGAGTAAGATTGCTAAAGGAGCAGGGTATTGAGGCAAGGTATGAGATTGCCGTAGGTGATCCGGCCACTGAGATCGTTAAGGCTTCTGAAAGATTTTCTCTAATTTTGATCGGTGCGAAAGGTAAGAACGCGTTGAGTGCTACATTCTTGGGTAGCGTTTCCGAGGCGGTTATAAGGTCTGCCAAGGTTCCTATATTGGTTACGAAGTTGAAGGTCGTTGAGAGAAAGGATGGGGCGTATTACTGCGAGCTTATATATGGTAGGATGTTTGACAAGGTTCTGTATGCAACAGATTTTTCCGAATGTTCTGAGGCCCTGAAAGTTCTCAATGGGTATCCTAAGGAGGTCATAGTTTTGCATGTTCTCGAAAAAGGAGAAAGCGAAGGAAATGTAGAGTCTAAGCTTAAGGAGATCAAATTCGACAACACAGAATACGTCATAGCTGAAGGAAAGCCGTGTAAAGAGATCTTAAAGGTCAGCGAAGATAAAAGATGCACGATGATAGTGGTTGGGAAATCCAAGGTTGAGGGTTTCTTCGGAACGACTGTAGATTGCGTCGTTAGGAGATCAAAGATACCAGTTTTGATAGTCTAAATTTTATTTTTTATTTTTATTATTTTTAATAAAAGTTATTAAAAATTTGTAAAATTGCTCAAAAGTGCTAAAAATTATGCAATTTTAATAAGAAAGATTTTTAAGAAATAAGAAGATACGTTGATATGATGGGGGGTGAGAACATGCGCAAGATGACTATCCTCGCTATGGTGATTGCGGGAGTGTCGATAGCCATAGCATGGTGGTTGCACGCAACGAAGGAGATAATGTGGCTCATAGCTTTGCTGGCACTCTCAGTGTTTGTAAGTGACACCTCAGAAAGTCCAACAGTGCTTGAGGATGAGAGAAAGGAAGAAAAGAGGAATATGAAGATACTCGTTGGAGCTGACGGTTCAGAGAAGTCTATGAAGGCAGTAGATTATGCGGCAAGCTTAGCTTTAAAGAACGACGGAGAAGTGTTACTCGTCCACGTAGTTGCAATGGATCCGAGAATCCCGCCCTCAATATGGGTTACCCCAGAGATAGAGGCGAGGGACAGGAAGTTCATCGAAGATTTGAGAAAGACGGCCGAAAATATGCTCAATGACATAGCAACAAGACTCAGGGAAATGGGCGTTAACGTGAAAACGAGGATAGAGTTTGGAGATCCAGCGGAGCAGATACTCAAGATAGCTGACGAGGAAAATGTTGACATGATAGTAGTTGGTGTGAGGGGTATAAGCAGGTGGAAGAAGATACTGATGGGAAGCGTATCGGAAAAGGTAGCAAACGAGGCTAAGGTTCCAGTTATGATCGTTAGATGATCTTTCAATTTCTATTAATTTTTTTTCTAGCAACTTCAGGTATTCCGCAACTACTAAAATCGCTAGGATATTTATTGCACTAAATTAAAACTAAATTAAATATCTCTAATCAATGTTGAACAGCATCAAGTTGCCCACTACAACAAAAAAATTAGAATGGAAGCTTTGGTTCTCTGCCACTTGCCTTTGCGTAGGCCATTGCGACTCCTCTGTAGATCAGGTGCGCGAACTTGGAGTATGGCGCATATGCTATCAGCATGAACACCGCTATTAGGTGGACAACGTAGAGGTAGTATGCCGCGACGCTACCAGCCAGTCTAGCAAGCTCAGTGATTATGCCCGTTATTGCGACCGCATACAGCGTCAGCAGGAAGAACCAGTCGAAGTATGAACCACCCTTGACATCGGGGTTCGTCAGCCTGTTGTAGATTGCGAACGAACATCCCAAGAAGAGTGCGATCGCACCCAAGTTGCCCAAGATCTTAGCCGGATGCCATATCGGAAGGTGTGGCATTCCGAAGACGTATTTGGCCACGACATCGAGTCCGGCGGTGATACCCAGAGCTATGAATCCGTAAAACATCAGGAGGTGGGCGTAGTATCTGTTCCTGTTCACCTCACAGATCTTAAACCAGCTGTGCTTTATTATGTCCCAGATCGCATAGACGACTGCATCCAAGAAGCACATACCACCCTGCACTTCGAGCTCTGCCCCTTCCTTAGGCTCGACTGTTATAGTCTTACCGCCACCCTCTGTCAAAGCGTTCCAGAACCTCCAAAGTCCTATCAATGCGATGAGAACCGCCAGCCCTCCGAAGATGAAACCACCAGCCTCAACGAACTCCATTGGTATGAACTTACTGTAGACGATCTCCTCTCCACCGGAGGGAACACTGAGGCCAAATGCTGAAATCAGAGCTCCGATCAATATTATGGGTATCAAAACGAACAACGGGAAGTATACTGGGTTGTTCACGATCTTAGCCATGAAGCTCGGCCACGAATACTCTGCTATCATCCTTGCTCTCAAAGCAGCTAAGACCTCTCCGGGCTTAGCGTCTCTTGGACAATACTTGGAACAGTCGTTGCAGTTGTGGCAGAGCCAAACGTCAGGATCTTTCAAGAGCTTCTCTTTCAGACCCCACTGGGCCCAGATCATCTCCTTCCTTGGAAATGGGCTATTTTCGGGGCTTAGCGGACAAACCACAGAACACGTTGCACACTGCATACACTTCTTAAGGGTCTTTCCACCCAACTTTATTACTTCCCTGACGAACTTCGGATCGGCTTCAACTGCCATAATACCACCCCACAAAAATATAAGAAATTTAGAAGCCCTTGTATGGGTTCGGACCGATCTTCTTAATCTCCTCAACAAAGCCGTCCAATATCTCGGGTATCTTGGGCCAATCGGATATCTCCACCTCCAATATCTTTACTCTCTCTGGCTCTAAGAACAACCTCTGCAGAGTCTCCTGGACGTTCTCCATTCTTCTATTTGCAAGCTCCGAACCTCTTATGAAGTGGCACTGATAATCTTCGCCAAACTTACATCCGAGCAGTAGTATGCCATCAATACCTCTTGACAGCGAGTCTGCGATGAATACCACGTTTACTGAACCAAGGCATCTAACCGGGATTATTCTGACGAACGGATTGAACTTCAGTCCGTTCTTTGCCGCCATGTCTATCGCCGGATATGCGTCGTTTTCACATGCGAAGACGATTATTCTCGGCTTGGTCTCCTCCGAAGGAACCGAAACGGCCTTGAGCATCGATGAGATCATGTCAACGCTGTATTGCTTGAACGATATGATCTTCTCTGGGCAAGCTCCGAAGCAGATACCACATCTCCTGCATCTTAACGGGTTCGGCTTTGGCGTTCCCTTCTCGTCCTCATCGAGCGAACCAAACGGACATTCCTCGGTGCACCTCTTACACTGCGTGCACCTCTGGAGGAAGAAGTTCGGATAGTCGATGTCTCCAGTCCTCGGGAAGGTCGTCTTACCCTGAGCAACCAATTCGACACACTGAATAGCCTTCAACGCCGCACCTCTTGCGTCGAGCTCACAATCTCTGACAGTCATCGGTGCTCTAACGCAACCGGCTGCATAAATTCCGGTTCTTCTGCTTTCGTATGGGAAGCATATGTAGTGTGAATCGGGCATTCCGTAGCGGAGTGTCGGAAGCTCTGGCCCTTGCCTGTATTGCAGGTTGAGAATCTGCTCCTTGTCCTTGTTTGCGAACGCCACCTCTTTAGGAACTGCGGGCCTAATGTGCGAGTATGGAGGCTCGCCTTCGTCTGGATACTCCTCCTTTGTCGTGTAGATTCCATACATCGCAGACAGCATTCCAGTCGCGAGGACGACCAAATCCACAGTTACCTTGACATCCTCACCCAGCAATGTGTCGGTCACTTCAACCACAAGATCCCCATATTCGTCCTCGTAGATGCTCTTAACCTGACCCTTCGTGAGGAATATACCCTCATCTTCCTGCGCTCTCTTGTAGAATTCCTCGTAGATTCCAACTGTCCTCATATCTTTGTAGAATATGTAAACATTCGCGTCCTTGTTGAGCTCCCTTATGCAGAGTGCCTCCTTGAGCGATGTCATGCAGCAGACCGTCGAGCAGTATGGAATGTGCTCCGGATCCCTCTGTCCGGCGCAGAGTATAAAGGCCACGTTCTTCACGGGCTTTCCATCTGAAGGCCTAACCAAATTACCCTCCTTCAGCATCTGTTCAAGCTCGATGTTGGTAACGACGTTCGCAAACTTGCCGTATCCCAAATGCTCAAGTTTTGAAGGATCGTAAGGCTTCCAACCAGCCGCAACCACTATTGCACCCACTCTAAAGCTCTCTTCACTTCCATTTGTGCTGACAATAACATCGAACATTCCCGGCTGTCCAGAGATCGACTTGATCCTTGCAGACGTGAAGACCTTGATCCTATCGTTGCTTTCAACCTCCTTTATCTTCTCCTCCAAGTATGCAGAAGCATCCATAAGCTCTCTGTATGGCTGCTTACCCGGCAAGATCTTCGAGAACTTTCTAACCCAACCTCCAAGCTCCGGCTCCTTTTCGACGAGATAAACGTTGTATCCCGCCTTGGCTATCTCAATGGCCGCAGTTAATCCGGTAACTCCACCACCGACGACGAGAATGTCCTTCGAAGTCTCCTCTATGTATGGCTCTGGGAAGTCTGCTTTCTGAGCCTTTACTACTCCCATCTTTACGTAGTCTTCCGCCATCATCTGCGTGTCTTCGTTGTTCGGCTCGTGCGTCCAAACTACGCCCTCTCTCAGGTTCACCCTCTCGACGAATACTTTCTCGCCGAAGTCGAATACCTCCTTCTTAACTCTCGGCGAACAAGCGGCAATGACAACACCCGTTAACCCCTCACTGCTTATGTCGCTCTTTATCATGCTGACGGCTTCTTCGCTGCAGAGATGATCGTGGATCTTGACGGGAACTTTGAACTCGTTCTCTACTGCCTCTTTAATCTTCTCAACATCTATAGCGTCGCCAATTCCACAACCCTTGCATATGTAAACGGCAACCTTCTTTTCTTCAGCCAATTAAATCACCCCCTAATAACCTGGATAGCCTTAAGAACTGCTCCTGTCGCATCCTGATTGCTCGTTGCCACGTCAGCAGGCTTCCTTGCAACACCGCATGGGATTATTCCTTCCTTCTCAACCACGAAACCAAACTCATCGTATTCTATTCCATCGATCTTCTGAACGGCCGTTGAGGGCTGCATTCCGGTGGCGAGGACTACCATTTCAACCTCCATGCTAACCTTCCTGCCCGTCGATGTATCTTCAGCATGGACGATCAGGTTGCCGTTTCCTGCATCCTCTATCTTAGCAACTTTCCCCTTTATGAACTGGATGTTCTCATCGCTCGCAACCTTTGCGAAGAAGTCCTCATACCTTCCATAGGCTCTCAGATCGATGTAGAACACGTAAACCTTAGCATCTGGAATCTGCTCCCTGACATATAACGCATGCTTCATCGATGCTAAGCAACATACAGCGGAGCAGAACGGTAAGTGGTTTTCATCTCTACTTCCAGCGCACTGGACGAAAGCTACACTCTTTGGCTCTTTGCCGTCGGAAGGTCTAACGATCTTGCCCTTCGTTGGGCCGTTTGGTGAAGCGAGTCTCTCCATCATCATGTTCGTTATGACGTTCGGATGATCCGGCAATAGGTTGGTAAGCTTAGACTTGTCGTATGGGTTCCAGCCCGTCGCAACGATTATCGCCTTCGCATTTATCGTTATCTCTTCCGGCTTCATGTCAAGATCGATAGCGTTGTATTTACATGCTGAAACGCACTGCCCACACTTGTCGCAAGCTTCAGCATCGATCACGTAGAGCTGAGGGAACGCCATCTCGTGCGGGAGGTATATGGCCTTGCACTTGTCCATTCCAAAGTTGAAAGGATTCGGCATCTCCACAGGGCAAACTTCAACGCAAGCTCCGCAGGCTGTGCAGGCGTCAGTTACAAATCTTGGCTTCTTCTCCACTCTAACTGTGAAGTTTCCAGCACTTCCCGAAACACTCTTCACTTCAGCCATCGTTATGTATTTGAGGTTCTTGCAGTTTTGCAACCTCTTGAAGAGTATCTCGAGTCCGCAGTATGGAGGACAGATCTTGGGGAAGTATCTAGTGAGCTGTGTTACTCGCCCACCTAAGTAAGGATTCTTTTCCACAAGAATAACACTGTATCCTGTCTCCGCTGCTTCAATTGCAGCAGTTAATCCAGAAATACCACCGCCGATAACTAAGATGTCTGCTTCCATAATAACCCTCCCTCAAGCATTTTGGAATAATTTTAGGAAGTTTAAAAACATTTCCATTTATCACGTAGCTCGACGATAGCGAATTTTTAAAACTAAAATAATTCATTTTTATATTAAATCTAAATAATATCAAGCACAAAAATAAAGGAAAAAATTTAGAGTTGCCAGTCGACGATCTGGATGTATGGAACCTTCTGGAGCTCCCACTCGCCGGTCTCTGGGTTCCTCCTGCCGACGACGAAGCACTTCCAGTTCTCGTCGTCCAAGTTCGGATAGTCAGTTCTGTAGTAGTAGCCAGGCCATCTGGTCTCCTGTCTGAAGAGCATGTGCTGGACGTGTGCCTCGGCTACGATGACTCTGTGCCACATCTCCCAGCATCTCATGAGCTCGTGGAGGTTCCTCGCAGCGAGCTTCTCCATGTCCTCCTTGAGCATCTGCAGCCTCTCGAGAGCGATCTTCAACATCTTCTCGTTGGTCTTGTACCACATTGAAGCTCCAGCCGCATATTCATCCATGATCTTCTGGAGTCTCCAGAGCGCCTGCTTCGGGAACAGGTAGTTCGGGTTGATGTCCTCTCTCGTTGAAGCTCCCTTGAACTGCTCGTAGGTGACCATCGGCTGGAATATCTTCTTCTTAAGCTCCTGAACCTTAGCGTCGTCAACCTCTGGGTTCGGGTTCTGTTCTACGATGTATCTTACAGCCTCCTTACCGGCAATTCTACCCTCCGTGAACGAACCGCTTGAGAACTTGTGCGGGTTAGCTCCAGAACAGTCACCGACTGCGAACAATCCCTTGATTGTCGTCATTCTGTTGTAGCAGAGTGGGAACAACTTCTTGTACTCCTCTGGCATCAAGTCCTCTGGTCCGCAGACCCACAGACCAGCACAGCCTGAGTGTGAACCCATCATGTATGGCTCGGCCGTCATGATCTCCGAAGGCACCTTCTCTGGCTCGATGTTCAAAGCAGCCCAGAGCAATGCCTGTGAAACTGTCATGTCGAGGAAGTCCTCCCAAGCCTCCTCGATCAACTTCTTGAGATCCTTACCCTCTTCGCTGAGCTTCTTGATGGCCCACTCTGTTCTCATGAGGATCGGACCCTTACCTTCCATGAGCTCTACGAGCATCTGGTGGTTTCTAAGCGGTGTCGGAGTTGGGACAGCGTCAGCGTATGGCTTGTACTGGGCAATTGTCTCCTTCTTCTCGATGTAAACCTCATCGTATGCGTTCGTAGCTACTGACTTGAACAACAGGAACCATGCACCAACTGGTCCGTAACCATCCTTGAATCTTGCCGGGATGAATCTGTGCTCCATCTGGCATGTGTGGGCACCAGCCTCGATGGCCATTGCGTAACCGCTACCCGTGTTGAACACTGCATACCAGATTCTACCCATACCCTCTCCGGTGCTTCTCGGCTTGAACAGCAATGTTGCTCCACCCGTTGCAAGAATTACTGCCTTAGCCTTGAAGATGTAGAACTTCGGCTCTCTTACGCTGAAACCTACTGCACCAGCAACCCTCTGTGGGTCGTTCTTGTCAAGTAGCAAGTGTGTTACCATTACTCTCTCAATGATGTTCTCCTCACCAAGAGCCATCTTCGTAGCTTCAGCGATGATCGGCTTGTAGGACTCACCGTGAATCATGACTTGCCATCTACCCTCTCTGACATACTTGCCGTTCTCATCCTTCCAGATCGGCAATCCCCACTTCTCAAAGAGGTGAACGGTTCCATCAACATGTCTTGCGTAGTCGGCTACCAAGTCCTCTCTTGCAATACCCATCATGTCGAGAGTTACGTATCTGACGTAGTCCTCAATCGTGTTCGGCTTGTCACCTACCTGCTGAGCCCTGCCAGAGAGACCGAGGTATGTGTTGATAGCTGACAGACCCTGAGCGATGGCACCGCTCCTCTCAATTGCTGCTTTCTCTACAAGTGTTACTTTCAATCCGGCAGCTTTGGCCCAGTATGCAGCCTCATAGGCTGCACCACAGCCTGAGAAACCTCCACCGACAATCAAGACATCAGTCTCTATTGTAACATCTTCTACATCTTCTGGCTTGTATGTTTCTATATTCTTATATACCTCAACCGCCATTTAAAACACCTCCAAAATTAAATTTAAGCCTTCTTCTTAACCTCAGGAAGAGAGTCCATATCCAAAATCTGCGGCTCACCAGCAAGCAAGTTGTTCTTCAAGTTGTCAAGGTTTGGCTCTGGGAAGCCCTCGAATGGCTGAATTGAACCCCATGGGGTCGTTCTGATTGGGAACTTGAACCTCAAGATCTTTCCGTTTCTGAACTTGATTGTCCACATGATTGCGTCAGTTCCTCTCATCGGGACACACTGTGCCCCAAGGGGCACGAAGTCCACATAACCTCTCATGTCAATAGCACCCTGCGGGCATATCTTTACACAGGAGTAGCACTCCCAGCACATGTCTGGCTCCTGGTTGTATGCTTTCATCTGCTCTTTGTCCAGAACCATCAAATCGTTGGGGCAGATGTATTGGCACGCTGTCTTCTCCAAAGCCTTACAACCGTCACACTTTTCCGGGTTTACATAGCTTGGCATACGTTTCACCTCCAAATTCTAAAATTTCGAATTTTCAAAGACTTCAACCCTTACATGGCTTAAAAATTTAAAAAATTTACTATTTTTTCCGACTTTAAGATGCTCTTTGATGACCATTACTCGATCTCAGGTGGCGGAATGTATTCGGACTCTTTCTTAGCAGCCTCCTGAATCTCTGGCAATCTCTCGAGGACTTTGTCGATCACGTCGAGCGACTTTGCCTTTGCAATCTCTTCGAAGAGCGCTCTCTTGAAAGCGACTGGCAGATCCTCAATGAACCCTCTTGAGTCGATTCTCGCTCTGTCGAAGGCCTTAAGGATCTCCTGAGACTTCTCCTCTGGAACCTCGACTACGAGCATCTTAAGCTGACCGCCGAAGAGATCCTGGATCTTCTCCTCTAACGGCGTTCCCTTGATCTTCGCAAGTCTGCTCTCATCCAGAATAACACCAATGTAATGAACCATTTCAACCACCTCACGCCTTAGGAATCTCCATTGGAGCCAAATCGATTTCAAGCTCCTTGTTCAAGTTCTCCAGATACTTGTTGTTTACGAACGGATAGCCGAAGACCTTCCACCACTTGACTATCGCCTTGTAAACCTCTGGCCTCATGACAACCTTAGGCGGCATAACACCTTCAGCAACCATACCTCTGAGGAACGAACCGCTGAACTTCTGCTTCTGCTTGACGTGTCCACAGTTCTCGCTGTAGGCGATCTCTCCGCAAACGGGGCAATACCAGAACTCGGCCATGTTCTGCGGTATTATCTTTAGACCCTTGTCGACTTCGTTCGGCGGAGCCTCGAATCCGAAGCTCGGAATTCCCTCGCTCCAGAGGATCTGGGTGGCGTATTTGTCGTAGTATTCACCTACCGCAGCGTGGTCTCTACCGAACATGTGGTGTGTGCATCCCATGTTCTGCCTGATGATACCGTGCAACAGCGACTCGATCGGGTTACCGTATCTCATGTCCCAGAGCGTGAACGTGACCATGTGTCTTGACGGCTTGATGTATCCATACTTGTTAACAGCCTCGTGACCCTCCAAGATCGCCTCGTTCGGATAGTCACCCTTTCTCTTAGCTCCGATGATGGCGTTAACCAAGATACCATGGCACGGCTCGATGTCACCCGTGTATGCCGCACACTTCATCAGCATCTCGTGACCAGTGTGAGGCACGTTCCTCGTCTGGTGGGCGATGCATGTTCTCCACTTCTTGACATGCTTTATGACCGCTCTGCATTCAGCTGGAGGCAACCAGAACCTGTCGTAAGGTTCTCTGAACTTCGGCGGGTTGATTATCGTCCACTTTCCAGCTATTACGTTCGGATTCATGCACCTGTAGATCATCCAACCCGGATGCTTCTCGTCGAACGGCTGCCTAACTACTTCAGGGTTCTTTTCAGGAGTTCCAAATGTCCTCGTAGCTACATCCTTCGGATCAATCTTGTAGATCTCCTCAACATCCATCACAGCGAAAGGCTGACCCTTGAGCTTCAACAGGAGTCTGTCACCCTCTTTGACATCCAATGCCTTAAGATCGTCGTCGCTCACGTCGAGAAGAATCGGATACGGGAATACCCAACCGTTCTCAAGTCTTCTTTCCTCCAAAACTCTCTCAAGTTCGTTCTGAGTCATCGAACCCTCAACTGGGCTGAAGAAACCGTAGCAGACAGAAATGATCTCTCTGTAAACGTGCCTTATCGGAACTCCGTTCGGATCCGTCGTCGCTTTCAAATCGAACTCTATCGCACCAGCGGCCATGCTTTCGGCGTATTCTCTCTTTTCGATAACCCTATAAACCAACTCTCCACCGTGTGGTGGTGGCATGTTCAATTTAGCCATCTTTTCACCTCCAAAACTAACAACTCCGTATCCAATACCGTCATTAACGACAGCATATATATTGTTTTCTATTTTTTTTAACTACGTCATTTAATAAACCTTGACGAATCCATATAAATGTTTCGAAATAATTTTAAACAATAAATTGTATGAAATTTCCAACATCCAAATTTCGAATTATTTAGACTATCTTTTATAAGATCTTAAACCGAGAGCGTTTTTAATCTAAGGTTTTATGACAATATTACATAACGATAATAATGAGATAATAATTTTTTGGGGAACATAGTTACTCAAACAATCTTTTCTGTCTCAAATTGCCTACGAGTTCGTCAAATTCCAAACCAGAGTAAAACACCTCATCATCGATCTTGTAACCGTTCCTCGTCTGTTTGAGATGACTCAAACATAAAAATCTCCAACCCTCCTTCGCGATCTTTATCGCTATGAACGGCTCAGCACCAAATATTTTCGAAAATTTAACCAAATTTTCAACATCCTCTCTTGAAACGTAAACCGGTAAATTAGACCTCATCTTGACTTCGATTGCTATGTATCTTCTACCGTTTCCAGCAATTATATCCGGAGCTGGATAGCTCATAGAACCGCTCGCAGGAGCTCTTATTGCAGCGAAACCTTTCTCCCAAAGCATGTGAACCAATTCTCTCTCAGATCTGTAGCCTTTGGACTTCACGGAAGCATGGATATCGAAAAATTTAAAATCGTTTACGGTTCAATCATCGTTCCTATTCCCTCCCTCGTGAAGAGTTCAAGCAGAATTGCATGTTCTCTTGAGCCGTCTATTATGTGTGCCCTCTCCACGCCGCCTTTTAAAGCCTTAAGAACGGCTTCAACCTTTGGAATCATACCTCCAACTATCTTACCCTCGTTTAGCATTTTTTCAAGCTCAACGACCTTTATCTTAGAGATAAGCGACGATTTATCTTTGATATCTCTGAGAATTCCCGGAACGTCCGTTAGCATTATAAGCTTTTTAGCCTTCATAGCTGCCGCTATATTTCCGGCTACGATGTCAGCGTTTAGGTTGTATGTATTACCCTCCAAATCCGTTGCGACAGGAGAAACTACTGGAATGTAACCGTGATCGATCAAGATCTTCAGTATTTCGGGATTGACGTATTCAGTTTCTCCTACGTAGCCCAAGTCTATAACGACTTCTCTCCCGTCTTTCTTCTTCTTTATAATTTTCTTCTTTGCGATTATAAGCAACCCATCTTTACCACTCAACCCAACGGCCCTTCCGCCGTTCTTTATGAACGTCGTTACGATTTTGGAGTTTATCTTTCCATCGAGAACCATCTCAACGATTTCCATCGTCTCTTTATCCGTAACTCTCAAGCCGTCAACGAACTTCGGCTTTATACCGAGTTTTTCCATCTTTTCCGTGATCTCAGGCCCTCCGCCGTGAACTACGATCGGCTTTATACCTACAAAATAAAGTAACAATATATCCTTGATCGTGCTCTCAAGTATGCTCTCGTTCACCATAGCATGTCCGCCAATTTTTATGACCATGCAAGAGCCGTAGAACTCCTTGATGTAGGGCAAAGCTTCAACGAGCACTTGAACTTTCTTCATACCTCCAACGGGATCGCTTTTGTTTAAAAGTTTGCTGAAGCCAAAAAACTAAAATATTTGCTCTCTAAAATAAGCTATGGATTATAAAGAAATACTGAGAAAATCGATCCATTTTTTAGGCTTATCCTACATCCCAGCCTACGAGATCTTGGGCAGAGAAAAGATGATAATTTCTGTCGGAGCGATCACGCTATTTGCAATCTTCATAGAGGTGTTGAGGCATAGATACCGCATTCTACCAGAATTTTTGCTCCGAAACTATGAAAGAAAAGGCATAGGAGCATACATATACTTCGGCATTGCAACGTTCATCATTACGGTTTTGCTACCGAGAAACGCTTGCTTCATTGGAATAATCGTCGGCTCTTTGGGTGATGGAGTCTCTGGAATTTTAAAACACTCCTTCAAGTTAAGCAGACCTTGGGCATCCTTAGGAATGCTAATAGCTTCGGTATTGGTCATCTACATTCTCAATCTGCTTTCAATTCAAGCCTTTCTTGCGGTTATCGCGGGAGTGGCTGTGGAAAGGATTGAAAGGATCGGAAGGCATTATATCAACGATAATCTGAGTGTTCCTACTGTTTCGGCTTTCGTCTATCAAGCCTTAGAAATCGTTTTATGATGATGGGGCTACCTTTTTTCATGGATCGAGATTCAGCCCTAAATCTTCTCAAGCAATTCGTCAAGAACGACAAGCTGATCAAACATTGCATAGCCGTTGGAGCCATAATGAAAGAACTCGCTAAGGAATTAGGAGAAGATGAGAACAAATGGGAGATAATCGGAATTCTGCACGATATCGACTATGAGATGGTCGAAGGTGACATGAGTAAACATGGAGTTGTAGGGGCGGATATTTTGAAGAAACACGGCATAGACGATGAGATATGTGAGATCGTGAAGAGACACAACCATATGCTGTTCGGCGATTACGAAAAACCAGTTGAAATAGCTTTGCAATCAGCCGATGCGGTTTCCGGCCTAATAATAGCATGCGCACTGGTTAAGGGCGGGAAGATCACGGAAGTCACACCAAAGACCGTAAAAAAGAAGTTTAAGGAGAAAAGCTTTGCAGCTGGATGTGATAGAAACAGAATTAGAATGATCGAAAAACTTGGAATTGAGTTACCAAAGCTTTATGAAATTGCGATAAGGGGTTTGATAGATGTTAAAGATGAGCTCGGGCTTGAGTGAGCTTGAGATATTTGGAATAGTTCTGTTCGTAGCTTATTGGATAGCAATCGAAATTTTGAAGAGAAGAGGAATTCTGCAACGTAGGAACATCACAGCAATTGGCCCAATTCTAATGATCAGAACAACTAAAGGACTCGAACTTTTGGAGAGGATTTCAAAGCCGAAGAATTTCTGGAGGGCTATAGCTACGCTCGGGATTCCAGCAGTTTTCGTAGGCATGGCGTTCATGTTCTCCCTAATCCTGATCATGGACTACATAATGATCACGAATCCTCCAAAGCCATCTCCCGCAACGAATCCGAGAAACGCCCTACTCATTCCGGGAATCAACCAGTTCATACCCCTCGTCTGGGGATTGATCGGTTTGATGGTCACACTGATAGTCCACGAATTCAGCCACGCGATACTGTGCAGAGTTGAGGGCGTAAAGGTCAAATCCTTAGGAGTTCTGCTCGCATTGATTCCGATAGGCGGTTTTGCTGAACCGGATGAGAAAGAGATCATGGACGCGAAAAAGCTCAGGAGAATTCAGAGGATAAGGATATACTCCGCCGGAGTTATCAGCAACTTCATAGTTGCATCGATAGCTTTCCTAGCCTTCTTTCACCTCCTGGGCTTTCTACAACCGCACGTGGTGGTGATGGATTCAAAGATTGAGAATGTGAAGAATGGGAGCGTAATCTTGAGTATAAATGGATTGAAGGTCAGCAACGAAGAAGACGTTCGAAAGGCTTTGAGCATCGATGACCATGTAATCATCGAGCTGGAGAACGGAAAAAAGCTCAAACTTGAGAAGATTGCTGGAGTTTACATCGCTGGAGTAATCCACGACTATCCGGCTGAGAGAGCTGGGATCAAGAAGGGAGATGTGATAGTTGCTGTGAACGGCATTAAAACTCCCACCATCAAAGAATTTACGGAAGTCATGAGATCGACGAAGCCAAACGAAACTGTTACAGTTTCCATATACGACGGGAAATCGATAAGAACCGTCAATATCACCCTTGCGAAATCTCCCCAAGGATATCACGGTTTTATGGGCGTGTGGATAGGAGGTGATTACGTTTCGGGATTGGTTTTGGGATATTCGGATAGACTGCTGGCAAATCTGAAGTCGATACCAAAACAACTCGTGAACATAAAGGGTTGGCTCTACGTCATCGCCATGCCGTTCATGTTCCAAGGCTTTAGCGGAGAACTCCTGAGGTTCTTCACACCCACAGGCGTTTGGAAAGAATTAGGAAATACTATATTCTATCTGCTGAACACCCTCTACTGGATAGGCTGGATAAACTTCTACGTTGGACTCTTCAACTGCCTACCAGCTGTGCCGTTAGACGGTGGCAGAGTCTTCCAAGAAACGCTCATGTCGATATTCAAAGGAGAAAGAGGCAAGGAGATATCAGCAGTGATTGTCAGAACTCTTGCGATGATGGTGTTTCTGTCGATTGCTTTATCAATTTTAATTCCGAATCTGCGAATCATCTAAAAATTTTAAATAAAAAATATTAAAAATTAAATTAATTTTTTTCAATTTTTAGGCTGACCGAAAAATTAATATCCCCTTTTGAATACATATTCAATATGCCAGGTGGGGATGGAACTGGCCCATGGGGTTGGGGGCCAAGAACTGGCAGAAGAGCAGGATTTTGTTCCGGCTATCCGGTTCCGGGGTTCATGAACAGATGGGTCTTCCCACCGTTCGGTGGTAGATGGTTGGCTTTCTGGGGTGGCTGGAGATTCGCGAGAAGATGGAGAGGCAGGAGGTGGTGGTGATGCCTTGGTGGGCCGGCTGGGGATGGGGAAGAGGCTGGGGCTGGAGATGGTGGTACTGGGCTACGGGATTGCCGGGATGGCTTAGATGGGCATACTTCACACCTTGGACATACCCACCAGCACCAAGGCCAGAAGAGGAGCTTGAGATGCTCGAAGACCTCAAGAAGGAGCTCGAAGCCGAGCTTGAGGATATAAAGAAGAGGATTGAGGAGCTGAAGAAAGAACTCGGCAAGTAAAATTAAATTAAATTTTTTTGATAAAATTTTAATTTACAAATAAATCAAAAATCTTTTATAATGGTTTTATGAGCTACTCTTATGAAGGTTGGTATAATCAGATGCGAGATTGTCGCAGAAAACTGCCCCGGTTCTGGCTGTTTTAAGGCAATAAGGGAGAAGAAGGGAGTTTTTGAGGGTGTTAACGAAGATATCATTATCGTTGGATTCATGACATGTGGGGGTTGCCCGGGGAAGAAGGTGGCCTTTAAAGCTAAAGCGCTACTTGAGAAGGGTGCAGATACGATAGTCATATCATCATGCATAACCAAAGGATACCCGGTTGGAAAGGCGTTCGTTTGTCCAAACGTCGAAGAGATCAAAAAGGCCATCGAGGCAACGGTAAAGAAGGTCAAGCCCGATGCGAAGGTATTGGACTGGACTCACTAGACCATTTAAATTCCTAAAGTAGTCCCCGTAGGTAACGTAAAAGCTACCTATTTAACGGAAGGATGTTCAGTAAGTTTAAATATGTTTGATACTTATGCCATAACATGGGGATATTCGAAAAGCTCTTGGGAAAATCCGAGAAGGTTCCAGTTGAAGAGTATGAGGAACTCGATCTGAGCGAATACGAAGCTGAGATCGAAAGTGAAGGAGCTACCTACATCAAGGTAGCTGAGATAACCGGAATAAACGAGATTCCAGAGATAAGAAGACAGATCTATGAAGGAAACATAGTGATCGCAGACATAGCCTACATAAAGCACGACAAGCTACAGTTCGAGAGAGTTTTGAAGGATCTTAGGCTTTTGGCTGAAGATGTAAACGGAGATATCGTTGGATTGGGAGAAGATTATATCATAATAACCCCAACTGGAATAAAGGTCGACAGGAACAAGATAAGGGGGGTAAAGAGGTAGGATGTTTAGCTGTCCCGTCTGTGGAAGAGAACTCAGAATTATAATGACAACATACGATACTCCGTTCTTTGGAAAGGTTCTGCTCACCTCCGTTTCATGCGAATGTGGATTCAAGCATGCAGATGCCGTAGTTGCGGAAGTCAAGGAGCCCGTGAGGTTTACGATAAAGATAAACAAGGATAATCTCTTCACAAAGGTAATCAGATCCACCTCGGGCACGATAAGAATTCCAGAATTAGGAATCGACATAGAACCCGGGCCAGCGTCTCAAGCTTTCATAACGAACTTGGAAGGAATACTAGCAAGGGTCGAAGATATCGTCCAGATGGCCAAGAGGTGGAACGCCGATAACGAGGAGAAGGTGAAGATCTGTGATCAGATTCTAAAAAGAATTAAGGACACGATCGAAGGAAGAGATGAACTCACGCTGATCCTTGAGGATCCTTTAGGGAACAGCTTAATACTTTCGGATGATGCATTCAAGGAGAGACTGAAGAAGGAAGAGGCGGAGAGACTCAAAACGGGAATGACTATCATGGACATAACGGGATTGAGTGAGACCGAACTGATGAAGCTAAAAGATAAGGAGCTATGAAAGACTTGATCGATTTTTACGTTATCAAGAATTTGAAGGGAGAGAATTTAGATTTTGATGAAGCTCTTCAGCTTTTCGAGCTCTCATTGCCAGTTTTGGGCAGAATTGCTGACAAGATTAGGCAAATAAAGTGTGGAGATCTCGTAACGTTCGTCATAGATAGGAACATAAACTACACGAACAAGTGCATATCGAAGTGCAAGTTCTGCGCATTCTATGCCAAGAACGATGATGAGGTTTATGTATTGAGCAAGGAGGAGATTTTGAAGAAGATTGAAGAGGCAGTCCAGCTGGGAGCAACGCAGATTTTGATGCAAGGTGGGATTAACCCTGATTTGGGAATCGAGTGGTTTGAGGATGTTTTTAGAGCTATAAAGGAAAAGTTTCCGAACGTTGCGATCCACAGCCTCTCAGCTCCTGAGATAAAGTTCCTCGCTAAAAAGGAGAGAATGAGCGTTAAGGAGGTTTTGGAGAGGTTAAGAGATGCAGGGCTCGATTCTCTGCCGGGTGGTGGTGCCGAGATTCTGACAGATAAGGTTAGAAAAATAATCAGCCCGAACAAGATAAAATCTGAGGAGTGGCTTGAGGTAATGGAGATCGCTCACAGTATAGGTATGAAAACGACTGCAACGATGATGTTTGGACATATCGAGACGAATGAGGACATAATAGAGCATCTTTTCAAGATCAGAGATCTACAATCGAAAACAGGTGGATTTACAGCATTCATCCCTTGGACATTCCAGCCGAACAGAACTGAGCTCTATGAAAGCGTAAAGGAGCCCGCACCTCCAACAAGGTATCTTCAAGTTTTGGCGATATCGAGGATAGTCCTGCACAACTTCAGAAATATCCAAACCTCCTGGCTAACTCAAGGCTTTGAGATCGCCACGTTGGGTTTGGTATTTGGTGCAAACGATTTTGGCGGTGTGATGCTTGAGGAGAACGTTGTTAGGGCTACTGGTAAGCCGTTCAGGCCGGCGAGGGTTGAGGAGATAATTAAAGCCGTTCGATCGATAGGTAGGCCGGTCGCATTGAGAGACACGTATTATAGAATTTTGAAGCTTTTTTAGACTATTTTCAGTCTTTCGGTTATTACCCCTACTCGTTGAGCTTTAATATTTGCTTAACTTTAATTAATTAAAGCTTTGAAACCCTATAAGCCTTGTATATGATCAGCCATCCAACAGTAACCACCAACACTCCGATTGCAATCATCCTGATTCCAATCTCTCTATCGGACAATCCCATGAATATTCCAGCGGTAACGATGATGTAGCCTAAGAACTTCACCCCAGAGCCGATAAAAAATAGTTTAAGGACTTTTCTGGTTAAAGGATCAGCTCTCCTCCAGTGGAGATACATTTACCTCAAACACTTCTCCCTCTATCTCCACCTTGAACTTTCCTTCAATCTTTCCTCCCGGAACCGGGAACGGCTCCTCCTCGAGCTCCCCCTTCAAGAACTTCAATCCCGTTTGCGGGAATAGAGCATAAATAAGCACATCCTCGTCGCTCGGATCCTCTATTCCCGCCTCTATCAACTCCTGCCTTCTCTTCTCGAACTCAGGCTCAAGCAGATCTGCAGGTCTGCAGTCTATCGGCTTCTCATCGCCCAAAATCTTCTTCCTTATCTCCTCCTTTATTGGAGCCGGAGTCCTTCCATACATCCCCTTCACAAGATCCCTCGTCTCCTTCGTCACGACCTTATACCTCTCTCCCGTCAGAACGTTCAAAACCGCCTGAACTCCAACTATCTGGCTCGTGGGAGTTACCAAGGGCACGTAGCCCAAATCTTCTCTAACTCTTGGAACCTCCTTCAACACCTCTGGCAACTTGTCCAAAGCGTTGTATTCCTTCAATTGGGCTATGAGGTTGGAGAACATCCCACCCGGAATCTGATATACCAAGACGTTCGTGTCCGGAATCGTGGAACGCCAGTCCAAGTAGCCGGAATACTTCTCCCTTATCTTCATGAAATACTCTCTAACCTCCAAAAGCACGTCCAAATCAACGCCAGTGTCGTATCCAAGCTCGTTCAACGCATAAACCAAGCTCTCCGTTGGAGGATGGGATGTTCCACCGCTCAATGGAGACATGACAGTGTCGATCATCTTCGCTCCCGCCTCTACGGCCTTAAGCAAAGCCATAGAAGCCATCCCGCTCGTGTAGTGGGAGTGAACGTCTATGGGCAACCCGACCTCCTTTCTCAAGGCTTTTACAAGGCGGTAGGCCATCTTAGGAGAGAGTAAACCGGCCATGTCTTTTATGCAGAGGGAATCCACCTCCAAATATGCGAGCTCGTTCGCTATCTCTATATACTTCTCTATCGTATGGACGGGGCTTATGGTGTAGCATATCGCCCCCTGCACATGTGCTCCAAGCTTCTTAGCGACCTTTATCGAAGTCACGAGGTTTCTAACATCGTTGAGTGCATCGAAGATTCTGAAGACATCCATTCCATATTCTACAGTCTTCTGAACGAACTTCTCGACTATATCGTCGGGATAGTGCCTATAACCGACGAGGTTCTGCCCTCTCAAGAGCATAGAAATGAGAGCGTTCTTGACCCTCTTCCTTATCTCCCTAAGTCTTTCCCAAGGGTTTTCGTTCAGGAATCTATGACAGGCATCGAAAGTGGCTCCACCCCAAACTTCGAAGCAGTAAATTCCAGCTGAATCGAAAGTTTCGAGTATGGGCAACATGTCCCTCGTTCTCATCCTCGTAGCCAAAAGCGACTGATGAGCGTCTCTAAGGGTTAGATCAACGATCTTTACCTTTGCCATCGCAAACCATAGTCAAAACCAATTTTTATAGGTTTCGTTGTCAGCAAGAGTTATATATCTACCGAACATGTGTTCGATGATGAAGTTGCTTGAGGTAGCGTTCGTAGTAGCAATGCTGATACCGTTCGCAACGCACTGGGATTGGACGTATTTCTACTGGATCGCTGTTACAGCGACGTATTTGGCATACATAGCAGTGAGGAGGTGGGAGTATGAATGAATTCATAGCATTAATAATCTTCTACGCTATAATAGGAACGGCGATAGCCCTCTATGCGAGGAGAGGAGTCAGAACTCAGGAGGACTATTTTATAGGTGGAAGAAACATTGGAGGAATAATCTCAGCGCTCACGTATGCCGCTACTACTTACTCAGCCTTCATGATGGTCGGGCTGGTGGGTTTGAGCTACAAGACTGGCGTTGGTGCAGCCGGATTCGAGCTGATGTATTTAGTTGGAACCCTCTTCCTCCTATCCTACTACGCCCCCAAAGTTTGGAAGTTGGGTAAGGAAAAGGGTTTGGTTTCTCCGGCTGAGATCTTCACGCATAGATATGGAGTTGTAACGGCCAAGCTCGCTACCATCTTAGCGTTGATAGCTCTGATTCCATACACGTCCATTCAAATGATAGGTGTGGCCCTAATCTTGCAGAAGAATGCGGGAATTGGCTTTGCAAGCGGAGTAGCAATAGCCTCGATTTTGATAGCTCTATGGGCTTTCTTGGGTGGGTTGAGGGGTGTAGCATGGACGGATGCTATTCAGGGTGTTTTCATGCTCACAGTTGCGATATTGGCAGTCCTATGGACTTTCAATTACATGGGCGGTTTCGAGATACCAAATGAATTGGCAGTCGTTCCAAACGAGTTCTGGACACCATTGAGATTTGCAACGCTCACGATTCCTTGGTTTTTCTTCGCATTGACGAATCCTCAGGTTTTCCAGAGGTTGTTCATTCCGAAAGATGAGAAAGCGATAAAGAGAATGGTCGTTCTCTTCGGTCTGTTTGGGTTAATATACACTGTGCTCGTAACGTTCTTAGGATTGGATCTGAGATTTGGAACCGAAATAGGGAAGTTTCCAGCTATTGCAGACAGGGACAAGGTGACTCCAACTCTGCTCGGCATGATGCCAGAATGGATAGCTCTTCCGCTGGCTCTGAGCATAATAGCAGCCGCAGTAACGACCGCGAACTCGATAATTCTGACACTTTCGTCAATGGTTCTGAGAGATGTGGTAGGCGAGAAGGGGAAGGTAATCGGCGGAAAGATAGTCGTGATTGTGCTGACGATCATAGTTGCAATGTTCGCATTGAAAAGAATAAGTTACATAGTTGAGCTCGCAGTTCTGTCTTCTACCATCCTGCTGTGCCAGCTACCCCTGATATTGGGAGTATTCCACTGGAAATGGGGAAAGGAGAAAACTGGTTTAGCAACGCTGATATGCGGTTTCGTAACGGCGATAGCCCTTTCGGCAATGATGCATCCCATGGTTTCGATTGCAACATTCTGCGTATCTTTTGCAGTATTTCTGGCGATGAGCTCAATCGAGAGGTAGGGGAACTATGCCCACCTCCCTGCAGGCTTCGATATTCACTAAATAGCCATTCCATGGATTATCATCCGTCAGATTCTTCCAATTTTTGTTTAGCTCTTCCAATCCTTTATTCAAAGCCACAGAAAAGCTTGAGTTGATTAGAGTCGTTTCGAGGGCGAACATCAGCTTGTCATGGGAATCGATCCAAGCTACGAAGGCATGGTTCGGTAAAAGAACTATGTATGGCTTTATGCCCAACGCCTCCATCGCAGATGCAAATAAAACGGCTCCATCAACGCAGTTTATTGCTCTAAGCCTTAGAGATTCCGCCGGCAAGCGAACTCGTTGGACGTAATCTCTCCCGTATGTGAAGGGTGTGTTGACATAGCTGACGTTATAGTCGTATTTCAAGGCATTGAATATCGCCTCGATCTGTGGTAGAATTTTATCCTTAGCTCCTTTAAGTTCATGGTTCGGAGCAAACTCCTTAGCCTTTGCAAGCAACTCTTGAACCGATCTATCGTCCGGAGTTACGAAGACCGCTATGTAATCCTGCATGTTTATCCTCCTTCCATCCCTGCATTTCAGAACCCACACCATTACATCCAAAGGATAAACGTCCACCATCACCGTCTGCTCGCACCAAGTTTTCCAGTTATCCCCGCTCCTGTATTCAACCTTGTAGTGAAGGCAGATCTTGGTCTTCGCCTTGATCTCCTTGATCTTTTCAGGAATTAGGGGAATGGTTTGATTGATAGTCACGGTTTTCTTGGGTGGAATCACTAGCGTTGAAATGGCCGGATTGCTAATTCCAACGTATTCCGAGGTTATTTTGACAGTTATCGGCCTATCTGTAGGATTAGTGATCCTGAACGTTACGTCGGGTATCTTCTGCTCCCAAAACGCGTTGTAGAACGCCAAAGGATAGGGATCGTAATACGAAGCTTGAACGGCCAGCTTTTCGGAACAGCCCAGTGTGGCAACTGCAAGCAGCATTATCGCCATGAAAAACTTTTTCATAGGCTATCGATTCAAATCCTTGCTTATATCTTTATCTAAGCTTTAAACACGACCGAAATCTTTATAATCTCTTAGATAGATGCTTTTTCGAGGGCCGGTAGCTCAGCCTGGTAGAGCGTCGCCTTGGCATGGCGAAGGCCTGGGGTTCAAATCCCCACCGGTCCATTCTAACTTCTGTGCAGTTTTCAGTAACACCAATCTTTAACCTTATAATCTATAACTTTTAAAGGAGATATCTGGCCCATTTCTTCTATCTAAAACAGAGCCCTGTTTGAATTTATAATTGGATTATGATTGAATCGTTATAGGATCCAATGAATCTCGAAGCTAGTAAATTTTCGGTATTCATTATAAAAATATGTAATACAATGATTGGTCGAGATGGAACCTGCCGAGATTATGCTATTTAGTAGCGTAATTCTGGAGGATCATGGATTGAATCTGGGATAAAACTAAATTCTACATTTTCACTTTTCTGCAATTTTATAATTTCTCCAACTATGGCACCCCAATTGGAGAATCATTATATTATATTAAAAAATAAGGCTCAGAATTGGATTCATTCATCATAATATCAGACGCGGGCTACCTCATCATAGCCATCTTGTAAATCTTTTAGTTGTCATAAAATACTTATCGGATTAATCTGAACTCCCAATATCTCCAATCTTATCAGTTTTTTTGCAGGTTAATCCTGATCTATGAACTTCAAAAGCTTAGGATTAATAGCATACAACTTTTTTCCTTTTCTACCAATATCAGGTCGAGATACTACAAAACCCCCAGCTTCAAGTTCCTTTAATACACGCTATATTGTCTTATAAGATGGAAATCTTTGCAATACCATGTTTATCGATTAGCTCAGCAACTACCCCTCTTATCTCCTTCAAGAATCTTCTCATTCTTGAAGATTCCCTTCTTCTTCAGTTCTTCATAGATCTTAGTAAAGAGTTCAGGTACATCCTCAAAATCACCTACCCAAAATTCTAATTTTGGTTTGCGTTCTGCCAAATCTGCTAATATGATAATCATTTTCATGAAATTTTTCTTTAATTATAAATAGCATCACAGCCACTCAGCAGTGGTAAAGTTCATCACGTTTCAGCGGCTCGCTTTCATCATCGTGGCTAAAGATATTTGCCCAACGGTCTAAAAAACTGTGGCGATGATGAAGGGCCAACGCGCTGAGATGTGATGAAATGTTCCGCCTCTGAGCGTAACTCTAATCTTCTCCAAGCGCTGAATCGAATCGATGAGTCTTGAGAAGTATATCGAAGCCGGTAAAATTCTCAAGCAGGTGAGAGAAGAAGCGATAAAGCTAATAAAGCCCGGAGTTAAGCTCTTGGAGGTTGCAGAGTTCGTCGAAAATAGGATCAGAGAACTTGGAGCAGAACCGGCTTTTCCGTGCAATATTTCGATAAACAGCGATGCAGCACATTTCACACCAAAAGCTAATGACGAAAGGGTGTTTAAAGAGGGGGATGTCGTTAAGCTTGACATCGGCGCACACATAGACGGCTACATAGCCGATACAGCTGTGACTGTCGATTTGGGAGATCACGAAGATCTCGTTAGGGCGGCTGAAGAGGCTTTGAAGAACGCCATAGAGGTTATACACGCTGGAGTAAATACAGCTGAGATTAGCGAAGCTATATTTAGCACTATAACCGAATTCGGGTTTAAGCCGATCATAAACCTAACCGGACACGGTCTGGATCGCTATGTAGCCCATGCACCTCCCACGATATACAACGTTAAGATTGAGAAGGGAGTGGAGCTTAAGGAAGGAATGGTGATCGCCATCGAGCCTTTCGTAACGAACGGCGTTGGGAAAGTTGCTGAGAGGGGGGAATGCGAGATCTTCTCGTTGATAGCAGTTAAGCCAGTTAGGATGAAGCAGGCGAGACGGCTTATGGAGGAAATCCTGAGAAAGTATAAGACTCTGCCGTTTGCTAAGAGGTGGTTAAAGGCTTCAGATATCATTCTGGCAAAGCTTGTTAGAGAGGGAGTTCTTAGGGCCTATCCAGTGCTTACGGAGGTTGGGAAGGGATTGGTCAGTCAAACGGAACACACGGTTATAGTCGAAGAGAACGGAGCAAGAGTGATCACTTGACACATTTAAAATTTTAATCAATATCACAATAGATTTTTAGATCGACAAAAATCGGTGAAAAGTATGAAAATAGTGGTTCTTTCTGGAGGAACGGGAACACCAAAGCTCTTGCAAGGATTGAAGGAACTTGTTGATGATCTTACAGTAATCGTGAACACTGCTGAGGATATCTGGATTTCCGGGAACAAAATCTGTCCAGATATAGACTCCGTTATATACGCTCTGGCTGAGATTATAGACGATGAAAAGTGGTGGGGGGTAAAAGGTGACACGTTCAAAACGCACGAACAGCTAAAGAGGCTTGGATTTGATGAGTTCATGATGATCGGAGATCTGGATAGAGCTACTCACATATTTCGTTCCGAACTGCTTAGGCAAGGCTACACGCTAACGGAAGCTACGAAAAAGCTGAAGAACGCATTCGGTGTGAAGGCCGAAGTGTTGCCGATGTGCGAAGAGGAGGTAGCTACGATCATAGTAACTCCACAAGGCGAGATGCACTTTCAGGAGTTCTGGGTTAAACATAAAGGCAAGCCTGAAGTTCTGGACATATATTTTAAAGGAATCGAGAATGCTAAAGCTACGTATGACGTAATTGAAGCTTTAGAGGAGTGTGATGGTGTAATAATAGGGCCAAGCAACCCAATTACGAGTATAATACCCATTCTACTCGTTAGAGGAGTAAAAGAAAGGCTAAAGCAAAAGAAGGTCATAGCGGTTTCACCTATCGTGGGGAATAGACCTGTGAGCGGGCCAGCTGGTAAGTTTATGAGAGTTAAGGGCTATGATGTTTCTCCGTTAGGTGTTGCGGATGTTTATGCCGATTTTTTGGATGTACTTGTGGTAGATAACTCCGATGTTAATTTAGTCGGTAATTATAAGGGAATTGAAGTCGTAGCAACGGACACAATTATGAAAGATAAAGAGGACGCTAAGAGGTTGAGCGAATTTTTAATTGAACTTCTTTAGACTTCGATAATCTCATCATCTCCTATAAATCTCTTATAGAACTTCCACGCCCTTTCGGTCAGCAGGTGGAATTCAAATGGAGTATCGAAGTATTTCTCGAACAGCAAGTCATAGATTTCAAGCTTCTTCTCCCTAGATTCGAAGTCATCGGACACGATTGCAATATCTATATCGCTTAAACCGATGGAGTAATCTCCCCTGACGACAGATCCGAATACGTAAACTTTAAAGTTTTTAAGCCTATTCGAGAGGAGACTCTTTATTTCCTTTACATATTTTATATAATTTTTGAAAAAAATTATTCGCTCCATAACAGTCGTTTTAACTCTTTCAGCGCTTTGAATGCTTCTTCAACTTCTTCATTGAAAAATTCCTCAAAGTAGTAGCGAGATGTAATGTAAGCCCTTTCAAGATTTCTTAAAACGACCTTATACCTATCTATATAGCTCATTATCTCCTTCTTCTTGTATACTTCGGCCAAATCTCTAAGCAACTTCCTAAGGCTGTGAGTTCTTTCAAAATAACCTTTTAAATCTAAGAGTTTAGCCTTTATCATCAGTTGGAACGCTTGCTCTATATGAAACATTGCCAGATCGTTATCTCCATGTTCGAAGTCAAATCTTGCATCCCTCTCAAACTTCTCCGCCCTCCTTATGTAGAGCTCAATTTCTTCCTTCACCTAAATTTACTCTAATGTCGAACATATAGATTTTTCAGTAAACCCAGCCTTCATCATCATCTCAGTAGGTACCGACCATCATCATCTAATAAAAATCTATCCTCAGCCAGCCATCCTTTCATCATATGTCAGCAGCTCACCAGCTTCATCATCGGCATATCGAATACTACTGGAGGTTTTAATAAATTTTATAGAGCACAAAAATCAAATTTCGTTGTGAAGCTCTTTTAACTTCTCAATCTTCACTCTGTAGTAGGGATACAGCAAGGGTATAGCCCACTCCGTGGGTTCCGCAAAGTCCATGAGCATGCTCGCCCTCTCGTGAGCCGGAGCCAGCAAGGAAATGGGCAAAAGGACTAATGAATAGAAAAATAAAAACTGCCCAAGACCGGGCCAAAATATCTCTACGAAAACACCGACTAAAAGTAGAGTTGCTAACATCAACATTCTAATCACTATTGCTCTCTTCGCAATTTCTGCCTTCTTCTCGTATATCTGAAGTTCCAGAATGTAATCCCATTTATCCTTGATTTTTGGTCTTTCCAGAGGTTTAAACTCGTAAACAGAAAGGATAGCTTCAAGCTCTTTAAAGCCACGAGGTATAACGATCTCAACTCCCCACTTATAATTAATAATTTTAATTTTCTTCAAAAATCCAAGTTTGTATTTAATCAATCTCAGTCCGTATCTTGTCCGATACTTTTCAATCTCGTATCTCAAATTTTTACGCCTCAAAAAATCCTCTACGATCTCCATAGCTTTTTCAATGTCGAGTGAGAGCAATTTACGGGTCATTATTACATCTAAGATCGCTTTCGACTTTTAATGATTCTAAAGCTTATTGCCAACTCGGAATAACATCCACTATCCAGCGATCGATGTATCCCTCATAGTAAATCGTCGAACCATTCAAGTGATGTCTGTAAGTAACGGGAATTGCTACCCTTTTTTCGACGATTTTTCCGTTCTCAGAAATTTTCATCTCAACCGTAACGTTTCCGGGAGAGAATCTGCCACTAATAATTTTCCATCTCATTATTGTAACGTTATGCTCTTCTGCGAACTTCAACGCCATTTCAAGCTCTTTAATTGAATGATTGCGCTTGATCCTATCAGAAAATAGGTCGTATAACGCAGTGACGTTCCTCTCATTGAAGTATTCGACGAATTTTCCGATATAATAGTCTGGAGTTAATGGTGTTCGCATTCCAGGAGGTGGTGTTACCCGAGGAGTTTGAATTTTTGGTGTGTAGGTTAATCTGCTAATTGTGGAATTCAATGAGATGTTTAATTTATCGTCTGAATGCATATCATTCACGATTGTGATACCATCGACTCTAATCTTAGCTATTAGCGTTGCGCTTGATTCAGAACAATTGCAGGACCGATTGACAATTGGTGAGCAATCTTTAGCGAAGATATCGCCGACAACGTAAATTTTATTCTTTCTGAAGAATATGCCAAGGGTGCTAAGCTTCCATTTATCCGTGGTTACATTGATGAATGCTAACCTAACGTTTATGGGTTCGCATTCATAAATCGTGTAATTTATCCTAAGCGACCTACCATTGATTATCTTACATTCCCATCTATCAAGTATTTTTACTATTCGAACTTCTACTGGCTCAACAGATTTGTTAATAATTTTAATAAATTTGATAATACCATCTTTCTCAAGTATGAATACACCATCTAGCGGAACTACGATATTCCAACTTACGTTACCGTAATTCGAGGCTATCCTGTAATTCTCGGTAGTCACATTCTTTGTACCTGTAACATTCTCAACCTTGGCTGGAAAGATTAAAATTCCTGCTAATATCGTTGAAATAACCCCAAATACAATTATGACTGATACAATTCTCCAATGTTTCATTAGATTACGTTTATGACGTAACTCCATAAATATCTTCTGACCATATAATGAGAATAATATGTTTAGTAAAATATCTATCAAATTATAAATTTGCAAGATATAATTAGAAATTAAAATTTTTATTTAAATACTTTCAAAAAGCATTAGCCCAAACAAGCACAGTAAAAGTTGCCCCAATGATATAACTTCCAGACGAATAAGGGAGAAAACCAACAAGGTAAGTCCAAAGCTTTCAATTTATCACCTCCTTGCTAAGTATTTCAAGGTTTGATGAAAGTTCTAAAAAAAATTAGCTTAAATCAAGATTATAGCATAACCGAGAACGACTGGCATCGGCAGGAAGATCAAGAAAACTCTTACATACTTGTATGCTATGCAAAAGGCTGAAGGAATCAATGTAAATTTTAGATAGGTTAACGCCAGCTAGATTAAGGCGTAATTGTAGCTCCAAGTGAACGATTTACGGATTGTGCCGGTTGGGAGAGCAAATAGTATGGCTAAACCCAAGGACACTAAAAACCAGAAAAAGAAAGCTATGGCTTCTTTTTTACTTGCACCTATTCTGAGAAGCAGAGATGTAGCAAAGATGTCTGGAATCACTGTCAGGCTAAAGGTTACTAGGAGCCATAGCATTTTAGCAGTGTTGATATCCTTTATATGGAGCATATATGCCATGACACCTAAGCTTAAGAAAAGACCAAATGCGAAGATGCCTGCAAGCGAGAAATTTTTAGTGAACACATTGTCAAATCTGACTAAAAGGAGTGGTATCGAAGCCAGTAAAAGCATAAGCCCAATGAATTCTACACTCGGCTGAAACTTCAGCCCTACTGCTATCAAGATAATATTAACAAAAAATATTAAAATGTTTATATATTCTGAAATTTTTTCATTACTTACCTTCATGACTAATCCCCACTTTTAACTTGGAACGAGTTCCAATATTTTAACTAATAAAATGTCCAATATCACATAAACTACTGGAATCATAAAAATAAGTAAAGCTTTTGTAGTAGGATTCTTAGTTTTGGTGGCGGTGTAACAAAGTGTTACGGGAATAGCTACCGCTGTCAGGTAGTTGATCAAATCGTTAAATATTAGTGTCATTCTTGTTACTTTGAGTTTTACTAATGCTTCTATTGGTGGATAGCCGTTAGGGAGTTTGTATAGTAGCCCGAAACTTTCGAAGAGCACGATTAGAAGAAATATAAATATTAAATCTGTTTGTTTAAAATAGTTATCTTTACTCAGTATCGACAGAGCGATTACTGATGGGATAACGATGTATACTAAAGCAATTCCAACGATCGAATGCAAAGAGTCTGCGATGATTTTAATCACCCCACAAAGTTGAGTATGATAGTATATACTGCCGCTGACAATTGTCGAAAGAATTAATCCTGTCAAGAATAGCGTAATTATTCTAAAATTGGAGGTATCTTTCAGTATAGATAATACAATAATTATTAACAATAATATAAAAATAAAATATAAATAATTTATAAAATTAAAGATTTGCATTCTTAACCACCTATAACGTATTTAACTAAACCTAATGTCCACTTAGAAGTTTCGAGTAAACAATTTTCCGTTATCTCCTTAACAGTTTTGTCTGTCTTAAATGTATCTGGATTGTTGTATATTTTAAGGTAAAGCGTATCAACATACTGATGTGAATACTTCGCAAGATTTACAGTGGCGTCCCACGGGTCGTCGATCGAATAATAGTAGTTATTTCCAGATACCACAGATTTAAAGTTGTACCCAGAGTTCCAGTTACTTGATACATAGTTTTCGTATGCGTAGTGAACCCATGAATTGAGAACCTGATCTAACTCTCTTCCAGTATGCAGTGGGTTTCCTACATCCGTTAGAAAATGACTACTCCACCCTAACCCCTGAAAAGCCTTACTATATTGTTTTAACTCATAGTAGGACTTAGCACCTATAGCATAGTACCAGCAGTAATATGGAGCAGAACCCATTCCAGTATCTGGATTATAGTAGTGATCTGACGGTAAATGAGGCCATTGATCCGGATCATCCGCAGCATCTTTTGCTATTTTTGCATAAGTATCGTTAACACCCCACTTCTTGCATGATATGTATATTATGTCCTGATGGGTGTCCGCATTCCAAAGAATTCCCACTTCTCCTCCGTATCTCGTTCTGAAGTATTCATTAACAGCTTGAGCAATTTTCTTTAGCATAGCTTCCTCATCCTTTGTTAAGTCTATTTTAGCCTTTGAACTCATGGTAATTAAAGTCACCCTACCGTTTTTGATCACTTTTACGGGGTATTTCTTCCACAGTTTCTTTACAAATTCCTTAAGTTCAGCTTTCTCTTTCTTTGTCAGAAGTTTACTGCTATCTATATACTTGAATGTTGCCACCCTACCCTTTTCCGTGCCGCCAGCGGCAATTATTATCCAATAAGGTGTTTCATTCTTGAGTGTCGGATCAACCTTTACAATGTTTACATCTCTGTGCAATTGCCACTTTCTTTGTAGCTATTATTGGTTTCATCTCAGTTGCCACTGCAGCCCCTGCCATGCTACTGATCGTAACTAATACCACTAACAAACCTACTAAACTCTTCCAAACTCTCATTCTACCACCTCTTTTCCTCCAGATCACACTTGGACATCTTTCTATAAGTATTTTCTGACCATATAATGCAAATAATATTTTTAATGGTATTTTCTTAATTATATAATTCTCAAGATATGGCCAGAAAATTTATATATGTAATAATCATAAGTTTAAGACATGAAAACTGTAAAATTAATTATTATGCTTGCGGTTCTACCAATGTTCACGCCGGTGGTGAGTGCTAAGAAGATCTCAACTCAAACGGTTTCTGACACGATAACTCAAGGAGAGACGGACTGGTATTGTGAATACACATCGTCGAGCTTTAGTGTTTACTTGCTTTGGAACAATCCATCCAACAGCTTAACACTGACGATTTACTCGCCTGATGGAGCTGTTTACGGCCCGTACTACGATTCCGATGATGGTAGAATAGATGGAAAGATCGCATTGAATATAAGGAATGCTGTGCCTGGAATATGGATTTTCAGGATATACG
>Ga0256842_1000510_pt1 | contig 34431 bp, 30 predicted proteins | sample 4559240metaG_FD_185973 | JGI IMG/M metagenome (GOLD analysis project Ga0256842, IMG submission 185973) | Hydrothermal vent microbial communities from Guaymas Basin, Mexico - 4559-240 | ecosystem: Environmental > Aquatic > Marine > Hydrothermal vents | place: Mexico: Guaymas Basin | collected...
GATAAGGACTTTAATGTCTTATATTTAAATGAGCTAGGTAAAAAGCTTGTTGGATCAGATGGTGAAGGTAAAAAGTGTTACGACCTTTTTAAGACTTCTGATTGTCAAACAGACAGATGTGCCTGTGCAAGGGCCATGAAGAGTTTACAACTAGAGGTTTCTCAGACAGATGCACATCCAGGCTCAATGGATTTAGAAATAGAATATTATGGTCTTCCAATTGTTAATAGACGAGGAGATGTGGTTGGTGCCGCTGAATTGATAATTGATCAAACCCAGACAAAGAACATGTTAAATAAAATGCAAAAAGTAGCAAGAGACACGGCTGAAATAGCTGAGCGTGTGTCAACTGCAACTGAAGAATTATCTGCCCAGGTGGAACAGGTATCCAGAGGGGCTGAAGAACAAAAGTCCAGGATGTATGAGACAGCAACTGCAATGGAACAGATGAATGCCACAGTTTTAGAGGTTGCAAAAAATGCAGCCAATGCTGCTGAAAGCGCTGATAATTCTAAAAAAGAGGCAGAAAATGGGGCTGAAGTGGTAAAGAATGCAGTAATTGCCATAAAGAAAGTGAATGAAGTAGCTCAAGGCCTAAAAGAGAATTTAAACACTTTAAGTGAAAATGCTGATTCCATTGGTCAGGTTATGGATGTAATTTTGGATATAACAGACCAGACCAACCTCCTTGCCTTAAATGCAGCAATAGAGGCTGCAAGGGCAGGAGAGGCAGGTAGAGGTTTTGCTGTAGTAGCAGATGAGGTGAGAAAACTTGCAGAAAAGACCATGGAAGCTGCCACTCAAGTAGGAGAGGTAATTAAAACAATACAGGATGGTGTAAAGCAAAGTATAGAGAGCATGGATGCAGCATCAGAGGCAGTGGAAAAAGCTACCAGTTTAGCAGAACAGTCAGGAGAGGCCTTGGAGAAGATTGTTGAATTATCCAATGATACCAGTAATCAAATCCAGAACATCGCAACTGCAGCAGAAGAACAATCAGCAACATCTGAAGAGATCAAACAGAGGATAGACGATGTAAATAGAATAACAGAAGAGACCGCAGATGCAATGGTCCAGGCATCTCAGGCAGTTCAAGAACTTGCTAGCATGACAGCTGAATTAAATGGACTCATTAAAGAGTTAGAAGGATAAAAAATGTGCTCAAAAGATGGTCAGGCCAGTTGGTCTGACCATCTTTATTGTTAAAGTGACTCAACATACCTATATTAATGGCCTTTTCGTGGGGAATTTATTTTACTTTTGACAGAACTATTAGAGGCTCAGGAGATGTTATTTACGCAACTTTTAATTTACCTTATAAACCCTGGTCCAAGGAGCGTGATCTATAACTAATGTAAAGTGGGGAGCAAACTCCTTCGGTGGTTTTAGTAGCATCTGAACCATATTGGAATGATAAATTATAGAATCTGCTAAGAACAATTCGTTGGAGAGTTCATTTAAGATTGCATATATGTCAGTTCCATGGGAATATGTCATTTCTCTGGTCCTACCATGTTTGTCAATAATTAAAATACCATCTAATTTGATGTTCTTGTTATTTATTGTCATCTCTCCGGATCCCAAATTGATCTCTATTTTTCCACTAACACTTTGGATCTTTCCTGGGAAGGCCTCACCAAGGCTTATATCCCATGTACCAAAATAACAAATCCAATATGCAAGTTTTAGATTTTCCCAGGATAAAACTAGATATTGTGAAGGGATGTTTTTTATTGGTAATATTTTTTGTTTTAAAGAATCTATAAATTTTTTGGCGTTTTCTCTTCCCATCTTATCTAACTGGGCAACAGGATCAGCAAGATATATTTGCCAATATTTTGGCAAATCCTTCTTTTCATATTTTTCTTTATTGGTTATATATTCTATTAGTTGTGATTTTGTTATATATTTTATGAGATTAGCAGCTTGTATAGGGGATGATGAAGTATGAACAACAGCAAGTGGATATAAAAATGGACCGTCATGTACACCTCCATCTCCAAATGATGGCCTTTTTGCAAAATATTGTGCAGCATATCCATAATCCCACCATTGCCATAGCCTTGCGTCTCGTGTAGTGATCTTTTCCAACTCCTTAAATGTAGCTGCATAGATTTTAGGTAGAATTGGTGCAGGTTTAAATTTTTTTGCAATATTGATGGTGGGAATCAGGATTAATATTGTGATTACAATTTGAAAGATCCACTGACCACTCTTTGGTAAGAGTTTTTTAAAGAAAAGACCTAAACCAAAACCTATACCCATACCAATGGCCATACCTCCATACATGGAAAACCTATTTCCAAGCTTAACAGAACTAATTCCCAGCAAAATAAAAATAATAAATACTAAAGATGAAGGCTTTTTTATAAAAAGATATATAAGTCCAATGATTCCAATAAGAAAAGTTGGTATATTATAGGCCATTCTAATTATTGCCCTATGGAAATCTAGATTTTGGGCTTCTTTTATGCTTTGTAATACACTTGGAAGGATTATTGTATGCTCTGTGTCAGGGAGATAAGGGATTATTTTGGCATATTTTAAAGTCTTAATAACTGATTTATAGAATAATAAGTAGAGTTCACTATGGAATATGACTACTATTAAACTTAAAAACATACAGGAATATATAAAGGAATTTGATACTTTTTTTGAAGTTAAAAAATATCCAAGCAAAAATAGTACAATAATAATTCCAATGATAAAATCAAATGTTAGGATAAAAATAAAGAAAAAGCCAAGTAAGGGGTATGAAAATTCCATTTTGTTTTTTTGTTTTATAAAAAAGGCAACTATAAAACCAACTGCCAGTGTAAAAAGTGCAACTGGTTTGGCAGTGCCATAAAACCACATGTAAATTGCACCAATGATCCCTGTTATTATGGGAAGGAGAAAAGGAAAAGGTTTAGATTTTTGTGGTTGTTTTTCTAAAGAATCAATAAAGATAGATAGTCCAGTGCAAAAGGCCACAAGTAACCCAAGAGCTCCAAAATCTGTATCTAAGAATCCTAGTCTAGTTCGTGATAGGTATCCTATACAACATGAACCTAAAATAGCAGCTGGCATTATACCAGGTAACAGATCATAATATCTTGCCAAAAAGATTAAGGGAATCACTAAAATAGAACAAGCAACTGCTTGACTAAAAAAACCTATCTTCCAGGAGGGGATGTTTGTAATATTTGAAATTGCCCTAACCATAAGGCCAAGGGGCTCACTTGGATTCCTACCTGTACCCATGGCATTTGCAAGGAAATAATAGGCATCATGGGTTGCCATTATCTTTTCACCATTTATCTCATATGCAGGATTATTCCACTTGGGAAGTTCAATAAGCCTTACTCCAATAGGAATACACAGACATATAATTAACAATATGAGAGTTATTATTTTTTTTCTATCCATCTTTCCTACCTCCATTTGAAAGTTCATCTAACTTTTCATCAGAGAGCAAGAATCCATTTTAACTGATTAGATTTTATTTGAAAAAATTAACTTGGAACTTAAGATAAAGTCAACAAATATATTTTATTGAACAAATTTCGTATTTTTCTATCCAGATATTGACCATTAGGGAAAAAATAAATAGTATCTCTTTTACCTTTTTGTGTGTTGTTAAACAACAATCAAGGAAAATCAAATGAAAAATAGCTCCTCAAGATCTTTAGAGTTTCTATCTTTGCCTGGAAGAATTGTATTGGAATTTATAAGGGAGTTAGGGCATATTTTTATTTTTTTTATAAAGGGTGTAATATTTTCTTTGATGCCTCCTTATGATATCTATAAGATCTTACAACAAATCTATTTTATAGGGTTTAAGTCCATTTTTGTAATTTCATTGGTTGGCCTGTTTACAGGTATGGTCCTTGGACTTCAGGGATATTATACACTGATAAAATTCGAAGCTGAAGGGGCATTAGGAGTAGTTGTTGCACTGTCTATTATTAGAGAACTTGGTCCAGTTTTGGGTGCACTAATGATTATAGGCAGGGCAGGTTCAGCAATGGCTGCAGAATTGGGTATAATGAGGATTACTGAACAGATCGATGCACTAGAGACAATGAATATAAATTCTGTAAAATTTTTGTTCTCTCCAAGACTCATTGCCTCCATTATTTGTTTTCCATTTTTAACAGCCATTTATGATGTGATTGGTATCATAGGGGGATATCTCACAGGGGTGGTACTTCTTGGAATAAATTCTGGGACATATTTTTCAAAAATGGAAACAGTGGTAACAATGGAGGATATAAGGGTTGGTTTTTATAAGGCCCTGGTATTTGGAATATTGATGGTGACTATTTGCTGTTATCAGGGCTATTTTGTACATAAAAGAAGAGAAGGTTTTGGTGCTAGGGGAGTGAGTTTTGCTACTACAAGTGCAGTGGTTATATCTTCTGTGTTAGTTTTGGTGGGAGATTATGTACTTACATCATTTTTACTCTAGGATTTGTTGGGTAGTAAAAATATGAAAGAACCAATAATAGAATTTAGAGATGTCCACAAGAGCTATGGGGATAAAACTGTCTTAAATGGAGTTAATCTTAGGCTATATGAGGGTGAAGTAACCACAATTATTGGCAAAAGTGGTGTTGGCAAAAGTGTGTCTTTAAAGCTCATGATAGGTTTAGACACACCAGATAAAGGGGATATCCTTTTTAAAGGGCAGTCTATTCTGAAAATGCCTAAAAAGAGATGGAAAGAGGTAAAAAAAGAGATAAATTTTATGTTTCAAAATAATGCCCTGTTTGATTCACTCACAATATTTGAAAATATCGCCCTTCCTTTAAAAGAGACTACCAGGCTTAGCAGCAAAAAGATAAAAGAGAAAGTTTTAAATATGATGGAGGCGTTAGATATTTTAGGGCATGAAAACAAATACCCTTCTCAATTATCTGGAGGCATGCAAAAGAGGGTGGCTTTAGCCAGGGCCCTGGTCACTGATCCAAAAATGGTACTGTTTGATGAGCCCACTGCAGGATTAGATCCTGTAAGAAGAAAGAGTGTATTGGAGATGATAATCTCAAAACAAAAGGAATTTGGTTTTACTGCAGTATTGGTAAGCCATGATGTACCCGATGTGTTTTATATATCTAATAGGGTGGCTATACTAGAGAGTGGAGATTTTATCTTTCAAGGCAGTCCAAGGGAATTAGAATTCAATGAACATCCAGTGGTCTATGAGTTTATAAATAGTCTTGAGTTCTTAAAAAATGATGTTGCTGGTATGATGACAAGAAGAGATTTTGAAAAATTTTTTAAATCTATATTAGAAAAGGATGATCAAAGAGATTTGTATTTGGTTGTGTATGAAATAGCCAGATACAATGAGTTGATAGAAAAGGTAGGGCACATAACACCATTTTATATTTTGCAGGATTTGGTTTCTCTGTGTAAATCTATTTGCAAGGACAATATCTTGGGAATTGGAAAATATGGACCTGATAAAGTAGTTTCCATTGTAGATACTAGTAGATTTAATTTTAAGGATAAATTAAATGCAATTCAAAAAAGTATTAAAAATAAAGATCTTAAATATTCTGTTACTTCAGCTAGATGTGTAGAATTTTCCATATTCATTGGTTTTACTGAGGTAAAGAAGGATAAGACAATTATAGAATTGGTTGACAATGCCTTAAAAAATAAAATATTACTGGCTAGTTTAACATGTAATTAAAAAAGAGGATGGGGATATGTCAGACAAAAAATATTATATTGAATTAACTGTGGGAATCTTTGTTTTTATATCTCTTTTATGTGTAGGTTATTTGACTATAAAACTTGGCAAGATGGAGCTTGTTGGTAATAAATATTATACTATCAAAGCGAGATTTAGTAATATAACAGGGCTTAAAACAGGCAATGAAGTGAGGATATCGGGGGTAGAAGTGGGACGAGTAAAAAAGATAGAATTAAATACTCAAGACTATTCAGCAATTGTTTATATGGATATAAGGAAAGATGTAAAATTGAGCGATGATTCCATAGCATCTATTAAAACCAATGGCCTTATTGGGGATAAATATATTGCTATATCTCCAGGTGGTTCAGGTCTATATTTAAAAGAAGGAGATATGATAGTAGATACTGAGCCTCCATTGGACTTTGAGAATTTGGTCAATAAATATGTCTTTGGAAGTGTAAAAAAATAAGGAAGATAGAGCCATGAAAAAAATGATCTTTACTTTGGTTGTTTTTATTAACTTATGTGTGATAACTAGTTCCTATTCAATGGGACCAAAAGAGCATCTTAGGTTATATATTGATAAAGCAATCTCAGTGTTCAATGAATATGATATAGAAAAAAACTCTACAGAATATAATAGGGCATTTGAGTGCAGACTGGTTAATTTGGCAGATGAGATCTTTGCATTTAATATCATGTCTAGGATGGTGCTTGGATATAACTGGAATAAATTCTCAAAAAAACAGCAACATGAATTTGTATGTCTTTTTGTTGGATTGCTTGCTGACCATTATTTTGATAAAATCTTAGAACATATAAATGATGTAAAAAATTACAATAAAGAAAATATAGAAATTTTAGAAGAAAAATTTTTTACTCCTACAAAAGCAGAGGTGGATACCAAAATTAAATATCAAGATAAAGTCACACCTGTAAATTATAGATTTTTGTATTATCAAAATAAGTGGCAGATCTATGATGTAATAATAGAAGGTGTAAGCCTTATTAAGAATTATAGAAGTCAATTTAAAGAATTGTTTATGAAGCAAACTCCAGAAGAAATATTAAAGGATTTAAGGGAAAAGGTAAAAGATATAAGTTGTTTAAAAAATTGTAATATAAATTAAAACTCAAGATGTTATAATATTATGAATAAGATAACAACAATTTTAATTATAAGCCTTACAATTTTTATGTTTGTATCACCTTTGTATTGTCAAGAAAATGATTTAGACAAATTAATGGTAGAGCTTGAAGAAGACTACTCAAAAGACACAAAAAAGATAAATGATCCTTTGGAACCTATAAATAGGGCCTTTTTTAAGATAAATGACATCTTGATGGTTTATGTATTAAATCCTGTTACAAAAGTTTATTCTCAAGTATTACCTGACAATTTTAGACAAGGGATATCAAGGGGATTTAATAATATAAAATATCCAATACGAGGTGTAAATAGATTTCTTCAGTTAAATTTTTCATTGTTTTTCAAAGAAACAGCAAGGTTTATTATAAACACTTCATTGGGCTTTTTCGGATTTATAGATGCAGCATCAGGTATTTCATATTTAAAACCACCACCTACAACAGATACAGGTATTACTCTGGGAAAATATGGTGTTGGACATGGATGTTATCTAGTGTTACCAGTTTTAGGTCCATCATCCTTAAGGGATGGAATTGGATTTATTGGAGATCATTTTTTAAATCCCGTAACATATGTAGAGCCTAATTATGCATCTTTTTTATTAAAGGGTGAAGATAAGTTAAATAAATTGTCATTTCATATGAAAGATTATGAGGACTTAAAGGCATCAGCAATGGATCCATATATTTCCTTTAGAAATGCATACTTGCAAAACAGAGAATACTATTTATCAAAATAGTTTCACAATATCCAGAAAGTAAAAAAGTCTCTTCCTCGATTTTTAAAAAAATTACAGTATGAGTCGTTTTATTAAAATCAAGAATGCCTCTCATCACAATCTAAAATCAATAGATATTGAGATTCCAAAGGAAAATTTAGTTGTAATCTGCGGTCCCAGTGGCTCTGGAAAATCTACACTTGCGTTTGACATCATATATGCTGAAGGACAGAGGAGATATGTTGAGTCATTGTCTGCATATGCAAGACAGTTTTTGCCACAAATGGAAAAGCCTCAAGTGGAAAAGATAGAGGGTATTTGTCCAGCTATAGCAATAGAGCAGAGAAATGTTTTGAAAAATCCAAGGTCCACTGTGGGAACTGTCACAGAAGTATATGATTATTTACGGGTTTTTTTTGCCAGATTAGGAGAAATATTTTGTCCAGATTGTAATCTTAAGGTAAGGTCCCAAAGTGTAGATGAGATAATAGAAGATATATACAAATTAGCTCCAAACACTAGATTTTTACTACTTGCCCCAATAGTTGAACACAAAAAAGGACAATTTACTGATCTCTTTAAAAAGTTGTTATCTCAAGGATTTGTCAGGGCTTTGGTTGATGGAGAAGTTTATATGTTAGATGATCCTCCAAATTTAGATAAAAATAAAAAACACAATATATATGTTATAGTTGATAGACTAGTTTTAAAGCAAGATATTAGAAAAAGACTCTCAGATTCTTTGGAACTGGCCTTAAGATTGGGAAATGGTCATGTCTTAATCAGGACCTTAGATGGAGAAGATCTATTTTTTTCCACTGAAGCAGTTTGTCCTAAATGTAAAAAAAATTTTCCTAAATTAACTCCTCAGCTCTTTTCATTTAATAGTCCTCAAGGTGCATGTCCTGTATGTTATGGTATTGGATTCATTGAAACTTTTGATATTGATTTAATGGTTCCTAATAAAGGATTGTCCATTGAACAAGGGGCGATTTTGCCTTTTGGAAAAAAAAAGATACTTAAGAAATTTTTGCCATATATACAAAAAATTTTGGATAAACATGGTTATGATATTTCAACACCATTTAAAGATTTTTCAAAAGAGTTGATTAATGATCTTTTTTGGGGAGATACTACATTAGGGTGGAAGGGAATAATAAATATATTAGAGGAAAGTAGTAGTTATATAAATGGACATTACTATAATTATGAATTTTCCAGGTATAAGCAAAAAAAGGTGTGCCCGCACTGTAAGGGTAGTCGGTTAAAAAAAGAGGCGTTATCAGTGAAAATTTATGGAATAACAATATTTGATATATGCACCTGGTCTATTAGAAAGGTCTTAGAATGGTTAAACAGTGTTAGTTTCAAAGGCGTAAAAAAGGAAGTTGCAGAACCGTTAATTAGAGAAATGAAATCCAGACTGGAGTTTATGTGCAAAGTTGGGCTTGATTATTTGTCTTTAAGTAGAGAGATGTCAACATTATCTGGAGGAGAAGCACAGAGGATCAGGCTTGCTAGTCAACTTGGTTCTGGGCTAGAGGGGATATGTTATGTGCTGGATGAGCCAAGTATTGGTCTTCATCCAAGAGATAACAGGCGGCTTTTGGATTCTTTAAAAGAGCTTAAACAAAGAGGCAACACTGTTTTGGTGGTTGAACACGATGAGGAGACCATCAGGTCAGCTGATTTTGTAATAGAGCTTGGACCTGGCTCAGGAATGCTTGGCGGTGAAGTTGTGTATAAGGGCGATGTAGATGGGTTATTAAAAGCAGATACATTAACTGGTAAATATTTGAGGGGAGAATTAAAGATAGATGTTGTTAAAAAAAGAAAGCGTGCAAAGGATTTTTTGGTTTTAAAAGGAATTAAGACCAATAATCTAAAAAATATAGATATAAAGATACCTTTAGGTGTTATGGTTTGTGTTACCGGGGTTTCAGGATCTGGAAAAAGCTCTTTGGTCACAGAGACCGTATATAAACACCTTGCATTGCTCAAGGGTCAAAGAGTTGAAAATCCAGGGATTATTGATGGCATCTATGGACATGAGAATATAGAACACGTTATTTTTATTGACCAATCTCCAATTGGCAGGACACCTAGATCCAACCCAGCCACGTATACAAAGATCTTTGATTTGATCAGGGAGATCTTTGCTTCAACAAAGGAGGCGAGAGCCAGGGGATATAAGCCAGGAAGATTTAGTTTCAATGTAAGGGGTGGCAGGTGTGAAAGATGTGAAGGAGAGGGTTATATAAAGATTCAGATGCACTTTTTACCAGATGTATATGTTAAATGTGACGTGTGCAAAGGGAAAAGATATAATAAAGAGACCTTGGACATATATTATAAGGGATTAAATATTGCAGATGTCTTGGATCTTACTGTAAGAGAGGCAAAAAAGGTGTTTGAAAATCATCAGGCATTGGTTAAAAAACTAGAGGTATTAGAGGCTGTTGGCCTTGAATACATTAAGCTTGGACAACCAGCCACAACCCTGTCAGGTGGTGAGGCCCAAAGGCTTAAGATAAGTAGAGAATTGAGTAAGAGGAGTTTGCCAGGGAATTTGTATATCTTGGATGAACCAACTACAGGGCTACATATGCATGAGGTGGGAAAATTAATACATGTATTAAAAAACCTTGTGGAAAAAGGTGCAACTGTGATAGTGATTGAACATAATTCCTATGTAATTAATTCAGCTGATTATGTGTTTGATTTAGGACCTGGTGGGGGTGAATTTGGGGGTGAGGTAATAGCTCAGGGAACACCTGAAGAGATAAAGGGCAATCCAAAATCCATTACAGGCAGATATATTTAATTTTAGAGAATGAGGAGAATTGCCATGAAAATGAAATTTATTGTTGTTATAGTATTATCTTGTTTTCTATAGAGCAATTTAACTACTGCTGGATGGCTCAAGGTCCCTTTTGGAGTTGTTGAATCTTATACTGGCAAGCCTTATGTGAATAAAAAGATAATAAAGAAAAGGCAGCGTATATATGTAGGTGATGAGATTTCAACAGATTTAAATGCAACAGTAAAGATCAAAACAAAAAAAGGAGATATATTTTTTGTAGGTCCCAATACAAAGATAATTATTGAGGACACAGAAGATATAAATGTGAAGGAAGGTACTATACGTTCCATTATCCATAAATTAGGCCCTAAAGAGGTGTTTAATGTTGTTAGTGGAGGAGGAGTTGCTGGTGTTAAGGGTACAGAATTTATAGTATATGCGAATGAGAATGCCTCAGCACTTTTTACAAAAAAAGGTAATGTGACACTTTCTAATTTTGGAGGTAAGGTAATTACAAATAAAGGAGAGATGAGTGAGAGTGCGTTTAATGTAAGATTTTGATTATAGTTATCCCTATAACTTTATATAATGTCTATCATGTTGTTTTTCTTAAAAAAAAATCTTTTATCTATAATTTTTTTTATAAAACTTCCCTCTTTCTCGCTCTTAATCTTACTTTTATCTGTTTTGGAATTCCAGGGGCATAACGTCTCAATTATATCGAATTCTGCGGGATACTATAATTAGATTGTGCATTTTTTATTTTTGGGGTTGTACATTTTGGTTTAATTGGATAAAATCAATTATTCCAACTTAATTTTATGAATATCAATAGTTATGGAGGACAAAATTGGGGTGGTGTCCTGTTAGCAGATTAAAACCAGGGGCTGTGCTACAAGAAGATGTTAGGGCTCCTAATGGGAGGCTTCTTCTTAAGAAAGGTAGGGTATTAGATAAAAAGCGTATAATGGTGTTAAAGAGTTGGGGTGTGACAAAGGTTTGTATAGATGAGTTATGTGGGAATAAGGAAAATAAATCAACAGAATTAAACAAAGAGCTGATTTCTAGCCTTTTTCCATCGTCTGCGCTACAAGATAGCCTTACCCAAAGGATAGTATTTTTGTGTTTTAAATGGCTAAATAACGCTGGAAAACAAACTATTTCCCAATTTATAAATCATAAAAAATATCAAAAGATCTCAATTCCCAAGAAATTAAAGATTTCTCCAGAAAAGATAGTTGCATCTCAAAAAAAGCTCTGTTCCTTTTCAGCTATTTATAAAAAAATGATGGAGGTGTTAAATGATCCCAACAGTTCTGCCCAAAATATTGGAGAGGTAATAAGCAAGGATACCTCCCTTTCTGCAAAACTTTTGCGTTTTGTCAATAGTCCCCACTTTGGTCTTGTGCAAAAAATTGATACAGTGAGTAGGGCTATAGCGCTTTTGGGTTTGGATCAGATTAAGTTGCTGGTTAAAGGAATTATTATAATAGATAATTTTAAAAATCTTCCGTCAGATGTGATCAATATGAGGCAGTTTTGGCGTCATTCAGTTGGAGTGGCCTTGATGTCATCAATAATAGCAAACACTAAAGTGGGATTATCCAGAGAATTCTTTTTTGTTGCAGGACTTCTCCATGATATTGGCAAACTTGTTATGCTCATGGCAATGCCAAGGGTTTATTTTAATATTATGCTTTATGGAAAAGAAAATAATTTACCTTTATATGAGGTAGAGAAAGAGATATTGGATTTTACTCATGGCGATGTAGGTGTTATTCTTGCAAAAAAGTGGTATTTCTCAAATTCTTTGTGTGAACCCATTAAATTTCATCATGAACCGCTAGCTGGTACGTTTCCAGAGGATATAGCTATTGTATATCTTGCAGATATCCTGACACAGCTGCTTTTGCATGGATTTGGTGGTAACATCTATCTGCCCCTTATAAATAAAGAGGTTTTAACTAAATCAGAAATTGATATTGATTCACTTGATTTGGTGATAGGGACTTTTCTCAAACAAATAAACACAATAGAAACGGCTTTTTTATAATCACTATTTTGTGGAGTATCAGATGAGAGAAAGTCAAAGAGTGGTTTCTTATAAAGATAAACAAAGTGTGTTGAATTTGTTAAGAGAGGCAGTGGAACTGATTAAGTTTGATACGCGTATTCAAGATATTAAAGACTATGATATAGTTTTAAAGGAAACTGCTGATAAAATTTTTACAATACATGATTTTATTGGGGTGAGTTTTTATATTGTAGATGATATAGATAACTCCTTTCAACAAATATTATCTATTCCAGAAACATATAGTAATTATTTTGAAGAAGAATATTTAGATCTAGTGGAAACTGGAGCTTTTGCATTGGCATTAAATAATAATTCGTTTAAAATTTTGGCAAGTAAACAGGGAAATGGATTTATTGTATTGCATCCTATTGCCACACCAAGAAGAATACATGGAATGTTTATAGGACTTACATATGATAATGAATATAAATTCCCAGAGCATGCGCAATATCTCTTATCATTAGTATTATTTGCATGTGCAAATCTTCTAGATAGTTTTAAATTATATAATTACTTGAAAAATTTAAATGAAAAATTGCAAAATAATTTACAAAAGTTAAAATTTGCAAACATACGATTAACTCAAGAGATAATGATTAGAAAGGAAAAGGAAATAGAATTAAGAAAAAGTGAGGAAAAATATAGATCCATTATAGAAAATCTCGAAGATGCATATGTAGAATTAGATTTAGAGGGTAGAATCCAATTTTGTAATAAGAGTTTATCAAAAATGTCAGGATATGCAATAGAGGAGCTTATTGGAAGACATTTTAGTGATTTTACTGACATCAAATACAAAAAAAATATCTTAAGAGATGTTAAAGAGTTATTTGATAAGAAGATAATTGGGAAATATCGTAATTGGAAATTTTATAAAAAAGATGGGCAAGAGCTTTGGGTGGAAAGCCTTGTTTCTCTAAAAAAAGACAGAGATGGAAAAATTGTTGGTTTTAGAACTATACTCAGAGACAAAACAAAAAAGATAGAATATGAAAGAAGATTAAAAGAGAGTGAAAAAAAATATAGGGCAATATTTGAAAGCACAGGTGTGCCCACTCTTATAGTTGATTTTAAAGGTAATATCCAAATGGCCAATAATGAAGTTGAAAATCTCTTTGGATATACAAAAAGAGAAATTGAAGGAAAGCTTTCTATAAATAATTTTTTATACAATGTTGATTGGGACTATATTGGTAAAAATTGTATTAGGAATTTGTCAAATAAATATCCTCAAAAAATAAAATGCAAAGGAATAGATAAAAATAAAGAAGTAAAAGAGCTCATAATTACTGTAGAAAGATTGGCTAATACTCATCAATGTATAGTTTCTATATTGGATTTAACAGAGCAGGAAAGGCTTGAATCTCAACTTAGGCAAGCTAGAAAATTTGAGGCCTTAGGTATACTGGCAGGTGGTATAGCTCATGAATTTAATAATATTCTTCAGGCACTGAGAACACAATTTGAAATCATGGAGCATATGAAAGATAAGTTTCAATTGGGAACAAACTATTTTAAGAGAATAGATAAATTACTGAGTAGGGCAGAAGTAGTAGTAAATAGGTTGCTTACATTTAGTAGAAAAAAAGATATTAAGATGGAGCCAGTGGATCTTAATGAAGTAATTAAATCCTCTAAAGAACTTCTTAGAGGTGGAATAACAAAGAGAATAAGTATAGACACTTGTTTAAGCAAAGTTCCAATCATGGTAAAGGGAGATTTTGTACAATTAGAGGAGGTAATAGTAAATCTGGTGAATAATTCAGTGGATGCAATTGGAGATAAACAGGATGGAGAGATAGAGATTGGGGTTAAGGTTGTAGAAAATAATGATATCTTAAAAAATCAAAATATCAAAGGGGAAGAGGTTGCGTGTATGTGGGTTAAAGATAATGGATGTGGGATAAGCCAAAAGGATCTGGATAGGATATTTACTCCATTTTACACTACAAAGGAAATTGGAAAAGGCACTGGTCTTGGACTTGCGATAGTCTATGGGATTGTGAAGTCACACAATGGATATATAACATGTGAAAGTGAAGTTGGGAAAGGCACTATTTTTCAGATTTACCTACCAATATTGTCTGAAGAAATTTATTCGCAAGAGGGTGTTGAGAAGTCCACAAAAAAAGAGATAGAGAAAATCAAGGCAAAGGTTTTAGTGGTAGATGATGAGGAAATGATAAGGGAAATTGTAAAAGATGCCCTTGAGATGAAGGGGATAGAAGTAATTTTGGCTGAAAGAGGTGAAGAGGCCATATCTATTTTAAAGGAAAGGGGGGAATTTGATCTCATACTCATGGATGTGGATATGCCCGGGATGGGTGGAGTTAGTTGTGCAAAAGAGATTTTAAAAGAGTTTCCAAAGCAGAAGATTGTGTTGTGCTCTGGATATGGAAAAGAAACAGTAGATGCTTCTATCAAGGATGTAGGTATAGTTGATTTTATTCAAAAGCCATTTACACTTGATAAACTTTTTGATATCATAATTAACTGTCTTAAAAAAGGAAACTAATTTATATGGGCATTTTTGATTTTTTTAAAAAAAAGAAAGAAAAACCAGATATACAGTTGGTGGGTCATTCATTGGAAAATCTAAAAATAGGGGATGTAATAGAATTAGATGGTGAGGTATGGGAAGTCAAATCAAGGGGTTATTATGATTATGGTGATGATAGAGAATGGGATTTTAAGATTTGTTCTCCAACTCGAGAGGGATTTTTGAATAAGGATGAAGATGGACTCTATTTTTTTGTAAAGGATGATCTCAAAAAACTCTCTTTAGATCTCATTAGTTATTTAAAGTCCCATGATGATTTGCCAAGTGATATAATTTTTGATAACAAAAAATACAAGCTGGTTTTTTCTTCTGCTGCATATTATGTGAAGGAGGGTCATAGATCTCCTGTGATAATATGGGATTTTGAAAGTGAGGATGGGAAGTTGCTTGAGATTTTGCAATGGGGGGATGAAGATTTTGAGATCTATAGTGGAAGAAGATTGGAAGAGTGGGAAATAGAAAATGTCTTTTCAAGATAAAAATAAGAGTCAGGGAATATCACTTCTTGGCGTTATAATAGGCATTATTGTTGTATTTATTATAATAAATATTTTGTATTCAATGTTTAGAGTGGTATTCCCCACATATGGGACAGATATTTATAGATATGGTTATTATGGTTATTCTCATTATCAACGATATCCAGATTATCCCTCTCAATATAAGACTCCCCCTACAGAAAAACCTCGTGCAAGCTCAAAATTTCAAGAAAGGTTCTCTTCTAAGACACACTCATCCTCCTTTGCGTCCCGTTTTGAATCAAAGTTTGGAAGGAGCAGGGTATCAACTTTTAGATCTTCAGGATTTTTTGGAGGGAAGTAAGCGATGGCTCAATTTTTAAATATAATATCCACTGCCATATGGGTTGTCACCTGGCTTATAATCGGAAAATTTGTATTTGATAGATTGTATTATAAAAAGGTCTCATTACAGATGGAACTTTTTTCTAAAAACAATGCGGCCATGGGTTTTTCTTTTTCAGGATTTTTGGCTGGAATGTCTGTGGCATTGGTGACCTCTATAGATCCTTTATATCCCCCCTACATAAATGGTACTACTGGAACTATTCTATTGGTTGTAATTTTGTTATTCACTAGATTATTTGATTTGATTTTTATGAGAAAAATAGATCTACCTACACAGATAATTGAAAAACAGAATGTAGCAGCAGGAATAACTGAATGCAGTTTTTTTCTATCTATGGGAATTATTGTATCAGGAAGTTTTGTTGGTGGAGAGATAACCTCATGGTCCTCAATGTATCTAGAATCAATAATATATAGTATTATTGGACTAATTTTATTTTTCATAAGTTCTAAGATCATGTCTTTTATTTTAAAAGTTGATTTAGAAGAGGAACTGCTGGAAGATAATAGGGCAGTTGCCACTTCTTTTTCTGGACTCTTTTTAGGTGTCTCCATTGTTATTCATGAAGTCATATCAGGTCCAATTGCTGGAACTATCTTGGAAGATATAGGAATTACTCTGTTAGAGTGGCTTATCTCCATAGTTGTGATGATAATCCTTTTTTATATCTTTGATTTGATTCTTTTTAGAAAATTTTCTTTTAGGGCAGAACTCAAAGAACCGAATCTTGGTGCAGGAATAGTTATTGGATGTCTATTTATGGCATCATCTTTAATATCTTTTATTTTAACGAGTTAGTCTCATGTCTCACTAAAGTAAATAATCAATCTTTAAAAACAAAAAAGTGCTTTCTCCAAAAATATCAATAAAACTATCTATCTTTTTTACAGGTTTTGCAGGTATTGTTGCTGAATACCTGCTTTCTACTCTTGCGTCCTATCTCTTAGGGGACTCCATCTTTCAATGGACAATGACCATCTCCATTATGCTCCTTGCAATGGGAGTTGGTGCCAGGTTTAGTAAATACATAAAAGATCCCATGCTTTTTAATGCCCTTATATATACAGAAATATCAATTAGCCTACTGGTTAGTTTTTCTGTGTATATTGCATATCTTCAAGCCCCTTATGAATCGAGAATGACATATACAATATATTCACTCTGTTTTTTGATTGGATTTTTGATAGGATTGGAAATTCCTCTGGCTGTTCGGATTAATGAGTTATTTGAAGAGCTTAAGGAAAATATTTCAACTATATTGGAAAAAGACTATTTAGGTGCACTTCCTGGCGGAATTTTGTATGGATATTTCTTTCTACCAAAACTTGGATTATTGTACACTCCTGTTTTGGTGGGATCATTAAATCTTATGGTTGCAGGTCTTCTTCTTTTTTCTTTTCCTAAAAGGGTCAAAAAACATATGATTTTTTTGTATCTTGGAACAATATGTTGTATAGCTTTTTTTACATTTTTTGCAAAACCAATATATCTATATTTAGAACAAAGGTTTTACAGAGATCCTATAGTTGAAATAAAACAGACAAAATATCAAAAAATCGTTATAACGAAATGGAGAAATGATTATTTGTTATATTTAGATGGACATCTGCAACTCAATACAGTTGATGAAAAAAGGTATCATGAAACAATAGTGCATATACCCATGTCTTTAGTTAATGCCCAAAATATATTGGTTATTGGTGGTGGAGATGGGTGTGTAGTAAGGGAACTTTTAAAATATCCCTATGTAAAGAATATATTTTTGGTTGATCTAGATAAGGAATTCGTCAATTTTTCCATGCAGAATAAGATAATGAGAAAGATTAACCAAAATAGCCTCTTAAATAAAAAAGTAAAGCTTTTTTTTCAAGATGGTTTTAATTTTGTGAAAGATTTTAAAAAAAATATAAAATCAGATATAGATCTCGTAATAGTTGATCTCCCTGATCCAAGAAATATACGAAGTTCTAGATTATATTCTTTAGAGTTTTATAAAATTATTTATAGAGTCTTATCTGAAAATGGCGTTATAATAACTCAGGCAACCACTCCTTTTTTTGCAAAAAAAGCATTTTGTTGCATTTTAAATACAATAAAATCTGCACATTTTTATGCATATCCCCTAATAATAAATGTTCCATCCTTTGGGGAATGGGGATTTGTAATTGGTTTAAAATCATTTTTATCTAAATCTAGTGTTCAAAAGAGTGTGTATAGAAATCTAAATGAAAACTATACAAAATTTCTAACAAAAGGCCTTGCAGCTTCTTTTTTTGAAACACCAAAAGATCTTGTTTGCAATGGTGTGAAGATAAATACATTAGTTAATCCTGTTATACTCAAATATTACGATGATTCATTTTGGGACCTACTTTAAAGAGTAATAAAATTTAGGGGGCTTTTGCCCCCTAAATTCTACTTATAGATTTGCAAAGGCCTTCTCCAAGTTTGGAACAACCTGTTTTTTTCTGGACATTACTCCATCAAGCCATACCCTATCACCTTCAGGTGCCTTGCCAAAGGCCTTTTCCACAACAGAAGGATCTTCTGAAGCAATGAGCATTTGAGAACCTTCCTTCATAATGTCAGTTAAGAGCAAAAATACACTGTGATATGAGCCTTCTTCTCTTACTTTTTTGATTTCTTCTGCCAGTTGTTCCTTGACAGGATCTAAGATGGAGAGATCAACAACTTCTAACTGTCCGATCCCTACCTTTTTACCGCTCATATTAAAATCTTTGTAGTCTCTGTATACCAAATCTCTAATTGGAGTTCCTTCAACTGCGGATTTTACCTTGAACATCTCAAGACCCAGTGCCTGTACATCATCCACACCAGCTATTTTTGCAAGTGCCTCAGCCGCCTCTTTGTCCTTATCTGTGCATGTTGCAGATTTGAAGATTACAGTATCACTCAAGATTGCACAGAGCATAATTCCAGCAATATTTTTGGGAATCTCTACACCGAAAAAGTCATACATGTTTTTTAATACTGTACACGTACAACCAACAGGCCAGGTCCATACCTCTACAGGATTAGGAGTGGTTACATCCCCTACCTTATGGTGGTCAACAATACCTAGAATTTCTGCCTTGTCTAGATTGTCCAGGGATTGGGAGATGTCAGAATGGTCAACCAAAATTACCTTCTTGCCTGTGCCATCTGTCATAATTTCAGGGGCACTTATTCCAAATTTTTCCAAAACAAACTTGGTTTCATTGTTAGGTTCTCCTTGAACCACAGGAACACACTCTAGACCCAATTTGCTTTTTAAATCAGCAAGTGCAATTGCTGCACAAACAGAATCAGTGTCAGGATTCTTGTGACCTACTACATAAACTGCCATAATTCCCTCCTTTTGAAGTGAATGTTAAGTTATTGCCAATCCTACCTTTCCTGGTTGTGAAAATTAGCACAAACATTTCCTCTTGCCAAGAGAGTAAATTAGGGTTTAGAAAGATTTTTTTAAATATAGTTATAAATTATGTTATGAAAATCATGTTGATTTTGTTTTGATTTTTGTTTAAGGAAATCCAGAAAAAAATAATAGGAGTAAGCCGTGTTAAGTCAAGAAGATTTGAAATATTTTAGAAATCAGCTTGAAAAAATGTTAGAAGAGATAGAAAAAAAAGGAAGAGAAACCATGGAGGAGATGGTTGATTCCTCCTCATCTTATCCTGATCCTGCAGATAGGGCATCTGTAGAGTCTGAACAATTTTTTGCCTTAAGGCTTAGGGATAGAGAAAGAAAACTTAGGAAAAAGATTTTAGAGGCCTTAGAGCGCATTGACAATGGCACCTTTGGTATTTGTGAAGAATGTGGAGGAGAGATAGGAATAGAAAGATTGAAGGCTCGACCAGTGACAACCCTTTGTATTGAATGTAAAAACAGACAGGAAGAAGAAGAGAAGTTATATAAAGGACGTTAACTTAATAATTTATGGATGCCAGTTTTTTTAGATATGTATTAAAAGAAATAAAAGGGGTTTTAGTAGGATCTAGGGTAGAAAAGATATACAATCCTCTAGATTTAGTTTGGTCTTTTAAGATTTCAAAAAAGACTAATCTAATATTCAAATATGGAGCCAAAGACAATTTTGTTTTTTTATCAAAAAATAGGCCCCAAAATCCATTAAGACCTGGCTCACAAGTTGGTTGGTGGAGAAAAAGGGTCTTAAACAGATGGATTGAAGATATTTTAGTAGATTGGCCAAAGAGATTATTTGTAATAAAATTAAGTCATAGAGACACAGATAGTGATGATTTTATTATTTTTGATTTAAAAAATGGTCTCACATTAACAAAACAGCCGCCTCCTATACCAGATTCTATTTCGTGGCCTCCTATAAATGAAATCATTCAAGATAAACAGATTTATAAAAGATATCCTCATATCACATCTCCTTTTAGGTATAATCTTTTGGAACTTGATATAGATTTTCAAAAAAAGTTTTATAAAGATTTTATAGAAGAAAATATTAAAGAGTTTTATGTGTATGAGATTGATGAAAACGTAGAACTTTCCCTTTGGAAGAGATCTAACATAAAAGGATATAAAGAAAATATATTTAAGAGTGCCAATGATGCAGCAGAATATTATGGATGGAGTATCTTAAATAAGTTAAAAGATAAAGAAATAAATTTATCAAAAAGGTTGAAAAGGGCTGAAAAGAGATTAGAGAAGGAAAGACAAAAATTAGAAAAATGGCTAAAATTGGGAAAGATGGCTATTTTAATACAACAAAATCTTCATCAGTTTGATATCAATAAACATTATGATAAAATTTCAGTAACAGATGAAAATGGTTCTTTAATAGATATTGAGTTAGATGCCTCATTAAGCCTCATTGAAAATATGAATAAGATGTTTAAAATGGCCAAAAAGGCCAAAAGGGGGCTTGATTATTTAGAGACCAAGGATTTAGAGAAAGTTAATATCGAAGATTATAAAAAAAGAAAAAATAGATCTTTGCAAAAGATACCACTACCATCAAGGATTTCAGGACTTAAAGTTAAAGTTTATAAAAGTAGTGATGGATACTTTATTGTTAGTGGTAAAAATCAGGAGGCAAATCACAAGCTTTTGAGTTTTGGCGCCACATCCCATGATTTGTGGCTGCATGCTTCAGGTGGGCCAGGAGCACACGTGATTATTGTAAGGGACAATCCAAAAAAAGAGATACCTCAAAGGACGTTAGAAGAGGCAGCTGTAATTGCTGGTAGGTTTAGCTATCAAAGAGATAGTGATTACTTAGAGGTGATATATTCAGAAGTGCGGTATATAAAAAAGATAAAGGGTAAGCCTTTGGGGGAGGTAGAAGTTACAAAGGTTCTTGGGTCATTGTTGGTAAAAAATGACTCGTCAATTGAAAAACTGAGAATTTACTAACTAATGATAAAAATTAAAGATAATTTTGGCAGGTATGTAAATTATTTGAGGATCAGTATTACAGATCGTTGTAATTTTAGGTGTATATATTGTGGGCAGGGACGGGATTTTAAGTTTTTGCCCTGTAGCGAAATATTGACCTATGAGGAGATATTAAGACTGATTTCCATTGGCCAAAGATTGGGTGTAGAAAAGGTTCGTTTAACAGGAGGTGAACCATTTATTAGAAAAGGATTTTTAGATTTTTTAGGTAAGGTGATGGATAAATTCCCTGATATTGATTTGAGAATTACCACAAATGGAAGTCTTTTAAAGAAACATGATATTGTTAAGTTAAAACAAATCGGTATAAAGGCGATAAATGTATCATTAGATAGTTTTGATGAAAAAAAATTTAGATATATCACAAAAAATGGAAATCTTTATTCTGTATTAGATACTATTTATTCTCTTATTCAAGAAGATATCAGGACAAAGATTAATGTGGTTGTTTTAAAGGATATTAATGATGATGAGGTAATAAGATTTGCTAATTTTGCAGTTAATAATCCTGTAGATGTAAGATTTATTGAATTTATGGATCTAACCAGGGACAATAAATGGAATCAAAAGTTTTTTGTAAGTGCAAAAGATATACTTTCCCAGATATATAAAGAATTTGAACTTATACCTGAAATTTTAGAAAAAAAGACAAAGGGACCTGCTAGAAGGTATAAAATCAAAGGAGGCAAAGGAAGAATAGGAATCATATCTCCTTTGTCTGATCATTGTTGTAATAGGTGTAATAGATTTAGAATTACTGCAGATGGCTCTCTTAAAACTTGCCTTTTTGCAAAAAAAAGTTATCTTTTAAAGGGGCTTTTAAGAAATAAAAAGATAAGTGATGACATTATAGTAAAAGTTATGCTTAAGGCAGGAGAAAGAAAGCCCATTGGCAGAGAATTATATTTAAAGGATAAATGTGAATACTTGGGCATGTATAAGGTAGGTGGCTAGTTATAGTTTGTCGAAAAATATAAGAAGACCCATTAGAATAAATAAAAGGGCTGAAAATTTTTTGATTGTTTGTTGAGAGACAAACTGTGTCACAACATCTGCAAGGAGAACTCCAATAAGTGTCACACTGACAAGTGCAAGGGATGCAGCGAAAAACACTGTCCAGATCTTTTGTGATTTTGCAGCAAAGAGCAGAGCACTAAGTTGTGTCTTGTCTCCCAGTTCTGCAAAAAAGACAGCTACAAATGTAGTAAAAAATAGTTTCCAGTCCATAATAGTTGCTACTTTTTTCTTGATATTTTTATATCGAAAAAAAGTAATTGTAAATATTATTTTGAGGAGGTGCGTAATTGGTGATAGATAGAGAGTTAGAATTCAATGACACATCACTTGCCCAAGTTTTATTTGGTCCACAGGAAAAGTTTTTAAAATTTTTGGAAAAGAGATTGGGAATAGAGATATCCAGTAGAGGTACAAAACTTTTTATTTCTGCGAGCGAGCAAAGCAAAGTGGATATTGCTTGTAATTTGTTAGTTCAATTTTATGATATCTTGAGAAAAGGCTTTACAGTGCATCCAGATGACTATGATTTTGCAGTTGAATATCTGGAAAATTATCCCACTGGAGATCTCAGTGAATTATTTAAAGACAAATTTTATGCTGTTTCACCAAAAAAGACTATATCACCCAGGTCACTAGCTCAAAGGGAATATCTACAAGCAATAAAAAATAATGAAGTGGTATTTGCAATAGGTCCTGCAGGTACAGGCAAGACATATCTCGCAGTGGCCATGGCAGTATCCTTTTTGTTGCAAAAAAAAGTAAAGAGACTTATATTAACTAGACCAGCCCTTGAGGCTGGAGAAAAATTGGGCTTTTTGCCAGGTGATATTTTAGAAAAGGTGAATCCTTATCTTAGACCATTATACGATGCCCTACATGATCTTTTGGATTTTAAAAAGGTGCAAGAGTTTATGGATAGTGGGGTTATTGAGGTGGCTCCTTTGGCATTTATGCGTGGAAGGACATTAAATAGATCAATTATTATATTAGATGAAGCGCAAAATACTACTTCAGAACAGATGAAGATGTTTTTGACTAGACTTGGATATGGATCAAGGGCAATAATTACAGGAGATGTAACGCAAATAGATTTACCCAGCAAGACATCTTCTGGATTAGTTGAAGCACAAAAGGTATTGAAAGATGTAGAAGGAATCAAATTTATATACTTTACAAAAAAAGATGTTATAAGACATAAACTTGTAGGCGCTATAATTGATGCATATGAAAGATACGAAAATAAAGATTCTGAAGGAAACAAATAATTTTTTTTTATTTGATCTTAGGGAATTAGAAAGATGTATTAAATTAATCGTGGATTATTTTGGACTAGATAAAGGTGTTGAGATTAAGCTTACAAATGACAGAGAAATTGAAAGATTAAATAGTGAGTTTTTGAATATTCAAGCTCCAACAAATGTGTTGAGCTTTCCAGCAGAAGAAGAGGATTTTTTAGGAAGTATTTGTGTGTCTGTCGATACAATAATGAGAGAGGCATTTTTATATGATCAAGATATTAAAGAATATTTTTTGCGGATGTTAATACATGGCATGTTGCATTTGATGGGGTATGAACATGGGGATGAGATGTTTGAATATACAGATATATTACTTGAGCATTTGAAAGAAAATCATTGTATTGTTTAATAGATACGGGAGATTTAAGATGAAACATTTTCTTACTATCAGGGATTTTCCAAAACAGGATATTGAAAAATTTTTAGATAGGGCTTTAGAGATAAAAAGAGAAAGGAAGATATTAGATGTGCTTAAAAATAGATGTGCAGTACTTATTTTTGAAAAGCCTTCAACAAGGACTAGGGTTTCATTTGAAGTTGCAGTAAGAGAGTTAGGAGGATATTCCATATTTATGACTCCAAAGGATAGCCAGCTTGGAAGAGATGAACCTTTAAAAGATACTGCAAGGGTGATATCAAGGTATGCACACCTGATGATAGTACGCACTTTTGGTCAGAATAAATTGGAAGAGCTGGCAGAATATTCAACAATACCTGTAGTTAATGCACTTAGTAATGAGTTTCATCCATGTCAGGTGATGAGTGATTTGCTCACAATTTATGAAAGGACCCCTGATTTTTCCAGATTAAAGATCGCATGGGTAGGTGATGGCAATAACATGGCAAATTCATGGATAAATGCAGCAACTTTACTTCCTTTTAAGTTGACTATCTCTTGTCCTAAAGGATATGAGCCAAAGAAAGAGTTGATTGAGGAGGCAAGATCTCTGGGTGCCAATATATATTTTACTTATGATCCAAAAGAGGCTGTAGAAGGTGCAGATTATGTAAATACTGATGTTTGGGCATCTATGGGGCTTGAGACAGATTTGTCAAAGAGAAAAGAGATCTTTAGGGATTATCAAGTAAACGAGAAATTGCTTTCTTTGGCAAAAGAAGATGTGCGTGTTATGCATTGCCTTCCAGCCCATAGGGGAGAAGAAATAACAGATGACGTAATAGAGAGTGAATATTCTATTGTCTGGGATCAGGCAGAAAATAGGCTGCATATGCAAAAGGCAATTTTAGAATGGTTGTTCAGTTAATATTATAAATTTATTGGGGGAAATATGAGTAATATAAAAAGGGTTGTACTTGCATATTCTGGGGGTCTTGATACCTCTGTTATTTTAAAATGGATAAAAAATACATATAATTGTGAGGTAATAACCTTTACAGCAGATTTGGGGCAGGGAGAAGAGTTAGATGGTCTTGAACAAAAGGCCATAGCAACAGGGGCCACAAAGGCATATATTTTAGACTTAAAAGAAGAGTTTGCAAAGGATTACGTGTTTCCTGCTTTTAGGGCAGGTGCAATTTATGAAGGAAGATATCTACTTGGGACATCTCTTGCTAGACCATTAATTGCCAAAAAGATGGTGGAGATTGCAAGAGAGGTTGGTGCTGATGCAGTTGCCCATGGAGCAACAGGTAAAGGGAATGATCAGGTGAGATTTGAACTATCTGTGATGGCCCTTGCTCCAGAGTTAAAGACAATAGCCCCTTGGAGGGAATGGAATTTAAGGTCAAGGACAGACCTTATTAATTATGCAAAGGAAAATGGTATCCATGTCCCTGTGACAAAAAAAAGGCCTTATAGCTGTGATAGAAATTTATTACATATAAGTTTTGAAGGTGGTGAATTGGAAGATCCCTGGGCTGAGCCTTCAGAGCATACATATGTGCTCACAACGCCACCAGAAAAGGCCCCTGATGAACCAGAAATTATTACATTGGATTTTGAAAAAGGGGATCCTGTTGCAATAAATGGAAAAAGATATAGTCCTGCAGAGCTTATCTTAAAATTGAATGAAATAGGTGGACGACATGGCATAGGCAGGATTGACATTGTTGAAAACAGGTTTGTGGGGATGAAGTCTAGAGGGGTTTATGAGACACCTGGTGGAACAATAATCCATGTTGCTCACAGGGATCTAGAAGGGATATGCCTTGATAGAGAGGTAATGCACCTAAGAGACTCTTTGATTCCCAGATATTCTGAGATGATATATTATGGATTTTGGTTTTCACCAGAAAGAGAGAGTCTGCAGAAATATTTTGATGCAACTCAAGAAAGAGTTACAGGAAGTGTAAGGCTTAAATTATACAAAGGTGGCGTTTATCCAATTGGAAGAAAATCTCCTTATTCTCTTTACAATTCTGAGCTGGTCACCTTTGAGGCAGATGAGGTTTATAATCAACAAGATGCAACAGGATTTATAAGATTGCAGGGCTTAAGGCTCATTGCTGGAAATAAGAGATTGTAGTGGAGCATTTATATGTGGAAAGGTAGATTTAAGGAAAATTTAGATGAGCTTGTGCTGGATTATACAGCATCAATAGATATTGATAAATATTTTGCTGAGCAAGATGTAAAAGGATCAATAGCTCATGCAAAAATGCTTACAAAACAGGGGATATTGACAGCAGAAGAGGGGGAAAAAATAGTAGCTGGTTTAGAAAAAATATTAAAGGAAATTAAAGAGGGGTCTTTTCCTTGGAGAAAGGATTTGGAAGATGTTCATCTAAATGTGGAGATGAGACTAACTGAGTTAGTGGGTGATGTGGGCAAAAAATTGCATACAGCAAGAAGTAGAAATGATCAGGTTGCATTAGATTTCAGGATGTTTGTTTTGGATAGGATTAAGATATGGCAAAATGGGCTTATTAATTTAATTAATACATTAAAATCAAGGGCCTCTGAACACATAGAGGTTATTATGCCTGGCTATACTCATCTACAACCAGCTCAGCCAGTATCTTTAGCTCAATATCTACTTGCTTATGCATTTATGTTTAAACGTGATTTTGAGAGAATCGAAGATATAAAAAAAAGGGTAGCTGTATCTCCATTAGGGGCCGCTGCACTGGCAGGTACCACCCATTTTATTGATCCTGATTTTGTTAAACAAGAGATAGGCTTTTTAGATGTTTTTTCAAATAGTATGGATGCAGTATCTGATAGGGATTTTGTCTTAGAGGCCCTTTTTTGTGGTTCTGTTATTATGGTGCACTTAAGCAGATTGTGTGAAGAGATAATAATCTTTTCCAATCCATGTTTTGGGTTTATTTTACTACCAGATGAATTTGCCACAGGTTCATCTATTATGCCACAGAAAAAGAATCCTGATGTTGCAGAACTCATGAGAGGAAGATCTTCAAAGACAATTGGGAACCTAGTTTCTCTTTTAACCCTTATAAAATCTTTACCTCTGGCTTATAATAGGGATCTACAAGAAGACAAGCCTCCATTTATAGATAGTGATAAGATAGTTTCCTCTTCTTTAGTAATTATGTCTCGAATGATGGAAAAAATAGAATTTGATGCAAAAAATATGAGAAAGGCATTAAATAAAGGTTTTTTAAATGCCACAGAGTTGGCAGATTATCTTGTAACTAAAGGGATACCTTTTAGAGAGTCTCATTATATAACAGGCAAGATTGTTGCATATGCTGAGGAAAATGGAAAAGGGTTGGAAGAGCTTACAATAGATGAGTTTAGGAGATTTTCAGATAAGATAGATGAAGATGTCTATTCTGTACTTGATTATAAAAATGCAGTGAAAAGGAGAAATATAGAAGGGGGAACAGGCTTTGATTCTATTAAGGTACAGATTAAAAAGATAGATGCTTGGATTGAAGACAAAAAAAATGGCGGAAGCGTATAGGAGTCGAACCTACCGGCGACCTCTCGGCCGCCCACTGGATTTGAAGTCCAGGCGCCACACCGGTGGCGTAACGCTTCCGCTGAAAATGATTATTAATTATTTTTTTTAAAATGTAAATACCCAAATTTTTATGATAAATTTCAAAGAAAAAAACAAAAATTTTTAGGAGGATTGGGCCTTGAATAATTTTGCCAAAAATTTAGTTGTATGGACAATAATCTGTTTAGTTTTGATTGCTCTGTTTAATATGTTTAATCAACCCATGGGGCATCAAGCCACGGTTCCTTATTCTGAGTTTTTGAAATTAGTTGATAGTGGGGATGTGATAGCAGTGAAAATAGATGGAGAGAAAATAGAGGGAAGGCTTTTAGATAATAGGTTTTTTGTGACTTATGCCCCTGAAAATGATCCAAATCTTGTTCCTCTGTTAATTAAAAAAGGGGTCTCTGTGGAAGTAGAGCCTAAACAAGAGTCTCCATGGTATATTACTATATTGGCGTCGTGGTTTCCAATGCTTCTTCTCATAGGTGTATGGATATTTTTCATGCGACAGATGCAAGGAGGGGCAGGGGGCAAGGCATTTTCTTTTGGGAGATCCAGGGCTAAGTTAATGTCAGAAGAAGATAATAAGGTCACTTTTGATGATGTTGCTGGAGTGGATGAGGCAAAAGAGGAGCTGCAAGAGGTTGTGGAATTTTTGAAAAATCCCAAAAAATTTACCAGATTAGGTGGTCGAATCCCCAAAGGGGTTTTGTTGGTTGGTCCTCCAGGAACAGGTAAGACACTCCTTGCAAGGGCAGTTGCAGGAGAGGCTGGGGTTCCATTTTTTTCTATATCAGGATCTGACTTTGTGGAGATGTTTGTGGGAGTTGGTGCTGCAAGGGTGAGGGACCTTTTTATGCAAGGGAAAAAGCATGCCCCTTGTCTTATATTTATTGATGAGATTGATGCTGTTGGGAGACAAAGAGGCGCAGGTCTAGGTGGTGGTCATGATGAGAGGGAACAGACCTTGAATCAGCTTTTAGTGGAAATGGATGGATTTGAGAGCAACGAAGGAGTAATCTTGATAGCGGCAACAAATAGGCCTGATGTCCTTGATCCTGCCCTGCTTAGACCTGGTAGGTTTGATAGACAAATAGTGGTTCCTAATCCTGATTTAAAAGGAAGATTAGAAATATTAAAGATATACGCAAAAAAGGTGAAGATGTCTAAAGATGTGGATCTTGAGGTTTTGGCCAGGGGGACCCCTGGGTTTTCTGGTGCTGATTTAGAAAATATGGTCAATGAGGCAGCATTAATTGCTGCTAAAAAGAACAAGAATGAAATAGATATGACTGACTTAGAAGAGGCAAAGGACAAGGTGTTAATGGGTAAAGAGAGAAAGAGCGTGATTTTGAGCGAAGAGGAAAAAAGGCTCACTGCATATCATGAGGCTGGTCATGCAGTGGTAGCAAAGATACTTCCTAAGGCTGATCCTGTACATAAGGTATCTATTATTCCAAGAGGGCAGGCATTAGGTGTAACAATGCAACTTCCTTTGGATGATCGCCACAATTATACAAAAGAATATTTGGAAGACACCCTTGCAGTGTTGATGGGTGGGCGTGTAGCTGAGCAGATGTTTTTAAATGTTATGACAACTGGTGCAGCTAATGATTTAGATAGGGCATTTAAGATGGCAAGGAGAATGGTATGTGAATGGGGCATGAGTGAGGCCTTTGGATCCATTGCTTTGAGTGAAAATGGTCAGGAAGTCTTTTTAGGTAGGGATCTTGTTCAATACAAACATTATAGTGAAGAAACTGCCAGACTGATAGACAGAGAGATAATGAAAATATTAAAAAAGGCCTATGATAGAGCAAAAGAAATTCTTGAAACTCATGAACAAAAGATTCACATAATTGTTAAATATCTCTTAGAAAGAGAGACCTTAACTGGAAAGGATTTGGATCTCATTATGGAAGGTAAAGAACTTCCGCCTGCTAATAAACAAGAGGTTCCCAATACACAAGTTAATCAGGTGGAGAATTCTGTAAAAGATGAGTCAAGCGATGATTTTGAATTAGCTGAAGATGAAGATAAGGGACAATAGATATGGGACAGAGTTATGAATGGAAGATCTTAAATGGAGAAGTAATTAAGATGCCTCCGTATATTGTGGTTGGTATATTAAATGTCACACCTGATTCTTTTTTTGATGGAGGGAAATATCTAGACAAAGAAAAGGCTATTTCAGGCGTAAAAGAGATGGTTGAACATGGAGCGGATATAATAGATATTGGTGGGGAATCAACCAGGCCATTTTCAAAGAGAATATGTGCTGAAGAAGAGATGAGAAGGGTAATGCCAGTTCTACAGTGGACAGTTGAAAACTTTAAAGACATAGTGGTGTCAGTGGATACATACAAGGCAGTAGTTGCAGAGGAGGCCTTGAAAAAAGGGGCCAAGATAATTAATGATGTGTCTGCTTGTAGATTTGATCCAGATCTGTTAGATATTATTTGTGAATATAAACCTGGTTATGTGCTCATGCACTCTAAAGGTAGACCTGAAGATATGCAAAAGGACCCACGATATGAAGATGTTGTGTCAGAACTTATGAATTTTTTTGAACAAAATTTGAAAAAATTAACTACCTCAGGTCTTCCAGAACAAAACATTGTTATTGATCCAGGGATTGGTTTTGGTAAGACATTGGAACACAATCTTGTTATTTTACAAAACATTGAGAAATTTTTTGAATTGGGAAGACCAGTATATATGGGACTTTCCAATAAGTCTATATGGGAAAAATTGCTTGGACTTCCTAAAGAAGATAGGGAAACAGCCACACAGGTGGCAACAGCACTACTGGCAAATAGGGGTGTTTATATACACAGGGTCCATGATGTTAAAAAGACTAAAGATACTTTGAAGATTGTGGAAGCGTTTAAAAGCGTTTAAATCTGCAGTAAAATAGTTAATTGTGGGGGTAGATGTATTATGAGAGTAGGCAAGAATCTTTTTGGGACAGATGGAATCAGGGGTCTTGTAAATGAATTTCCCATGGAGCCTGAGATAGCAATAAGGCTAGGACTTGCAGTAGGTGAATACTTTCGCAAGGATAAAAAAAGACACAAGGTTGTTATAGGAAAGGATACAAGGAGATCTGGATATATCTTTGAAACTGCATTGACCTCTGGTCTATGTGCATCTGGAATGGATGTATATCTGGTGGGTCCACTTCCTACACCTGCAATCTCATTTCTCACCAAAAATATGAGGGCAGATCTGGGAATAGTAATTTCTGCTTCTCATAATCCCTATTATGACAATGGGATAAAATTTTTTGATTCCACTGGATTTAAACTGAGCAATGAGGCTGAAGAACATATTTCCAGTATGGTTTTAGACCCAACAATTAATTGGAATTATCCCAAAAGTCATGAGGTTGGGAGGGCTTTTAAAATAGAAGATAGTCCAGGGAGATATATTGTATCTTTAAAAAATAGCTTTCCTCCAGATTATAAACTAGATGGGATAAAAATAGTGTTAGATTGTGCCAATGGTGCAGCATATAAGGTTGCGCCGTTGGTTTTTGAAGAATTAGGCGCAGATGTTATAAAGATTGGGGTGAGCCCCAATGGATTGAATATCAATGAGGAATGTGGTGCACTTTATCCTGAAAAAGTCAGAGATTTGGTGTTAAAAAATGGCGCAGATATAGGAATTGCCCTTGATGGTGATGGGGATAGGGTGATTTTGGTTGATGAAAAGGGAAGGATAGTGGATGGGGATCAGATAATGGCCTTTTGTGCTGAAGATATGATGGAAAATGGTGAGCTTCCAGGTGGTGTGCTAGTAGCAACAGTTATGAGTAATATGGCGTTGGAGATTTTTATGCAAGAAAAAGGAGGAAAGCTCATCAGAACTCCTGTTGGGGATAGATATGTTGTTGAAAAAATGAGAGATATAGGGGCAAGCTTTGGTGGAGAACAGTCTGGGCATCTTATTTTTTTTAAATATTCCACAACTGGTGATGGGATATTGGCTGCTCTGCAGGCATTAAAGATAATGATAAAAAAGGGTAAAAGGCTTTCTGAACTTGCTGGAAAATTGGAGTTATTTCCTCAAAAGTTGATAAATGTACCTATAACCCAAAAAATACCTTTTGAGCAGATTAGTGAGATACAAAAATTAAAAAATAAGATAGTAGAACGTCTTAAAAATAGAGGAAGGGTCCTTCTTAGATATTCTGGCACAGAACCCAAGGCCAGAATTATGGTGGAAGGAGAAGATTTGGATTTAGTGGAAAAATTTGCAGAAGAATTGGCAAATACTGTGCGGTCTTTGCTTGGAAATAAGGATGAGGAAAATTTTAAATAGATTTTAATAATTATTTATAGTTTTTATAAGGAGAGAGATTATGAAGATAAATAAAGTAGTTATCCCAGTGGCAGGGTGGGGCACCAGATCACTTCCTGCAACAAAAAACCTACCAAAAGAGATGTTACCAATATTTAAAAAGCCTTGTATCCAGTACATTGTGGAAGAATCCATGGCATCTGATGTCAAAAATGTGATATTTATTACTAATAAAAATAAAAATATAATAGAAGATCACTTTGACTATAATCTGTCATTAGAATGGGTGTTAGAGAGAAGTGGGAAAAAAGAGCTTTTAGAAGAGGTGAGAAAGGTTGCTGAGCTTGCAAATATTATAAGTATTAGACAAAAGCGTCAAATGGGATTGGGGCATGCAGTGCTCTGTGCAAAGGATGTAATTATGGATGAGGCCTTTGCTGTAATAGTTGGAGATGATCTTTTGTTTAGTGCCACCCCTGGGATTAAGCAGCTAATAGAAGTTGCAGAAACAGAAAACATGGCAGTAATAGGGGTAATGCCAGTTAAGAAGGAGCTTGTTAATAGGTATGGAATAATTAATGGTGAAAAGATTGGATCTTATTTGTATAGGGTAAGGGATCTGCAAGAGAAGCCTAAGGTAGAAGAAGCTGCGTCGAATCTGGCAATAGTTGGGAGATATGTATTGACATCAGATATATTTCGCCACTTGGAAGATATGTATGATCCTACAATGAAAGAGGAACTGGAATTGACCGAAGCCTTGAAGAGATTGGCATATGATAATAAGTTACTTGCTGTGAGATTACAGGGGATGAGGTTTGATGTGGGAAACTGGGTAGATTATTTGGTTGCCAATATATATTTTGCTCTGCACGATGAAGAACTCAGGGATGATGTAATAAATAGACTTAGGGAGCTCATTCCGTGTCCATAAAAAGAGTTTTTTTGTTGCTTGTTTTATTATTTTTTTCAACAAAGGCAAGTTCACTAAAGATTTTGGCATCGGAGATTGATACAAATATAAAAAAAGCATATAATGGACTGAAGAGTTTCTCTGTAAACATAGTCATAAATATAGTAGATGATCAGTATAAATATTTTTTGGCTCAAGACAAAAACAATGTTTACATTGAATGGAAAGGTGTAAATAATTCTACATCCATAAAAGAAGAAGATATCCCGGTAATTCCACTAAATATTAAAATGTATACAACTCCATATGATTTTTGGAGAAGTTTAGGTATTGATATAAACAAGATATCATATGATTATGTAAACCATGTTCCATGTTTGGTTATAGGAGGAGATAAAAACAGAATTTTTATAGATATTGAACATTTTTCAATTAGAAAAATAGAGATAAACAATGTCAGTTATCTATTTGATGATTTTATGTATATTGGAAATTACTATCTTCCTCATAAAATAGAAATTGTGTGTTCAGATTCACTCATAAAAGGCGATATTGAATGGAGTGGTATAAATCAATCAATAGAAAAGATACATGAAATAAGAGGCTCTAATTTTCCAGAGACCCTTATTTATTGTTTTCCTCGCTTTTCAGAATTTTTTAGATAAAAAGTTGCTATACCTTCCTATTGCAGAGGGGGATAATCTATGATCTTTTTTTATTTTTGCAAAAAAGGTTTACAATATTAACATTTTTTGCAAAAAATTATTTAAATGTGTTTTTTACTACTTCCATACTCTCAATGAGCTTATTGAGGTAATCAAAGAGATTTGAGCGTTCTTGAGGTTTTATGTGTTCAATCAATTTTTTATGTATGTCTAATCTAAATTGTTCTATCTCTTCTATTTTTTTCTTTCCTTTAGGGGTTAAAGAGAGAAGTTTAACCCTATTGTCCTTTGGATCTTCTATTTTTTCAACCAAACCTTTTGCCATAAGGCCTTTTATAATTTTTGTTATTCTACTTTTGGCAACCTCCATTTTTTCTGATAGATGTTTAACAGTTAGGTACCGTTCCCCTTTGAATAGCAAGAGACATTTAATTTCAGCGTATGGTATTTCAAACCTTTTCTTCGTATACGTCCTGCTATCATTACAACACGAGACAATTACATCTATTATTTCCCTAAGTCTTTTGGCTTGATATTCTATTATCTTTTCATCTTGATTGTTCATACAGGCAATAATTAATGATCTTCCAAAAGATGTCAAGAAAAAATCTTGACAATAAAAATATTTTAAAAAGATTAATAGGTAAAATGATTCCATCAATATTTGTCTGAAGGGTAAGATATTAAATTTTTAAAATTAGGTTGGTTATGATTCAGCAAATCTCGGTGAGTTTGAGGAGTTAGGATTTATGGGGTAATACAAGGAAAATGATATTTATTTTTCGCAAAGTATGGGAAAAAAGACGATATTGAAGGTTTAGGAAAAAATTGTATTAATGTTCAAATAATTTGTTGTAATTATTATACAAATAGGTTATTTTAGGAGGAAAATTAAAATGGAAAGATTATTTTATGCATGTAAAGAAACATTTAAGTTTTACGGCATTAAGGAAAAAATTGTCTAATCGGTTGTTAGAGATGGAGGACAATCGGGATCAAGGTAAGGTTAACCACAG